>Ga0222716_10003651_pt1 | contig 12228 bp, 10 predicted proteins | sample C33_13DmetaG_FD_165044 | JGI IMG/M metagenome (GOLD analysis project Ga0222716, IMG submission 165044) | Estuarine water microbial communities from San Francisco Bay, California, United States - C33_13D | ecosystem: Environmental > Aquatic > Marine > Unclassified | place: USA: California... | reverse complement strand
AGGCCGCTGTTTGATCTTCTTCCGCATCATAGGCAAAAGGCCCAGTAAAGGTGACCGCTTCAACAACGTTGCTGACAGTTATTGTATATGACTGAACAACCTCACCCAAGGCATTGGCTCCCCTGATATCAAAATTATAGACGTTGTTTGCCCCTACATCTTGAGGGTCTTCAAAGTCTGGAGCTGCTGTGAAGGTTACCACTTGACCAACAAGAGTAAAAAGGGCCGCGTCAGCGCCTTCTAAAACAAGGGTGTCAAAATAGGTGACATCCGCTGTAATGGCGCTTGTCTGGTTTTCTGAAACTGTGGCGGCAAAAGGTGAAGCAAAAGTTGGCAATATGTCAGCCACATCAGTGACAGTGAAAACATAAGCTTGCGTTGTCACCTTTGTTCCTTTGGTAGCCTTGACGGTCACATTGTATTCATTATCTGCGCCCGCATCCGCTGGGGCCTCAAAATCTGGCGCGGTTATAAATCTTAATGAAGAACCAGCCAATTCAAAAAGGGCTGAATCTGCCCCTTCTAAGCTTAGGGTGTCAAAAGGGTAAACACTTAGGGCCAAAGGTGGTTTTGTGTTCTCTGGCACGGTCTTTGTAAATGGCCCAGAAAATGAAGGTGTCTGGCTGGTCACGGTCACGGTGTAACTTTGAACAGCTGTTTCACTTGTCACGGTGTCAGTGACTTCAACGGTAAATATATACTCATTGTTTGCCCCAATGTCTGCCGGTGAATCATAGTCCGGAGCAGTGTCAAAGGTGACCTCCCCAGAAGCGTTGACAGAAAACAAGGCTGAATCATCACTTGTGGCCATTGCAAAGGTGACAGGGTTGGGGCTTTCTTTTTTGACTTTCACCTTGGTGTCCGTGGTGCCTTCTAAGACTGTTTTTTCAGTACTGCCGCTGATTATTGGGACCGTTGTTTCAGTGTGTGTTTTGTGTGTGAAGCTATTCTGAAGTACATAATAATGAATAGTTGATGTTGTCCTATATTCCCAGCCTTTCCCACCGGCCCTGATTGCATCAACTAATGGTTCATATGATATATTAGCGTCAACATTTGCGGCAACTAAATCAGTCGTTAAAATTCTTAAACTGCCACTATTTGAATTGTTGTCCGTCATCGTGCCAACGTCAGTAAATTCTTCAAAAGCGTCTTTTCTTGCCTTTGTTTGTATGCTATGCCATAAGCTTGGAAATTTAGCCTCATCAGCGGGGTTTTGAATTCCTTCTATAGGCTGATAGCTCTGCCACTCAATTGGGTAAACTTTGGCGGTCAAGTTTACAGTCAAGTCAGAAGTTTCACCATTATCAGCCACCGCGGTCACCTTGGACCCAGTTAGTTGACCAGCTGGCAATGTTATTGAAGTTGATTGATAGATTGTAGTAGGGGAGCCGCCACCATCTAAAACTTTTAAAGTCAGATTTATAAAAGAACTATTGCTTGGACTTGGCTGAACAGTTGACCCGTCAGCCGAAATTACGGGACTTGTACCACTGACATCTTCAACAAAAATATTATTTTCTTCATAGCCTGTAAATTTTACTCCCGCGCCATTACTAAAGCTTGATTCACTTGAAGGCATCCGGCCAAGAACATAAACCGTATTAGTTAAAGTATCGCCCTTGAATTCCACGTCAAAAGTATATTTAATAACACCAACTTGGGCCAGTTCATAAAAAGCGGCCGCCCTTGATAAAACTTTATAGGGCACCGGAAAAGAATCAACAACAGTTTCACTGTATTTGTCCCGTTTTGCGTTTGCGGTAATACTGCCCAAATTATCAAGTTCAATGTTATCCAATATAGTCAAATTTGGTGCTTCAATATCTCTTGTTTGAAAGGTGATGACACTTACTGAATCCGCGGTCAAAGGTGTATTTATAAAATCGTTTTCATTTATGCCCCCGTGTGCATCGGCCACAGTGAACCCGCTGAAATCATAGTTGGCTTCTTTCAAGTAATAGGTCCGGCTTTCTCTGCTTGGGTCAACCTTGTAATGAATCATACTTGAAAGCATCTTGATTGTCATAAAAATAAAAACAGAATGATCATAGTTCCCAAAGTGTTCATCCAGCGAAACAAGGCCGCTGGCTGGTGGGATGTAAATTGTGCTATTTTCCATCTTAGGGAGTTCAAAAGTGTCACGCCCATAAAACCCAACTGAACTATAAGGATTCACTGAATTTGTAATTCCATGATGGGCTTCAGTTCTGCCGTTTTTATAAGTAACATTTCCTTCAATGTACAAGTTACTTTTCCACCCCCAATTAATGGATTCTAAATGGGCCAATTTTCCGGCATTATCCAGCGCGTTGTATGCCGCGTCAAAGTGCCCATTGTATCCATATAAACCAAAATTACTTGTTTCCCAAATTTCCAACTGAGTGACAAAAAGCCTTTTAATTGGGGCGTTGTTTAAGTCGGTCCAGACAAGGGCGCTGGTTGTATCGTCAACAAGTACACTGACCGTGCTGCCATTAATCCAAAGAAACCCACTTTTTGGGGCTGGTGAATCTTTGAGGCTTTCAGGCGCTTCAGTGTATACAGCATTCCTATTGAATACATTTCCGGTCCTGTCAACTGTAACCGTGACACCATCTGACGTGACTGACTTGACCCTGTAAGGCTTGGCCGCTGTTGTTGCGGTGGCGGTGCCGCTTAACCAATAATCACCCACCTTGGGAGCATTCACACCAAGAGCGTCAAAAGCGGCTTGGGTGTAAGTTAAATCAGGTTGAGCTTTTATTTCAATTGTTTCTTTAAGGGTCCAAGTTGTTTCAAAGGTCTTGGGGTGTTTTGCCTCATAAATATCAACAGAATCAACACCGTCAAAATGACCATACAACCAACCCTTGTGTTCATTGTCTGTCCTGAAGTCTGAAAACCTGAAGGGGTCAGCCGGTGGGGTTGTATTAGTCACATAAAAACCCGCGTGTTGAGGTATCCAGCGCGCGGACCCTTTCCTTGGGCAAAAACAGCGCCAAACCTCTAAGCTTGTAGGTTCTGTATTAAGCCAAATACTGCCCGCTGTATAACCTGCTTCAATGTCATCAGTGGCGGTGGGGGAGGCGGTTGCTGTCAAGTTGTCAACTCTGGCCAAAGGTTCATTCACCCAAGCATTTTTTGAGAAAATCTCTATTGTTTCATTTATATAATCAACATGTTGATCCCCTGAAATGGCCTTGCTGGGCTTGGCCCCCTGAGTACACCAAGAGCGCGTCCCTTCACCCCAGTCACTGTCCAAGAAATATTCATTGGCCAAATGGGCCGAAACTGCATAGATAAAAGAAAATATTGAAGGAGTTTCTGACCCGTATGGTTGAATCCCCCACTTTTCATAATACTTGCCGCCTGAAAATATTTTAGTAAAGGCCCCGTTTATACTGGTTAAGTTTGCGTCCGTTTCACCGGTCAAAATTCTGTTTGCGTATTGGGTCGCGTTGTAATTTCCTTCAATGTCATCTTTTGAAGAAAAATCTATATTTAAGGGCGTGAAAAATGGGCCAGTAAAGTCACCCGCGGCAATGTTTACAATGGTGGGAAAGTCAGTATATAAAGTTTTGTCAATTTCAGCCGTACCAAGGTATTCATAAAAAACGTCATACCTTTCTTTTATGGCAAGGCAAAGTTCTTGCGCCAACTTGCGCGGGTCCTGCTTTCTGATATTCTCATGGGACCAGCTGTCAAAGTGTAAGGGGTCAAAAGTCATACTAAATAATATCCGCTTAGTCTGTAGCTGTTGCCGTTTGGTGTTACTGGGAAAACAGTATTCAATTCAAGCAACCTGTTGGAATAATCGTCAATCAATAAAACTTGACCGGTGGCAATAGCGCCCGTTTGTGTGGCTGCATCATTGCCGGTCTGGTAAATATCAACGCTGTATTCATAATCATCAGTTTTTGTGATTGTTCTGGCCCACCTAATAATTGAAGGTTGATCCAGTTCAATACAATTTTCGTTGTGTTGCTCAATGGTGTATTTTATGCCAGTTCTTTCAATGCCAACATCATCTTCAGTATATAATAATGATTCCGCTTTTACGGTGTATAACATCAGCCACTTTTCACCATCTGGGGCAAGGGTCAAGTCTGGTTTGGCGGTGTCTTTTAAAAGTTCATAAGTTAAATCATCATTATACGCGTCAGTAAACTTCACATAAAAATACATTGTTTCACTGTCAAGAATAACAATCTCTTCAGTTTCTGGGTCAGGTTCTGTGACTTCATCAACGCCCAAATTATAAAGCATTATATTAGGGGCCAGTATTTGCCGGAAATCGTTTCTGGCGCATCCGTCAACGGTGTATAAAATCGCTGGTATTACTTCAGGTCTTAATTCTGTTAAAGGTGGGACCAGAGACACATCCGCATCAACGGCCCAAGTTTCAAGAATGCTACCACCAGCGGCAGAAAAAGACCCATGCCAATAAACAGTTTCAGCCACCGCGCCACCTGATGCAGGTATATAAAAATCCCCAACATGGCTTTGGGTCCAAACATTATCAAAAGCCGTTCCCAGAAGAACGAAAATTTCATCCCCGTCAATTGACTGGGCCACGGCTGTGGCTTCACTGACAATCTGGCCATATAAACCGGTTTCAGCTGGGTCAATGTCTTGTTGATCTTTGGGCGTTATACCGTCAGCCTTGAAGCCTGTTGGTATTGTTGCCGCGCTGCCAGCGGTGACGTTAAATACTTTTAAATAAACAAATTCATCAGGGCTTTGAATCTGGGTTTCAACAAGTTCAAAACTTGCGTTGGGGGTGTGAACAAAACCGCCCTTGACATCAAAAGCGTCATATTTTGAATAAAGCCCGCCTTCATCTGCTTCAGTAAAAAAAGGAAATTGGTTGTTATATTCATCAGGCCTGAAAGAAACAACCGTCCCGTCCTTGGATTGGGTCACGGCTATGTTTTGGCCATCGCCTGAAATATTTGTGATCCCCTCAATGTATATTTGTAGATCATATAAATATTGCCTTAAGCTTTTAAAACTATCATCTTTTAACTTTGGTAATGAGTGCGGAAATTTAGCCATTTTTTAAGCCTTCTTATTATATAAAACAAAGGTGTCAGCTTGGGTCCTGATTCCGCCTTTTACTTTTCTTAATGATCTATTTATTTTTTTCCACTTGAAGTCCGCTGGTAAAGAACCAGTCACACCGGCTGGGCTGGTTACATCGTCCCCCAATTCATCGGTCATATTTGCAATTGAAAAAGCCCCGTCATTTTGCTTAGTGTGAACCATTTGCAGCTCCGCGCTTGGGATGGTGCCTTTGCCCTGTGCCCTAAACTTCTTAAGGGCTGCCGCGCGTTCTTTGTCTGTTGCGCTGCCACTCAAACCAAGGTCTTCATCAGTTATATTGTCAGCGTTAATCCATTCCTCTTTATATATTGCATTGGTGGTCCACTCTTCAGCAGCTGGGTCACTAAAATCAATCGCGTCATCTGGCGGGATATAGGTCACGGTTATTTCAGAAATTAGCGGTGTGATTTCAGCCACAGTGATTGACTTGCAAACATGATCCTTGAAAAGGACATCAACGTTCCAAGGCGCGGGAAGCTTCAGGCTTGCCACTTCTTTATTTGCTGGGACGCTGGTTGACATCAATGAAGTCTTGATCCGCCAAGCCATGACAATGGTCCAAACATCAAATTCACGCGTGGGTTGCGGGTAACCTTTTACAGGTACCAAGCTGTTATATTGCTCTCCGATTATTTTGGGTTTCAAGCTCATTTTTAAACATCTCCAAAAGATTCAACTGGTTTTAAGTTTCCAAGGCCAGCGGCTATTTCACCAAGTAAGCTGTTTCTGTCTGTTGCCAGCTTTTCAAGGTTTGCGGTTTGTGTTACTGCACTGACTACACCAGCAGCGGACCCGCTGGCCACTCTGCTGACTTGGTTAAAGCCCTTTGAGGTCACGCCCCTGTTTTTGTGAACATCGCCAACAGCATCTTGAAAATTCTTCTTGGTGTTGTTGTCTCTGGTGAACCTTTGGGCTTGGGTCAGGTTGCCGCCATTCTTCTTTTTAATACTTTCAAGACCTTCACCAGTGATGGTGAACTTCACTTGTTTTCTGGCTTGAATTTTATCAAGTTCTTTGTTCACAAGTCTGGCTTCATTTACTGCTTTGTCAGCCCCGTCAACTTTTATTTGTGCGGCTGCGATTGACTTTTTATTGAAGTCGTCAACACCCTTTTGATAATCTCTTTTAAGCTTTTCAAGTGCTTCCATTGCTTCAGTCAAACCAAGTGCTTCAGCAAGGTCAGCGCCTTTTTCTTTTGCAGCGTCAGCAAGCTTGGCCAACTTGGCCTTGATTTCTTCAATCTTATTGTCAAGGGCAGCGCTGAAACCTATTCCACCAGTTGCCCCAATAAGGTCTTCAGCCGCCTTGGCATCAGCACCTGCTTTTTTCGCTGCCTGTTCCATGTTGGTGGCAACGTTTACAATAAGATTCTTTTTAAATGGGTGTTTTGCATGGTCAATGATAGTTTGAAAACCAGCTTCAAGCATGGCCCCAGTGGCCTTAAATAAGCCTTTTATTCTTTCAATGACAACCAACATAAAACCGGATATATCAAAAGCTTCATCAAGTATTTCACCAAAATTGAAGGCGGCAACCAAGGCACCCACCAAAGCAAGCCCAGCAGCTAGCGGGGCAAGAAGACCAGTTTGAACCAAACCCATGACGGCAATTTTTAAAATAGGACCAGCCAGAATGACCGCGCCAATTATTGAAGTGAGAAACAAGCCAACTTTTGCCCCAGACTTCAAGAGCAATAAAAAGCTACTGTCAATATTAACAACAGCGTTGAAAATACCGGCTGCCACCCTCAAGGCTGAATTCCCCAAACTTGTCAACTGAACTATTATTTGTTGAAACTTTGCTGATTGTCTAAAGGCAATTATTTTGCTTGTCAAATTGTCAATAAATACGGTCAGGGGCTTGAAGCCAATGGCGGTTTTGAATAAGCCAAATATTGATTTTTTAACCCTGTCAAAAGCATCCGTCAAGGCTGCCGCGTCCGCAACATCTTGTTTACTGAAAACAATTCCCAAATCTTCAGCATCCTTGGCGGCTTTCTTCATTCCTGCAAACATTGGAATTAGTGACCGCCCTGAACGACCAAAAAGAATCATGGCAATAGCGGCTTTTTCACTTGGGTCTTCAACATCATCAATGGCAGCGGCAAGGGTTTTGAACTGTTCAGCGGGGGTCAGCTTTGCTAATTCTTCAGCATTTATACCGATTTGCTTGAATGTATCTTGAAACCTTTTTCCCCCGTTGTTTGCATCAAAAAGAGCTTTTTGCATGTCTTTTGTGGCATTTTCAACAGTGGCCAAACTTGTTCCGGCAAGGTCAGCAGCATGGGCAAATTTTGAAAGTTCATCTGAAGCAATACCGGTCCGCTGGGACATCTTGTCATAGTTGTCACCCAAGTCAAGAATCTTTTTTGCATAAGCGGCAGTAATCGCCAAACCTGCCACCATCGCCACACTAGCTGAAGCCAGCCCAATTTTGATCCCTGAAGCGATGGCGGCCCCAATCCTTTTAAATCTTGCTTTAAGTTCAGCACCTGCTTTTTTCGCTGACTCTTTCACCTTCTCAAGGCCAGTTTTGAAGGCTTGGGTGTTTAGTGTAATCCTTCCCCTTAGTGTTGGATCTGCCATTTGTTACCTCGAATGCTTTTGAAAATTATTTTTTATATGGTCTTTGAATTCAATCTTTTGTTCTTTCATCGTGTCAGAGAAAAAACCCTTTTTGTCAGTGCCAACAACTTCACCGTTTTCACCTGTCAGGGTTCCAGCATTTAAGGCGCGCAAATAACCAAAGTCAGAGCGCTTCCCTTTTACTGACGTTCTTAAATCTTTTATTTCTTGCCTGACCGCTTGGGCTTCAGGACCGCGCTTGCCTTTCACCTCTGCTTGAAGTCGCTTTATTTTTGCTCTTGTGTTTCCGGCCTTGGTTGAAACGGTGGTATTGTTTGAAAAAGTAATGACTGGACCTTTTTCGCGCTTCAGGTCTTCTTTGTAGGTGCCTTTTGCGTTGTAAGTCGCTTCAGTAATTTTGCCTTGATTAACAACGGTCTTTCCGCCACCCCGTGAAGTCATAGGCGCGCCACCAACATCAAGACCGGTCCAAGCTTCATACCAACCAGCACGGCCAAAACCTTTGTCAATGGGTGTTTTTTCAACAAGGGCCTTAATGACTTTTTGGCCGTTTTCTTTCACTATTGCAACAGCGTCAATTTCACCTTGCTTCAAGACTTTTTCAATCATCTTGTTAAAACCTGATGTATCAAAATTAAACATCAAAACCCCTCCGCGGTGGTGGTATAATAGTTTTATTTAAATCAATCATTTCTTTTTCAGCTTCTTTTTCTTCAAGCCGTTCTTGTTCTTTTTTCTTATTTTCTCGAACCCAAGCCAAAGGCATGACGTTGTCCAGAATCTCTTTTTCATATATTTCAAAAGCATCAAAATCAGTTTCTTCTTCATCATCAGTGTTTCTTGACTTGTAAGCATTCTGAACCCTTAAGCCAGTACAAAGGCCCATCCCCCAATAAATATAAAAGGGGCTAAAAGCCGGATACTGTGAAAGGAAAAATTCTGCATAACTTGTCAACCATCTGACTTTGGGGCGCTGGTTTCTTGGCCTTCCCCTTCTTCATCGCTAGGCATTTCCCCAGCCGCTGAATTAATCGCGGTCAAAAGGCTGTCAATTTTTGAACCGTCAGCCTGAGCTATTAGCGATTCAAGGGACAAATTTTCCATTGACCAAACCAAATATTCTTCTTCAATTTTTTCGGGTCCTTGCATCGACCACCGGACCAAGTCCCTGACATCTGGGTAAGCCATTAAGAAGACAACAAAACCTTGATGATTAACCCATTCATATTCCGGTAAATCATCAGCAGAAACACCATTTTTGTCTTCACCACAAACACAAGCATTTTTTGATTTCATTAAAATGTTATACATGGCCGCTGAAATGTTGCGTAAAATAGGCAAGCCGCATATATTATCAAAAACAGGTTGATCACCAAGAATTTCTTCAGCATCCGCTATGCCTTGGCTTGAAAGTTTCTGTTCTTTGTCGCGTTCAACCTGTTCAGGTATCTGGGCCATTAATTCAGCAATACGGGGAATTATATGAGGTGTTTCAAGCGCTCTGGGGCCATACTCTGCAAGTTCATCATCTGTGATTCTTGCGCCATATTTTTTGTATAAATCTGATTGGTTCATGTCTTCTTCCTTTTACTCTTTTTTGCTCTTAAAAAACCTTCACCAGCAGCCAAGAGCAAAGCCACCAATGAAGGTTTATTTTTTATACCTGTTTGATCCAAGCTGAACCAGACCAAGTGACAATGTCACCAGCAACCAAGGCGATGGCACCACCACCAAAGTCAGGCGAACCGTCAACGGTCACATAATACATGTCATCAACCAGTAAGCCGGTGTCCGTATCTGCCAGAGTTGGTGTATTTGTGTTTGCATCAAACGTTCCTAAATAGCCGTGAATGTCTGAAGCTGTTATTGCCATTTGTGGGTAGATGGCAACAGAAAAAGAAGCCTTTGCCCATTCTTTGCGGCCTTCAGTATAGCTGACATCAGCGCCAATTATGCCAGTGACTGACTGTCCTGTTGCGGGGTCAATTACTGAAACAACGGAGCCAGCTTCAGGGAGTGGCCCCTTGACAAAGCCGTCATACTTAATCATTTTTTCTAAGTTCTTAGTTATGGCCATCGCAATGACATTGCCATAACTATCTTCAAGAGGGTATTCCTCATTCTTGAATTCTGTGGATGCGCTTTCTGCATTCAGAAAAGCGGGCGCGGTGTTGATTCCAAATTTGTAATCAGTACCAGCATTTATGAGCCTTTGTTTAAGTGGCATTTTTAGTCCTCCTTATAGACTGAGTGAATAATATTGTAAAAAAGGTCAAGCTTTCTTATGTTGCCTGAAGTGGCTGGTACTGGGTCCGCCACCATCACTGAAACAATGGTTTGATCTGTCAAATGTTTGTCAATTTCATCAGCTAAATCTTCAACGTGCCAAGCATCGCGGACCTGTTTTACAAGCGCGTGAAGTTGATCACCTTGCGGATCATCTTGTGAATGAATCCGGCAACTAATTAAAAAAACAGAGTTCCAAAAGCCGCCCGCATTCATCTTGATTGCGTTGGTTGGCAACTCTACTTTTGAAAAAGTCACGCCACAAAAAACACCAACCTTGTCAGCATCATCCACCTTATCAAAAATGTCCTTGACATCGTCAACTCCATATTCAGCAAAGTGAAGAATGACCGCATCAGTCAAGGCTTTTTCATGTGCACTATTATCAGACATCAGCCATTAACCCCAGTTAAGTGAAGCCGTAATTCATTAAGGTCTGGAGAAGTACCTATTTCCCCAATTCTATATTCAGTACCTTGATAAGTTAACTTCTGTCCCTTTTCAGGAGAGAAAGCCTTTTTCCTTATCTGAATGCTGAGTTTGTAAGTTTCAGTGAATTGATATTTTAAAACCTCAATGTCATCAGTACTCATTGACACAAGGGAGCAGGGGTGCGCCTTACCATTAAACGTGACCTCATCGGGCCAATCGTCCATGATTGCCTGCAAGTCTGCATCCAGTGTGTCAAGTGAGATCATGATTAGCTTATAGCTTCAAAAGTAACTGCACCTTCAGCATTCAAAACCTTAAGTTCAGAATAACCAAGGCCGTCATATTGGTGACCAGTTTCTTTATCATTGTCCCAAGAATAGATTTCAATGTCAGTCTGATTTTCACCGGCTAAAATCTGAAGACGTGCGCCAAAATACGGGTCACTCTGTAGGTCGTTTTCATCAATGTCCATTTCTGGAACCTTAAGAAGAACCGCGCGTTCATCATAGCTGGCAGTAGTTCCCCAGTTCTTGTTTGAACCAACGATGACTTCATCAACGTTCAAGATTTCAGCAAGAACCTGTTCTTTCATACCGCGAACAATATTCCCAGCCTGATCCATAACACCATTAAAAGTCATACGGTTTTCTATTTCAGTACGTCTGATAATTTTGTTATATACCTTTGTGCAACAAGCAAAGACAGTTTTGCCAGCAACAACTTCAAGGTTTTCTTTCTGAAGGCTGACGGCTTTAATGATGTCATCCCCACCGTTTGGAGCGGTTGTCACATCAACACGAACAGCAGCGCCAAGCAATAAGTCAGCAAGCTGGTCTTCATAGTTGTTGCGCATAGTCTTTTTAATTGACTTTCCGCCAATCTTGTCAACGTTTTCCATTCCTCTGCGTCTGGATTGATCGTAGTCCAAAAGAACACGGTCTTCATCTTTTGTGCAAGCATAAGCCACAGTTGTGTTTGCAAGTACGCGGCTTGCTAATGTTGCGCCATCAGCACGGCCAGCAGTAACTGAACCATCCGCCTGAACTGGTGTATAATAAAGATCGCCAGACTTGTCAGCGATGTCACCCATTACAATATTCTTGATTAGGCGGCCAGCGATGAATGATTTTTTATAATCAACATCAAGTATTTCAAGATCCGTTCTTCTTACTCTGCTCATAATATTCTTCCTGTTTTTCTTTTTTTATTTTTTTTTGTTTTGCTCTAAGTGTGTTGTTGAATTTTACTTTTTCTTTTTTGGGTAAAGATCACCGTGGTTTTCAACACAATAATCAAAAGCCTTACTCATACTAATTTCCTGCTCTTCAGCAACTGCTTTCATTGCTTCAGTGAAATTTGAATAAGTTCCAGAAAGCTTGTCCTCGTCCCCTTTAGCTTTGGGGTCAACTAATCCCGCGCCAAAAACTTCAAGCTTGTCATTTGCTTCTTTCAGTGATGCAGTTAAACCAGTTGATTTGTCAGCCAATTCAGTGTTCTTGGCTTCAAGGTCAGTGGCCTTGGCTTCAAGTTCAGTGTTCTTGGTTTTTTCTTCAGTCAAAGAAATAGCTGAAGCTTCAATTTTTTCTTCCATTTCTTTCAACTGATTTTCAAAAGAAGTGATTTTTTCTTTTGCTTCTTTTTCAGCTAAAACAGCAGCGTTCAATTCATCAACAACCTTGGCATGGGTGTCTTTGTCAACACCGTTTTCAAGAGTCTTTGAGTCTTCCTTTTTGGAAAACAAATTTGTGAAAAACGCGGCAATTGTGCTTTGTTCATCTTTTGTGAGATTATCCATTATTAAGGAATCCTCTTTTTTTTGTTCTAGTTTTCTTTCTTTCTT
>Ga0222716_10003648_pt1 | contig 12235 bp, 9 predicted proteins | sample C33_13DmetaG_FD_165044 | JGI IMG/M metagenome (GOLD analysis project Ga0222716, IMG submission 165044) | Estuarine water microbial communities from San Francisco Bay, California, United States - C33_13D | ecosystem: Environmental > Aquatic > Marine > Unclassified | place: USA: California... | reverse complement strand
AGTTCATTAGTCCAAGATGGAGGATTTGTACTTCCATTACTCTTTAAGTGTTGTCCTGGATTTCCAACACTACCAGTTGAACCAAAGCCCAACGCACCATTAAAATTTATACGCATTCTTTGAGTTGTGTTAGTTAAAAATCTAATACCTTTAGCCGTTTCACTTGAATAAGACGTTATTGTTAAATCTTTATCCGCAAATTGACTATTATAAATTAGAGATTGTTGCGACCCAGAATTATTGTTTATAGAAAAAATACCGTTTTCAGTAAGTATACCAACTGAACCATCATGTTTAATAGACATTTTCTTTGTAAGAAGTCCATCATTTTCTTTTGTATAAAATTCTAATTTTCCTCCGTTAGTTTGGTCTAATTCTGAGTCAATTTCACCAATATAGTTAGGATTTAGCCCCAAAAACTGAAACTTTAAACTTCCTTCATTAGCACTATCAAGTTGTATGGAACCATCTTCTACCGGAAGAGGGTTATTATCTCCAAATGTAATAGTCATTTATTCTATAATAGCATAATTATTTTTAAATTCTTCCATTTTATTTTTAACGAATATGTTCGATTGTTTATATTTTGGTTTATTCATTTTGAATCTTTGATAAGGGGTCATTTCCCATGGCCACAAAAGAATAGACTTATATTTTGAAACGGGGTATACAATTTTATCATTTTTAAGAGTGTAAGTTACCTTGTATAAAGCTGATTTCCATCTTTTTTTTGCAATTGAAACTTTTTTTGATTTATTCTCATGAATAGTGTTTTGAAATTTTACAAAATCTTTAATACAATCTTCTGTAGTGTATTTGTATTCATTTCTTACATTTTCTTCAATATATTCAGCATCTGGTTCTTTTCTCCATTTCATATGAAATCTTTGTGCGCTTTTATGACAAATGCAACAATATGTCCCCTTTTTATATTCTGTAAATTGTACATATGGAACAATTTCATTTTGTTCTCCTATAAAATTCTTGATTATAGAATCTTTTTTCCAAATGTGAACATGGACTCCACCTGGGTCATAACAAGGTCCGCATGTAAAATTTTCAGAATTATAAAGTTCTTTTTGTGGTCCATTTCCTTTCTTTTTAAGCTCTATTGCTCCCAAGGCTTCTATTGAAACTCTTTTATTATTAAAAAGAAAATTCCATTCTTCTTCTGGAGTTTCGTGTTTCCAGGGTTCTCGAACTACATAGGTGTACATAATTACAAGTATTACTTATTAGAATTATTATTATATATATTATTATGTAAAATTTAAATTTGTATAAAATTTACAAAAGTTCATATACCCCCCATACATCGCGAATGTAAGCGTCTTAATAAATTGTCTTTGGCGTTCATTTTTTCGCTACGCTACTTACTCTCAAGTGTTTTTATTCTTGCTTCTAATGTTTTTACAAGAGCGTCTAACTCTTTGACTGCTGAAATTGTATGAATATGAATATTATTATATGAAACATATTTTTTATCATCTATTTCTGTTACATATTTGCTTAATGTTGGGATTTTTTGTATTTCTTGTGCTATTAACCCCGATTCCCAATACCAATCTTCACCTTCTACGCCTATGTTTGTTCCATCATTATCCGCTTCTAACATCTTAATTGTTTTCTTATAAGTTTGAGGAACTAATTTCCTTATTGTTTCCAGTCCATTAGTGATATTATATTCTCCGTGCTTAAATCTATCGTCACTTGTATTCCAACCATTAGCAGAATAAGTCGCTCCAAACACTTGGAAAAATCCATTACCACTAGTGGCACCATATGTCCTAAATAATGTATATGTGGCGCTATTCTCTCCTCCATCTCTATGCTTAAAATCAAAACCCATTCTAGTGTCGCCTCCCCAGTTGTCTATATTTCCAGCGTGAATAGTAGGAGTTTGTCCAGCTGTTCCGGATTGAGTAGATGTTATAAATCTAACTAATGAAGTATTATTATTACCTCTATCAATAGTTAAAGTTCCATTAGCGTTTATATTATTAAAAGTAGGTGATGCTGTTGTCGCAAGTGCTTGGGGTAAGACTACTTGATTAGTCCAAGTTGGAGTAGCACCTCCATTACTCTGTAATATTTGTCCCTGTGTTCCCGTTAAGGCGTTAGTTCCAAATCCAATTGCTCCGCTTTTATTTATTGTAAATTGTCTTGTTAAAACACCTGTATCATCTAGTGTTTTAAATGTTAATGAAGAACCAGTTCCAGAAACATCGGTTTCTGTTTCTATTTTAGCTTCTAAAATATCAGCATTAGTTTTGAATATACTCAAAGAATCTGGACTATCTGTTTGTTGATTAAAAGATGTTACATCTGGATTATAAAGTCTAAACCAAAAATTTAAAGGCGAATCTGCGAGGGACGCCGGATGAGCTGGAAATCCAGTAGCAGTTGTATATCCAGTTCCTTTTCTTATATGAACGTTATCTGTATCTGTTATAAGAGATTTAGCTAAACCCATTGTGCCAAAATTAGTATTGTCTACAGCTACTCCTAACCAGTATTTAGTGTTGGAATTTAATGAAAAAGTTTCGCCTAGAGTTAAATCTAATTCAATCGAGCCAATACCAGGGGAACTAGAATAAATTTCTGTGTGTTCAAATAAAATATCGATAGGTCCTCCCGAATCAGAATATATAGCTACTCCGAGATTTCCTATAAAAGATGAAAAATCTTCAGATGTATAAAGGATTATCTTTTTATAATCTACTGCAATTGAAGTATAAAAAGCAGAAAAATATATATCACCACCAGTCATACCAACAAATCCTCCTAGAGAACCTAAACCAAAAGGTTCATAATTACTATGGTAAAAATAGTATTTATTTGGAGGACCCCATATAGCTGTATTAGTTCCTTTACTCGTTAGAACTTGACCATCTGTACCGAAATTAGGATTTGTACCAAGTCCGAATGCTCCTTGATTATTTATAGTGAATTTAGAAATTACATTACTACCATTTATTTCAAATAAACTAAGTTCTGTCCTTAAGTCTGTAAAATCATTAAAAGTTGCTACTTGAGAATTATAAAGTCTATACCAAAAATTTAGATCAGAATTTGTAGTAGAAACAACAGATCCAAAACCAGAAAAAGTAAAGTTTGTAGACGATTCTTTACGAATGTGTATATTATCAGTATTTACAGAAGAAGATTTAGCGATACCAAGAGTATTAGAACTATCTACGGCTATACCGATCCAATATTTTGTATTAGAATTGAGAATTACTGAATTGGGAAAATTAATTAATAATTCTTGACCTGATGAAATAGCATTTGTGTATTCGATTATAGCTTCTTGTAATTTATTTGTACCAACACTTGAATTATTTGAATCGAATATAGCAACACCGACGTGACCAGTGAAACTAACAGTAGATTCTGTTGTATAAAGTATAATTTTGTCATAACTTAATGCACTGGAAGTATAAAAAGAAGAATAATACGCAGTTTGATTGTCCATAGTAACAAGGCCGCCAATATTAGCTAAACCAAAGGGTTCAAAATAAGGAGTCCAAATTATATTATCGTATGGAGAATCCCAGTATATAGGATTTGTACCGTTAGATCTTATAGTTTGACCAGGTGTTCCTTTGTTAGCATTTGTACCTATAGATATAGTAGAGCTTGTAATATTCAAGTCTGTATTAAAAATATATCCGCCGCCCTCACCAAAAGAATATGGTTTAGTAGACTGAAAAAAACTACCTATTGATATACCATTAAAAGTTACGCTATTAGTTGTCGAAACGTCTTGACCTATACTAATAGTTCCGTTATTATAATTTACACCAGTTCCTCCTTGTAAAGTAATCCAATCTGCAGAAGCATTGGTTCCTTGACTTGTTAGAAATTGACCATCTGTACCAAAATTAGGATTTGTACCTATTCCTATAGCTGCCTTGTTATTTATAGTAAATGCTTGTTCAACACCTCCAGATGTAGCATTTTTTGTAAAAACTTCAAATTGAGAACCGTTGCCGTCATTTATATATAACAATTTACCATGTTCATGATCATGTCCTGTATCAAAGAAAGTTATTTTTTCTTCTCCGTTGGAACTAATCTGAATATTTCCATTTACATCAAGATCTTCTTCTGGATATTTTCCTATTCCAACTCTTTTTTTATTATCTACGTCATTTATAACAACTAGAGAATCTGCCACTTGCAGTAAAATAGGATTAGTTGAAAGTTCATTTCCTTCGCCTATTTGTAATTTTGCACGTGGATTTGTTGAGTCTATTCCAATAAAACCATTACTAGTAACAATAAATTTAGTATTTTGAACATCTATAATGTTCTTGTTTACCATTTATTACTAATATATGATTTTTAATTTTTAAAATTTAACCTTAATTAAGGAGCTTTCCATGATAATACTGGTAATATTCTAATTCTGAATTTATAGGCTCCGTTAGAAGCGTCTCCTAATGACGCATTAATAGTAAAATTATCAGAATCAAAATCTATAAAACCAAGATTGCCAACTTTTGTTTCTAATTCTACACTAGAAGCAAATACTTTTTGGTTAGAATTTGTACCTCCTACGTGAAAATTATAATTTATAAGAGATGAAGCAGTTTCAGAAAAGTCATTTTTGTAGATGTACGCTAATAGTTTTCCAGAGAAAATTCCATTTCCAGTTCCGTATACATCTGCACCTTGTAAAACAGTTATAATATTCGTGCCGACACTTGTAGTACCTGGCTTGCTTAAATCCACAGAAGTAATTTCTTGGCCAAAATCTCCGCCTTCTGTGATAAATTTTTTGGCTTGTATATTAGCAGACCTTGCGTTTGTACTTACGTTATTACCATTTGTTCCAAGAGAAGTTTCGTAGTCATTTGTTCCTAAAGAATCAAAAACTCTAAATGCTGTAGCACTTACATCATAATATAAACCTGCATAATTATCAGCCTCGTATTCTCCAAAGAATCCGATGTCTTGAGGAGATCCCAGAGAACCCGAAGCCCTATATCCAAGTTCGATAAAGGGGTCTTCAAATAATTTTATATCAGTGTTTATTATTGTTTGAGTACCATTTACTGTTAAATTTCCGTTTATAGTGGCATCTCCAGTTACTAAAAGATTCGCATTATTATCAACCTTAACTTCATCTGTGTATATACCAAGTGTATCTGAATTTAAAATCTGCAGAGCTATTAGTTTATCGTGGTTTATTTTAATGCTATTTGTCGTGTAATTTATAATGTAATTTGAACCATGAACATCATTTAAAGTTAAATCTCTATTTTCTCCACTACCTTGAGCCTGTAAAATAAATGTAGCATTTGTACCCCCATCTACGTCCCCGATATTAAGTTGATGTTTAATAAATACATTTCCACTATCATTTACTAAAACTTTAGGATTGTCATTTATTGATAGCTTTACATTTCCTCCAGAGGGCGCATTAATAATTGTATTCTTTGAGCCGTCTAATTTAATTGAATAATCGGTACCAAAAGTGTTGACATTTGTTCCATCATTATATGCTATATAAAAATCTGTACCATCAGAATGAAATTGCCCACCTCGTTGATCAATTAGAGTACCCTGTGCATCTTTATTTACAATATAAAGATCAGTGGCGAATACAGAATTAGTTGCATCTACTTCTAATCTAGAAGTTCCAACAGTTAAGCTTATTTTATTCTCGTTATTTAATATAGTGTTTTCATTTTGTCTATATCTAAAAATTGGATTATCTTGGTATGTCACGAAAATATCATCAGAATCATCACCGCCAATCAGAATATTTGTTCCTTTGATACCTAAATTGTTTTCCAATACTAAATTACCATTTGTGCCAAATTCAGCTACCTCAGTACCAGCATTTTTAACTTTCATAGTTGTAAGATTTTCATAACCAATTGTAACATCTCCACTTGTTCCTAATATAATGCCGCTATTATCATCACCTTTATTATTTTTAAATATAACTTCTCTATTTGTACTAGTAGTTATTAAAGCCGCGCCGGCGCTGGTGGATCCTACAAGTAATTCATCGCTGATAATAACACTAGTTGGTAACCCTATTCTTATTGAAGTAGAAGAAGCTTCTGTTGTAGTTTTAATCTCATTGGCTGTTCCGAAGATGTTAAACGTTTCATTAATAAGATCAATGCTATTTGTCGTTTGAGAATCGTCACCAACAGTAATCGTAGCCGGTGCTAGTTGGTTTTTCCATTTTGTACCATCCCAAAGTAAAACCTCTCCTTGATTTGGATTTGTAGCATCTACGTCTTTTAGATTAGTTAAAATGTGATTATCAATATTAGAAATTCTACCTACAAAGTCTGCGTTTGTACTTCCAATAATTTGATTGTTTTTAAAGAGAATATCTTCAAGCGCTTTCTGAGCTATAAACTGAACATGGCTAGTTCCATCAACTTCAGTTAATCTAAAATGTTCTGTTCCTCGAAAAGAATATTTCAAACTATTAGTACCATTAATATCAAAATCTATTTTATTATTCTGTATATTAACTATGTTTTTAACAACCATTTTTAATATAAAGATTATATTTATTTTTAAAATTAAATTTAATTTTCTAAATTTTTAATCATAGTCTCATAGAGCTTTCCAACTGCAGAAAAATCACGCGGAGTAAATCCGCCGCGCTTTGTTATAACATCAATTACGCTAACCATAAGCTTAACTTCGTCCAATGTAATCGTTACCTTCTTTTCTTCGTTGATAGTGAATGTATTCTCTACTTCAGATACTTCAGACATCTTTTTTTTTATACATTTTAATGTATCATTTCTTTAAATTAATTAAAAATCTTCTAATATTTCCAAAGATTTATCTTGGAGTTGTTCAGGTCTATTGTAGTCTGTTACTCTTTGTTCAAAGAAATTACTTTTACCATCTAATGAAATTGTATCCATAAAATCAAATGGACATTCTACATCATAAATTTTTGAATAATTTAGTTTTTGTAAAAGTCTATCTGCTTGAAATTCTATGTAAGTTTTCATTTTATTTGCATTAATTCCTATAAGATTACATTTAAAAGATTCACAAATGAATTCTTTTTCTATGTCTACAGCCGTTTTAAACATTTCATTTATAGTACCAACTGGTAGTCTATTTTTAATATAAGAATAAAGTAGTACTCCAAAATCTGTATGAAGAGATTCATCTCTAGCGATCAATTCATTACTTTTTCCGAGAGCTTTTGTCATAAGTCCTTTTACATATTTAAGCCAGAATATAGCGCAAAAAGAACCAGCAAAAAAGATGCCTTCTACTATAGTAAATGCTATAAGTCTTTCTGCAAATGGAAGATCAGAATTTAGCCATTTACACGCCCAGTCTGCCTTCTTTTTAACACCTGGTAGTTCTTTGATTCCGTTTAAAATTGACATTTTTGCTTCTGAGTCTTTAATGTAAGTATCTATCATCAAAGCATACGTTTCAGAATGAATAGTTTCCATAGCAGCTTGCCATCCGTAGTATGCGCGAATTTCTGGAACTTTAATTTCATTTATAAAATTAATAGATATATTTTCAAAAACAATTCCGTCGGAGCCGGCAAAAAAAGACAAGACATTAGAAATAAAATACTTTTCGTCTTCATTTAGTTTTTCCCAATCAGAAATATCAGCTGCAAAATCAATTTCTTCTGCAGTCCAAAAAGCTTGTTGGTGCTTCTTATAAGAATCCCATACAGATTTCCACTTTATTGGGTACAAAACAAAACGATTATTTACTTCATCCAAAAGAGGCTCCATCATAATATGTAATATAACTTAACTTTATATTTTTTAATTAATCTATTTTTTTAAAAGAGTTTTAAAAACTTAGATTAATTCAATTTAATATTTTACATTCATGCGAGTAAGACGAGCCTTAAGAGACTTCGCAGATAAAGGAGTCTTGGTGAAACCCATGTCATCCTTGCGGCGCTTGTAAATAGAAACCTCGGCCTTCTTAGCAAGTCTCTGAAGCTGCTTAAGAGAAAGTTCCTTCTTCTTCTCTGTAAGGCACTGACGCTTACCACGACCTGGCTTCCATCTCTTATTTGGAACCTTTCCAGGAGGACACACTGTAGCCATACCAAAATTGTGTGGAACCTTCATGCGCGTAAGACGAGCACGTAGAGCCTTCATAGTCAAAGGAGTGCTAGTAAATCCCATACCATCCTTTCGACGCTCGTAAATAGAAACTTCCGCATCTGCAGCAATACGCTGAAGCTCTGACTTAGAATCACGTCTTACTTTATCCTTTAAGCACTGACGCTGACCACGCTTAGCACGATACTTTTTATTAGCAGAAAACCCAGGAGGACAAACTGTAGCCATGTACATTCTACTATATCCCATTTTAATTTAATTGTTGTAAATATTTTTTTTTAAATTATTTAATTATTTAATTGAACAAGCCGAACACGATCCAAAGCCGCATTTCTTTCCAAACACGTGTCCTCTAGGGCCCTTCTTCAGAGAATCTACAGAACCGAATAATGTTGGAATCATAAGAGGCTGCAACATAGGCTTAATTTTTCTGCATCTTCCAGAAACAGGATCACGATATTGTCCTGGCATGCACATCTTACGAATTCTTCCTTTTGGTCCTAATTCATATCCCGCTGGAATTTCTACCATCTTTGGAGGACCCATCATTTGTGATTGCATAGTCATATTTTTGCAACGATTTGTATCGGGATTTCTCATTTGATAAAAACCACATTCCTTTATGCATATCTGCTGCCCGCGTTTTCCAGTCCATTTCTTATTTGGTTCAAGTCCGGATGGACACACTGTGTCACCAAATGACATGCGTTTCCAAGCTTCCTTTAGAGAAATGCCTTCCTTCCACTTAAGCTTCATAACTTTCTTAGCCTTTGTTTGAGCCTTCTTTCTCTTTGGAGACATCTTAGAGTCCTTGGAAGACTTTTTCTTGTCTTTTTTCTGAACTCTCTTCCAAGCTTCCTTTAGAGAAATGCCTTCCTTCCATTTAAGCTTCATAGCTTTTTTAGCATCACCTTTCTTACCAAAATCCATTTTTATATAGTAATTATTTTTTTTTAAGTTAAATTTCTTTCATGTTCTTATGAGATCTATATGAAAGTTTAGTTGTTATATTAAAGTCTTCTACTAAAAGAGATTGAATTTCTTCACGCTTTTCTTCATCTGATACCCAGAATTCTAGACGATACATTACACTTGTATACTTTGTGACGTCAACAACTCTAATACCAGTAATAAATTTATAAATTTCTTTTTTATTAGAAATTAAATTAACAAGACTGTTAATCCATAATTCTTCAAAATTTTCAAAATTTTTATTACTTTTAATAGAAAATTCAAATCCATTAATATTATTAGGATCTTCCCAACAAGGCTTAATATGTGTTCTAAAGAAAGAGTAAGCACATGGGGTAGCATTATTTCTTTTAATTTTTTTTACACTGTAACCATCTGAAAATAGTTCATAAGTTTTGGGAACATTATTCATAGTTCTCCAAAAATACTCTATGCTTTCGATTTCTTGAAGTTTTTCAAGATTATCATTATAAAGTTCGCCTAGGTCTTTATAATGAACATATAAAGTCCATGAGGCATCCAAAGGATAAGTCATAATATAATTATATGTTTTATTGTTTTATATTATTTTATTACGTTACATTAACTTATTAAATGGAGAATCATATTTCGCCAAAAAGCAACATTAGTCCAAAAATATGGGGTCCTTACTTTTGGAAAACTTTTCATCTTACTGCATTTGGTTATCCAACGAAACCAAATGAAAAAGATAAAAAGGTCTATAAGACTTTTTACAAAAACTTTGCTAATATTTTACCATGTGACAAATGCAGCCTTGAAGCAAGAAAATTAAACGAATTAGTAGATTGGGACTCAGTGGTGAAGAATAGAGAAAGTTTGATAAAATGGACTTATGATTATCACGATACAGTTAATCAACGCCTTGGTAAAAATTCTCCAAATTTTGAAAATTTTACAAAAAATTTTATCAAGGACGTAAATAAATTTGTTTGTTCGTGTGATAGAACTATAGAATATACTATTATAGGATTACTTATTTTATTTATACTTATATTTATTATGCACTACACATCAAGCACTCCTTAGGTTCTTTACTTTCCTTAGAAGTTTCCGTACTAAAATTTTGAGACTCTAGAATAGACTTTGTACGAATATAATATGTTCCAGTTTTAAGGCCGTTTCTCCATCCATGAAAGTGAATAGAGTGAATAATCTTTGGTTGTGGAGGATTTACAAAAACATTGAGACTCTGACTTTGACAGATAAAAGGACCGCGATCAATAGACATATCTACTATACTTTTTTGAGGAAGTTCCCACGCTGTCTTATAAATTTCTTTTAGATCTTGTGGAAGATCAAGACCTTGAATAGATCCTTTATTAAGCATAATCTTTTCTACTAGTTCCTTAGAGTACAAATCGCGCTCTCGAAGTTCGTTTACAAGGTGATTATTTACGATTACATAATTACCAGACAGAACTGCCCGTGTATAAAGATTACTAGTATAAGGTTCAAATGATTCATTATTTCCCATGATCTGCGCAGTGGAAGCAGTAGGCATAGGAGCAATTAGAAGACTATTACGAATACCACTTTCCTTAATTTCATCTTTGAGTTCTCCCCAAAGTGTTTCAGAGTAAAAACTTGGCTTTACATTCCACATATCAAATTGTAGAATTCCCTTACTAGCAGGTGACCCATCAAAGGTATCATACGGTCCATGATTTTTAGATAGAGTGTTTGACATTTTAAGTGCATTATAATACATACATTCAAAGATGTTCTTATTCAAAGTCCTTGCTTCTTCTGAATTATAAGGAATTTTAAGAATCATAAAAACATCAGCTAAACCTTGGACTCCGATACCAATCGGACGATGTTTAAAATTAGAATTCTTAGACTCAGGAGTTGGATACTCATTTACATCTATTATATTATTGAGATTATGAACAAGTTCGCGTGTTTTAAGACCTAGAAGTTCATAATCAAATTTTCCAGAATTAATGTAACTTGGAAGACACAAACTAGCTAGATTACAAACAGCTGTTTCATTTGTATCAGAATATTCAATGATTTCTGTACACAAATTACTACTCTTAATCATTCCATAATGACTTTGATTAGATTTCTTATTACACGCATCCTTATAGAGAATATAAGGAGAACCAGTTTCAATTTGACAATTAATTATTTTTTCCCACAATTCCTTTGCTCGAATCTGTACACGATAATTACCAGCATTTTCATAGAAATTGTAAAGTTCTTCAAACTTTTCAGAATGTACATCGTGTAGACCTTGACACTCATTTGGACACATCAAAGACCAAATGTCATCATTTTCTACACGTTTCATAAAAAGATCTGGAATCCAAAGTCCATAAAAAAGATCACGGGCACGCATTTCTTCTGCCCCATTATTCTTTTTAGCATCTAGAAAATCATGAATGTCTGCATGCCAAGGTTCAATATAAATAGCAAATGAACCATTACGTTTTCCACTCTGATTAATATGACGAGATATGTCATTATAAACTTTTAGAAGAGGCATGATTCCATTGCTTTTTCCTCCAGTTTTATTAATGTAAGAATCCTTTGCTCTTACATTGCTAATGTGTACACCAATTCCGCCAGCCCACTTAGAAATAAGGGCCATGTCTGTAGCTGTCTTATAAAGACCTTCAACAGAATCATCTGTTCCAAGAAGAAAGCAAGAACTCATTTGTTGATACTTAGTACCAGCATTAAATAGAGTAGGAGTTCCATGTGTATAATACTTATTCGAAAGAGAATCGTAAACCTTTTGAACAAGACTGAGATTATCACCGTGAATACTCAACGCGACGCGCATAAATAAGTGTTGAGGTCTTTCTAGAACTAGTTTGTTTTCTTTTAGAAGATAAGCATTTTGCAATGTTTTAAATCCGAAGTAAGAAATATTGTAATCACGATTGTAATCTATCATGTTATTTACAGAATCTTTATTATTTTCAAGTGTCTTAATAAAATCATCTGATATAATACCATTTTCATTAAGTCTTTTCATGATGCTGTAAAAGTCATCATTAGTATTTTTATGATGATTATTAATTGCGATACGGCCCGCAAGAATAAGATAATCCGGGTCTTTCTTAAAATACGTCGCGGAAAGACTTGCTGAAAAATCGTCTAATTGAGAAGTAGTAATTCCATTGTGAATAAGACCACAA
>Ga0222716_10003645_pt1 | contig 12249 bp, 28 predicted proteins | sample C33_13DmetaG_FD_165044 | JGI IMG/M metagenome (GOLD analysis project Ga0222716, IMG submission 165044) | Estuarine water microbial communities from San Francisco Bay, California, United States - C33_13D | ecosystem: Environmental > Aquatic > Marine > Unclassified | place: USA: California... | reverse complement strand
TAGATGGTAGTATCGACAACGCTCATATAGCTGATGGAGCTATTACAAGCGGTAAGATCAGCACAACAGACGCTAACTTTAATGTGCAATCAAATGGGAATGTTGGTATAGGAGGTACACCGGGTTCCACTAACAAACTACAAGTTCATGGGAATATCATAGCGGTTGCAAGTAATGTCGAAGTTAGTAATGGTGGTAGTGCGAATGGTCAAGGTATGTACTCTCCTGCTGATAATGAATTAGCACTTAGTACAGCTTCGACAGAGCGTATGCGTATCGACGACGACGGTAATGTTGGTATCGGTACTACAACTCCAAACGGGTCTGCCAAACTAGATGTATCAGGTACAACAGGTGGTATTCTTTTTCCTAGATTAACAAATGCTCAACAAGCTCTTTTAACTCCCACCGCTGGTTTATTAATATACAATACTACTGCAAGCAGATTACAAGTCTACTCTGGAGGGCAGTGGGTAAACTTACACTCAACTTGATCGATGATCGATTCTTTTTCCAGCCTTCTCAACACCGCATTCGTCATAGGTCTTGGCGTTATAGGGTGGATTGTTAAACGAGTTATAGAACGATTAGATATCGGAGATAAACGACTTACTAAGATAGAGGTAGAGCTTGCTACTCAACGAGAACGAGACGCTGCTGTTGAAAATAGAATAGGTAAAGTTGAGACTGCCATAAATGAGATGCACAACAAACTTGACCGTATGATGGAGATATTAGTTAAACGATAATGAGCTTATATAAAAACATAAATAAAAGAAAAGGCTTAGGCATTAGCCGTAGTAAAAAGAAGTCAACCATTACTCCTAAAGCTTACGCTAATATGAAGCGTGGGTTCCCTAAGAAGAAGAAGTAAGATGGGCGTATCGTTGTCTATAGGTAGAGGCGAGAAAAGTCGTAAGGGTGGACTCACTGCAAAGGGTAGACCTACCCGTAAAGCATTAGCCCTTCGCAGGTGGAAGTGTTAGTATGGCTAGACGACCAGTAGTACGTCCTCATCCCCTTGCGTTTCAACAACGTACGATTGCTGCTACGTCTTCTGCTCAAGCGAAGGAGAACAAAGAGAAAGCCGATAACTTGCAAACTAAAGTAACATCCTTAGAGAGTGATCCATTTTTCGTTACCATTGACGGAGGCGGACCTGTCGTAGAGGAAGACGATATATTTGACGGAGGACAACCTGATGCCTAGTTTTACTAAACGTATACAATTAAGAAGAGGTACTCGTGCTGAATGGACGGCTCAGAACCCAGTGCTTTTAGAAGGTGAAGTAGCTATTGAGTTAGACTCTTATCGTAATCGTATTAAGATAGGAGACGGGACGACTGCTTGGAACTCCTTGCCTTACTTCTTGGATGCTCGTGAAGAAGAGGTCGGAGATTACGATGAATTTATTGAAGGCTTGACAGGTGATCCGTGATTTACTAACAAGTGTCACAGTTAACCAATTAAGCAAAACAAGATATGAGTGTATGGTATCAAATGGGACAAAGTGTTAGAAATTTACTAATATCTCTTACTAATACAAGTAAGGCAATTTTAGACACCGAAAGTAATATACAAGCAAGGACAGACGATGATTTAGGAACTATGGCTTTTGCCACTGATACTAATAAATTGTATGTATTTACTGACTCCGGATGGGTAGCAGCTCAATAGTTTTGACAATTAACAACCACTAACATAAAAATTACAAACGATGGCTAACATACTTCAACAAATAGGAACCACTGTTAAATCTAAGTTGGACGAAAAGGTAAACAAGACGGACGCAGTATCAGACTTCTTAAAGTCCATACTAGGATTCCCTCAAGATACCGTTGCACCCTCAGTAGACACAGCAGCAAATATAACGGCTAGAACTGGCGACGACACAGGTACAATCATGTACGGAAGCGACTCTACAAAGCTTTATGTATTTGATGGCAGTGACTGGCAAATCTTTAACAACAGCTAATAAGATATGAGTGATATTACAGTAATAAACGACAGCGAACAATCATCGTTAGTTACTAACGGACTCGCTAAGAATGGTGAGTTGTATTTAAAAGCCAGTGGTAGTACCAATGCAGGTGCTATTGTTGTATACGATAGTGGTTCTTGGAGAACGTTTGCTAATGAATTTTCTCCGGGCGGTTTGACTATAAGCACACTAGACACTGAAGCTACTATACTTGCAAGCAGTCCTACAAATCCGAGCGGTGAAGTAACGGTAGCTTATGCTACAGACACAACAAGACTGTGTGTTTATGACAGCGTCTCTTGGGTAACTTACGACAATAATTTCACAATATAATTAACAATGACTACTATAAATACTTGTACATCATCAACACGCCCTGCATCTCCTTCAGCTGGAGACACGCTTTTTGAAACGGATACAGAATCTCTAATTACTTATGACGGTTCTGCTTGGAAGTCTTACGGGGCTGACAACGGAAATTATAACCTAGACGGAACAAATATAACAAGCGTACGTCCTTTGTGTCACTTTGATGCTGAGTTCTTTAACGGTGTAGATACATCGGGGAATCCTTCCAACGACACATCTATTGATACTTCAACAATATGGAAAAGTAGATTAGATACCTCTATAACACTCTCGCAAGGTGTAGCTACTAGTCAACCTCTCTACAAAACATCGGGTACTAATTCTAAACCTTATGTGTATACTGATGGCGGTGATTACTTATGCCTTTCTAAAGGGTTTGCATTGCCCGGAGAGTTTACAACATTTGCAATCACTGAACATCCCAATTCTCAGCCTTCTACCGTTTTTGGCGGTTCAGGTGTAAGAAATAATCTTTCATCGCAATCGATTCTATATTTTGGGTATAGTGGTAATACTTATTATCTTTACTACCAAGCATCAGGGGCAGCTAACGGTACAGCACCTCTATCGGGTAGTACGGACATGAGGGCATTAATTACTTCACGAGACAGTTCCAGTAATACTAAACTGTTTATGGATGGAGATAATGAAGGATCAGCCGTAGGTACTAACTCATCAACTCAGTTTATCGGGTCAGTATTTGAAGCTGGAGGTGTTACTTACAACAATACTGGTAATGTGTATGAAATGATGTTGTTTAACACTTCTTTATCCAATGCTGATAGAAACGCACTAGGTGCTTACGCTCAAGCTAAATACGGAAGCGGAAATCTTGGTTGGACAAACTTTTAATAATAATAATGAAATACTCAATACACAATACACAAGAAGAAGCGGAACTTGAATTGCAACTATTAAACACGCATTTTAATTTGCCTAACGAAAACGCTAAGTCTTACTCGATTATACAAGAAGCAGAAGGTGTTTTTCGCTTTCGAGTCAAAGATCAAGGTAAATGGAAAGCAGATGATATTGTTTCTAATGTTTCTGAGGTTGAGGGAGAAGCCTCGCTACCTGAATAACACATGGCTACTTTAAACACAGTCACATCATCCACCCGTCCTAGTTCACCAACTGCTGGTGAAACATACTTCGAGACGGACACTAATAAAGTTATCATTTGGGACGGTACTGCTTGGACAGAGCTTGTGTCAGACGGTACTGCTTAACACATTGATTTTTTTATAATCACTAACTAACTAAATACTAATATGCCAGATACATCATCCATATTCTATCAAATCGGTCAATCGACCAAGAGTGCTATTGCAGCAGAAGAAACAAGAGCGTTAGCCGCTGAGGCTACTCTCCAGTCGAACATTACTGCTGAAGCCTCAAGTCGTGCAAGTGCCGATTCGACCCTTCAAGCTAACATCGACAGCGAGGCTTCAAGCCGTGCGTCTGCTGACTCTACCTTACAAGGTAACATTGATTCAGAAGCAAGTAGCCGAGCATCCGCTGACTCCGCTATTCAGTCTGAACTAGACGCTACTCAAAGTGGTGCTGGTCTCGCTGCTGGTGGTTCGTACTCCGCTAACTCCTCAACCAACTACATTACTTCTGTAAGTTCATTGGTTGGTGCTGACGAAGCTCTTGACGGACAAATCAAAACTAACGCTGACGCTATCGCTTCTGAAGCTAGCTCACGTGCCTCTGCTGATTCCGCTTTACAAGCTGAGATTGACGCTGAAGAAACAGCTCGTGCTTCTGCCGACACAACTCTTCAAAGCAACATCACAAGTGAAGCTTCCACCAGAGCATCCGCTGATACGACCCTCCAAAGCAACATTGATGCTGAAGAGACTGCTCGTCAATCTGCTGACTCCACGCTTCAAACAAACATAACTGACGAGGCAACTGCTAGAGCTTCCGCTGATACAACCTTACAAGGAAATATCGACGCTGAGGAAACTGCACGTATCGCTGCTGTTAGTGGTGAAGCTACTGCCCGTGCATCTGCTGACACGACCCTTCAGTCTAACATTGACTCTGAAGCTTCAACTGCCCGTGCTGCTGAATCTGCTCTTGACGCTGCTAAAGCCAACCTTAGCGGAGCTGCTTTCACCGGTGACGTAAGCGGAACTAACCTTGTACTTAGCGGTAACTTAACTGTTAACGGTACAACTACTTCCGTTCAAACCACTAACTCCGAAATCAAAGACTCTATTCTTTTGATCAACGATGGTGCTGCTGGTTCAACTAACAACTCAAACGACGCTGGTCTTATCATTGAGCGTGGTACTGGTGACGGTGGAAACATCGCTGCTGTGTACGACGAAGGAATCGACAAGTTTGCGTTCTATAAAACATCCGCTACTTCTGCTTCTACTGACATCAGTGGAGACGACGGAAGTGCTACATTGATCGACGTTAAAGCAAACGACGTTGTTCTTGGAGACGGTAACAATCTTGGTTCATTGGCTGACTTTACAGCTGCAATGGCTTAATTGTTTTAAATAACACCAAATGAGTACGAAAGAGAAAAAGGACGCTATGTCATATATATCTTTTCGTCTCAAACGGTCACAGAAGAAGGATGTGGCTGGCATCGCTAATAAACTCGGTGTCAGCTCATCCGCTCTTTTGAACACATGGGTAACTAGAATCCTCAATAATATGAACGGACTAGGCGACCATAGTGAAGAAATACCGAGAGATAGATAGAGATAAATTATCTTATTAATATACATTAAAGGGCAGTCCAATCGGGCTGTCCTTTTTTGTTGGTAAAATAACAAAACAACTTATACAATAACTATTATGCTAAGTCATAAAGAAGGAAGTAAGCTACACGATAAGATAGCAGACGCATATCGTAACAGTATAGACATTATGGACGAACACGGAGAGTATAACGCTGCTCTTCTCAACGGTGCTCGTCAGTTCCTGAAAGATAACAACGTTACTATGGACAGTGGTTTAGGTACACCCTTACAAGCGTTGAACAATCAAATAGAAGCGTTACCCTTTGAAGAAGAACAACATCGAGATACCGCCCAAGCTCAAGGACTTTAGAAACTTTCTATACCTAGTTTGGAAACACCTTAACCTACCAGACCCAACAACGCTTCAGTACGACATCGCTGAGTACCTGCAACACGGTCCAAAGCGGTCTGTTATCATGGCGTTCCGTGGTGTCGGTAAGAGTTGGATAACAAGTGCTTTTGTAGTACATCAGTTACTGCTAGACCCATCTAAGAACATACTTGTTGTATCAGCATCTAAGAATAGATCAGATGACTTCTCTACATTTACCTTGCGAATCATTCAAGAGATTCCCATTTTACAAGGATTAAAGCCGTCAGAGAACCAACGATTCAGTAAGATAGCTTTTGATGTAGGACCAGCACCGGCGTCTCACGCTCCCTCTGTTAAGTCATTAGGTATATCCTCTCAGCTAACAGGTTCCCGTGCTGATATAATTGTAGCAGACGATGTGGAGGTAGCTAACAACAGTGCCACACAAGGAATGAGAGATAAGCTAGACGAACAAGTAAAAGAGTTCGACGCTATCATTAAACCCTTAGACACCTCTCGTATCATCTTTCTAGGTACTCCTCAGTGTGAGGACAGTATATATAACAAACTACGAGAGAGAGGCTACAAGAGCCGTATATGGCCTTCAGAGTATCCAGATGATACAGAAGCTATTAACAACTACGGAGGCGACTTAGCACCCCTTATAGCGGATAACATAACATCTGAGACTACTGGTACTTCTACAGAATCTCTTAGGTTCACTGACTTAGACTTAGAGGAACGTAAGATGTCCTACGGACGTACAGGCTATGCTTTACAGTTCATGCTCAATCCTAAGCTATCTGATGCTGATAGATACCCGTTAAAGATTAACGATCTTATTATAATGGATGTAGATGTAGACTTAGCTCCTGAAAAAGTAGTGTGGTCTAGTGACGATGATAACACAGATAGAGAGTTACCCAACGTAGGACTTAGTGGCGACCGCTATAGACGACCCTCTAACACAGTAGGTGATATGATACCGTACACTGGTTCCGTTCTATCTATCGATCCCTCTGGACGTGGTAAGGACGAAACTGGGTACGCAGTAGTTAAGATGCTTAACGGTCAACTATACGTTCCCGATGCCGGAGGTATTAAAGGTGGTTACGACGAAAAGACGTTAAAGCATCTAGTAGCTATAGCTAAAGATAACAAAGTTAATAAAGTAGTTATAGAATCTAACTTTGGTGACGGTATGTTTATGGAGCTTATAAAGCCTCTATTTAGAACAACCTATCCTGTAACTATAGAAGAGGTACGTCATAACAAACAAAAGGAGTTACGCATAGTCGATACCTTAGAACCCGTTCTTAATAGTCATAAGCTTATTGTTGATCCAAAGGTTATAACATATGATTATAAATCAGCTCTTACATATCCTATAGAACAACAAACTAGATATATGCTATTTTATCAGTTATCTAGAATAACAAGAGATAGAGGTAGCTTAGTTCATGACGACCGTCTAGACGCTCTATCTATAGCTATAGCTTATTGGGTAGAACAAATGGCTAACGATGTAGATCAAAGTATGTTAGATCGTAAACAAGAGTTACTACATAAAGAACTTCAAACGTTCACGGATAGCTTCTATAAAACTAATAACAATAGAGCAGTAGCTACTTTATGGATGTAAACTTTTATAGCTATAGCTTATTAATCGTAACTTCTAAACGTAAACGTAGTACAGCAGTAAAGCGTTGATTATAACTTTCTCAAGCCGAAGGAGAGTTGTCAACTGTTAAAGTTTAAAAGGTAGTAAGTAAGAGGTGTACATAGCTATAGTAGATTTACCTAGTAGAAGCTCTCAACTTTTGTTATAGTACAATTTTGTTATGGATATAAACGAACAGACAGACACCTTCCAGTACGAGCTATTCAAACTTATACATAGGTTCAGAAGTGAATACGATCTTAACGACTACACTATAGCGGGCAGCCTAGACTTCGCTAAACTGTCTGTACTGACTGAAACAGATGATGTTATCTTTACAGCGGACGATACGATATTAGAGGAAGAAGATACGGACGATCTATCACCTAACTTCTAAATCCAAAAGACGGTCTCCCAAGCGTACAGCGGAAAGGTCTCAGGAGGCTCCGCTATAGGTATAGGATCAAACTCAGTAAAGGTTACCATTAACATATACGGATAACGTAACACAAACGACACGCACTTGTCGAAAGGTTTGGTCGAAAAAATCTGAGGGGCTTACGCTATATACGCCCGCGTTAATTACCCCCACGTGTACCCGTAAGTTTTATACGGCAGGGGGTATTACTTCGCACTATAGTCATTATGTCTAATAGTAAGTACTTGATAGCCAACGACTTAATGTTATTCAGCTGTAAATTCCGGCAGTTTGACAATGATATACAGGTGTAAAGCACTAGTCCTAATAAGTATGGACTTATGTATTTAGTGTAAGTATGAATGCGTTGTTAGCTCGTTCGCTTAATGCAAGTAGTTTGCGTTTACTCTTGTATATGCTTTTCACTTTCCAAGTTCAAGTCTCAACTACTCACAACTTACTACCATACTTAACGCCACAATCCGCTTACTTATCGCAATCTTACTAAATCAATCTCGCCAAGTCTAACAACATCAACAACTTACAGCAATACTTCCCGATAAAAACAACGCCATCGATCAAGCTGTAGACCGCTTAGGTAAAGGGATTGTACTTTTTTATTTGCAATTATTTGGAAGCTTGGCAAAGTGGGAAAGCATGAATAACAAAACCAATAAACCTAATCTTACTGAGACTCAAAAAACTTTGCTTAGGGAAACCTTTCGAGGTATTACTGACCATTGCAAAGACACAAATAATCCAGACATTGATTGCCATAAAAAAGAATTGAATCGTTTGATTAACTTTCATATTCGACATGGTGAAACCTTAGAGCGTGCGGTCGGTAATTCTTTTTGGGCAGTAATCGAAGCCATAGATATAGAAAACGAATTATTCATAGAATCCTAAAACCTTAACCAATAAAACCAACAAACCAAAAATCAATAATATGAAACAAAGAATTATAAAACTTATAAATGAAGGCAAAACTTTGTATGATGTATGTAATGATTATACTTTAGAGAAAAGCGACAGACTAGAGTATGAGAATTGGTCATCTTATCGTCTAACAACAGATGGAAAGCTGATTCACAAGAAATATAAAGAAGTTCATTATAAAATTGTTTAACCAAGGATACCTATGAAAGACAAAGATTACAAACGAATTGAAACGCTCCTTGCTTACCTATTTTTAAATCAGGATTTGCGTCATAGCATTCATTGGGGAGGAGTCGATAAGATGAAAATTAAAAATACAATCAATAAACCAAAAATCAAAAATCAAAAATCAATATGAAAAAAACCATTACAGAAAACGATTTCGTTCAAGCTTTCACAGCTTACAATAGAGAAAACCAATTCAGCGTCAAAGCTCGTAAAGAGTTATTTCAGTACTTAGAAGAGTGCGAGGCTGGAAGTGGTACAGAGTTTGAACTCGATGTTATAGCACTTTGTTGCGAATACACAGAATATGATTCTATCAAGGAATGTGTAGAGGCTTTTAGTAATCTTAACGAGTTTGAGATGTGTGAGTCGGCCGATGAGTACAGAGATGTATTTGCTAATTACACTCAAGTTATCGTTTGGGAAGATGATTGCGTATTAATTCAACATTTCTAATAACTAATAGAAAGAAAATAACATCATGAGAGAATCAACCTTCATACTACTTTGCAATAGCTTGCTTATTCATCCTGACATTGCCTTAGAAAATGAGGAAATAAGACAAGCATTGAGAGATAGGCAAAGTACTGAGCAAATCAAACAACTTCTAATCAATAATTTTTAATCATGAAACAAAAACTAATTGACTTCTTATTCCTTAACTTAATATTCGGTAGCTTTTGGCTTTTTGCCTTGATCTACTTTACGAGCTAATTACCTATGAAAACTATCAATCTTTCAGAAAGACAATGGGAATGGATTTACTGGTTAACTGGTAATCCACAATTTGAGGAAGAGTGCCCAGAGTGGGATCAAGATTTGATTGAAGGAATTAGGTCATGTGACTTTGAGGAGGATTCCAAAATATTCTCATTCCCAGAGGATCAAGAAGTAATCGATTATCTGCACGAGGAATTAGAAAGATTAAAAGAAATTCAGTATGACAGTCTTACAGGATACTACCAAGAAAACGACAAGAAATTCTGGGGAAATATTCAATCAATCAATCATCTTATCAAGAAAATTAGTAAGTCTTGACACTTTAATAAACCAAAAATCAACACTATGAAAATACAACAACCAAGCGACAACTCTTTATATGTTACCATCGGCAATTATGTTTACTACTTTGACGACTCAATAGAGGGCGAGGCTATCGTAAAGCGATGGCGTACAGATGATGAAAATGGCGATGTAACAGAGGATATACAAGAATGAGCGTAACCTACTACCTAACCGACCATAACGGCAAACAGATAGCCTTCTTTTATAGAATCGAGAACGAACGCTACAGCAAAGCTCCATCAATTCTTTGGGCTTGCCGTCAACATCCTCAATTCCAAGGTACAGCGTCCAGTAAGGGCGACTTCATAGAGCAAGCCAAACAAGCTTTAAAAGAGATTAAGAAGTTAGAAACCTTACCTGTCCGTAAAACTTGCGAAGATTGTGGCTTGACTATCAGCGGAAAAGATTTTGAATCCCAAGATGACTGTCCTGACTGCTTAATTAATAACCGATAAAACAAAACCGATATGAAAACTATAAGAATAAAACCTAAACTTAACTATAGTATGCTTGGCTATGGGCAACTTAACAAAGACAAACTTTATTCTGCCGTATATGCAACTAACCAACCTAACCAACCCGAAGAGGGTAAAATATTCGTACTACCCAATGAAGACTTGACTATTGAATTATTATTAAAAAGTGGTGAGTACGAGATCATACCAATTGATGAGCAACGCCATGACAACTGACCCTGAAAATTTACCTAGCTTAGACGATGAGTCCTTACAAGCTCTAGTCTCACACTACACAGGATTAAAGTACAAGCTGACCGACAATTTACGTGTCCGTGAACGACTGGTAGAGCTACAAGACGAACAACTTAAAAGACAGATAGAGTCCCTAGGCAATTACGAGCCGATTGGAGACGATATAAAGAACAAACTAAACAACCAATGATAACCGAAGCAGACTATATAGTTATGACAAGCCTTACATTCCTCAGCATAATCCTCGTAATAATAATCTTTACCGCTTGGATGTATCGAGACTAATAAACTACCTATGAACAAACCAATACCGAAATGAAACTAACCGAGAAACAAAAACAAGAAGCACGAGCTTTAGCTCACAACTACATTAACACAGCTACCGATGATGATTGGTGGAGTAGTATTAAAACACCTGATTGTTACATCGACATAAATGTGTGGCAAGAAGATGACACTTGGCGATTAACTGCCTACTCTACAACCGAAGAGGGTGCTTACCTGTCCACCAATACATACGACTACGAAAGGATTGAGCTATGAACAAACCAATACTACTAGACCCGATAGACATGACCGATGAACTTATGTTCCATATGTTTAATAACGATATGAACCGAGAGCTTGACGGAGAGTTCCTAAACCTTTACCTGTCCTTACAGCACTACAAAGAATATTTGGAGAAGATTGAGAGAGATGAACGGAGTTAACTACGACAACTGGCTTAACAGCAATAACCCATACGATTTACACGATGAAGAAGAAAGAGAGTACCATTTACAAGCGATTGATGGCTTGGACGAAGAGGAAGTTCAAGAGTACCTGTTCGCCAACCGAGTCGAAGACCCACGAGAATAAACCTTTCGTTGTAGACGGACAATTTTGGGAGGCTGAGAACGATATACTTAAACATGAAATTCGACATAAATGAGGAGATAACCGACCTTCCATTCGACTGGAGTGGTATCGATCACAAAGCTATATCGGATGGTTGGTATCACTTCTGGGGTAACACTCAGATCACAGCCTTCAAGACAAACAACCAAGGTAAGTATGTCCGGGACGAAGATGGTAAGTTAATTCCTTTTCGTACTAGCATACCTAGGAAACTACCTAAGACTTGGTATAATAAGAACAAAGATGGAAGCTAACAACAACAAGGGAAACACTTGGCGTATGCGTGAGTGGGGACGGGCACAGTATCGTAACCAACAAGCACGACTAAGAGCTGAAGGTGAGTCTAGTAAAACTGCCAGTGCCAAGCGTATGTTGTCAGTCATGTGCCCGAAGTTAGGCAAGCGTATCGATGAGTTCATGAAGCAGTTCGGAGGAGGAACAGAGCATACTACACCTTTGTTCCTTACCTTCGTACTTGATACGTGTCCGTATGAAATTGCTATCATCGCTTTACGTACCTTCCTTGATCACCTTGACCGTAACCTAAGCGTAAGTGGTATGGCTTTTCGCATCGGCAAAGCGTTCGAGAATGAAGCGAGGTGGAAGCAAGCAACCGAAACCTTTCACCCTAACAAGCTCGACCTGTTGAAGTTAGATGACAGGAGTAAAGCAATGAAGCTAAAACAGTTCTACCTGTACGAGAAAATGGAGGAACGCTTCACCCTTTGGGACGCTCGACAGAAGACTAGCTTAGGTGCTTGGTTGTTGGAGGAGATACGATTACACACGGGACTATGGCAGGTAGGCTTCAAAGCTAAACAAAAAGGACACAAGCCAGAGCGTTTAGTGTTACCCACAAAAGACTTTACAGATTGGATACGAAGGTTCGATGCGTGGATGGAAGGGT
>Ga0222716_10003642_pt1 | contig 12254 bp, 8 predicted proteins | sample C33_13DmetaG_FD_165044 | JGI IMG/M metagenome (GOLD analysis project Ga0222716, IMG submission 165044) | Estuarine water microbial communities from San Francisco Bay, California, United States - C33_13D | ecosystem: Environmental > Aquatic > Marine > Unclassified | place: USA: California... | reverse complement strand
GAGTGTTCACGCGCACGCCGTTAGCGTCGTACACAGGCGCGGGCTCGGGCTCGCGGTCACCGTTTCGTCCTTCATCGTACGGCTCCCCGGCGAGCAAGCGACGGTTCAACTGGGCCAGTTCGCGAAACATGAAGTGCACTTCCGCCGTCGCTTCCGCCGGCGCGCTGTGCTCGGCGAGCACAGATGTGGGCAGTTGCACGAAAATTCCCGAGCCGATGACGAGCGAGTTCGTCGGCGTCGTCGTCTGCACCGCGCGTTGCGCCGCGTCTGCGCGCTCCTTCGCTTCCCGCGCCGCCGAGACGACGAGCGCGTTCGCGTCGTCATCGTTCGCCTCTTCGGTCGCCCAACGACTCTTACGCCTCTTCTTCATCTCCGTCGTCGGCGCGTCGTCAGCGCCCCATCGCGATCTTCGTCGCCCACCGGTCGCCGCGTCCGCCGCGGTCGTCGTCGCCGTCGCCGCGCGCGCGTCGTCGTCACCGACACCACCACCGTCGTCGTCGTCCGTCATGTCGCGCCGCCCGACGTCGGCACGCGCGCGCGTGTGCGGACGCGTACGGCGAAGACGTCCGCGTCAACACTCGCGCGAACGAAAACACGCGAACGCCATCGGGTCGGGTCGTCGACACATTCAGTCGCGATGATTCGCGCGATGCGCCGAGAGATCTCAAAACGCGCGAGCGCGTGCGTGAGAAATTACGCCGCCGGCGCGGGGAAGCCCAAGGCGAGCGGGGAAACCACCGACGTCGTCAAGCGCGTCTTCATCGAGCAGCAGCAGAAATTTCGCGCGCTGCTCACGAAGACGAAGGATTTGAAACCGCCCGTGGGAGGAGACGCGGCGGCGGTCAAGGCGTACGCGGCGAAGAAATTGGCAGTGTTAAAAGAGGTACGTCGATCGCGCCGACGCGCCGACGCGTTGACGCGCGCGCGAGAGCGAAAACACGCGATCTCATCGATCGGCTCGGACGCGCGCATCCCGATCGACCTGTTGGGGTTTGATTGTGGATGTCGCTCTTGGACAGGCGCGCGTTCGCCCTGGTGTAGCCGCCGACCGGTGGCTCGAGGAAAAGTACGGAGACTGACGGCACGCACGTCGCACACGCGCGCACAGTTGGACATCTCGACGCCGGGACAAAAAATTCTCGAAACCGTGGACGGCGCGTACGCGGAAGCGGCGAGCGTGCGCGGGTTCCTGGAGTACGCGGGCGAGCTGCGACAAATGCTCGGTTTGAAAGATGAAGACGACACGATGAAGGTCATGGTGAGCGCTTTGGACGAAACCGAAAAGGCGCTCGGGAAGGTGTTAATGACGAGCGACGCGCAAGGTATGGCCAAGTACGGCACCGCTGTGGCGAAGGCGTCCGAAGCCGCCGGTATTAAGCCTTTGGACGACGCGGCGATGGCGAAGCTCCAAGGCGAGGTGGACTTGGAATCTATCGAAAACGAAATTCGCGATTTGCAAGCGGTCGAAGACGAAGTGAAGAAGGAGCAGGCGTAAATCGTACAGCAATGAAATGAATGTAATTTTACCAAACGTTTGTCAACGTCGTCTGCTCCCCGCGTTCGTCGCGTCGCCTAAGACTTTCGCGCGCGACGGCTCGCGCTTTGGATGATCGGCGTGTTCTTGTTTTCGTTTCTTGCGCTCGGCCGGATAGACGTCGCATCCGACGTCGAGACGTTTGATGTCGCGCGAGTTGAACCAATCGGATCCGTACCATTGGAGCAACTGCGCGCCCTTCTTCACGTCGCGACTGAGAATAAACTCACGCCCGACGAGCGTGCGTTTCGGACAGCGCGTGTCACCGAAGAACACGTTCGTGGATCGATTATTCGATACTTCGTTCGGCCCGGGATTTGACATAAATTGTAACTGCGCGGCGTCGCCGAGCGGGCACGGATCGATGACGCCTCCGCCGGAACGAAAGTGCATCGCGTGATCTCGTCCAGCGCGTCCACACTCTCTCCACGTCTTGCGCTCGCCGAAATATACTGTTTTGTAACCTTTGGGCAAATCTCGAGTGGCGATGAGAATCTTATCGCCAAACACTGGATGCTTGACGACTCGCAACGCCTCGTCGCCGCGCTCGAGGTGCTCCGCGCAGTACGGCAGGCACGAATTTTCGCAATCCGCCCGCGCGCCGCAGATCGATCCGTTGGCGCGCGTGGCCCAGCACCATCGCAAACCTTTCGCCTGCGCCCCTCGCAATCGAGTCGGGACGCCCTCGCGCGTCGTGGCTTTCGGCGTCCACGACGCCCCAGCTCGACGCGTGTCATCTTGTGCGTCGCCGTCCGTCGTGGACGCGCGTTCCATCGCGCGCGCGCGTCGATCGCACATCACGCCGCGACGCGTTTGCGCGAGCGAGCCGCACGTTCGCGCGCGCGCTCGACCGGGCGAGTCGCAGAGTGTCGCCCGTCGCGTCTCGGTCGGTGTGGTTGATTTTCAAACTCGCGTCCTTTCGCGCGCTCTGCACGACGGCGGCGCGCGGCGTCACAGTGCGACGCGTCGTCTTCGACAGTCGTCGAACGCGAACGACGAAGCGAACGCGCGCGGTCGTCGAATCCGCGCGCGCGCGCGTCCGAGAAGACGCGCGCGCGTCCGAGAAGACGCGATGTTGTCGCGCCGACGTGGCGTCGTCGAAGCCGCGTGGCGCGCGGCGTCGACGTCCATGCGAGTGGCGACGAATTCGGGAACTGCGATCGCCGACGGCGCGCGCGTGGCGTCGTACGCGTCGGTCTCGCGATCGCACGCGTCTCGCGCCGCGCGCACCGGGCACGGCGCGAGCGAAGATAACAAAGAAAATGGCGCGAAGAAGAGTCACGAGCGGGGCGGCGTTAGCGGCGGCATCACGCGCGCGGGGACATCGGGGAGACACAGAGGCGATCGGGATGGACACGGGGACGGCGCGCCTGCGTTTCGGTCGCGAAAATCCGTCGACGCGACGACAGACGTTGAGTGGGAAGGACGCACGTTTACGGGGTCCAGGCTCGAGTACGCCGGCGTCGAGGTACGCGGAGAGCTTCGTTGGCCCATACCGCTGCATGCATTGGCGGAAATCAATCCGGACTTGAAAGAGTTACTAGAAGTGGCGAAGACGAGCGACGGGGAGGAAGAGCGCGCGATGGCTGAGCGCATGAGCGTATTGCGCGCGAGCGGCGAATTGGGACGTCGCGAAACGCTGAGCGTGGTCTCGACATCCTCGTCCGGATTTGGGAATATGGGCGGCACGAATGTGCGAACGATAACTCCTGGACTCATTGAGTTTGAGCAATTCCTCGTCGAAAGCGGTTGGCGCGTGGATGCGGAGCGCAAAGCGATCTCTCGCGACGTGCGCGAAACGCTCGTGGGCGAGGCGAAGAAGAAGACGGCGCTGAAGATGAAGGTGAATGAGGCACCGATGAGCAAGACCATGCTGAGCAAGGTAAAAGTGGGGGATTTGCGTGACGCCACAAAGGCTCTCGGTCTCGATCAGGTCATGCAGGGCGTCACCAAGAAGGCGGACGTCGTCGCGTACCTGCTCGCGTTCTACGAATACATGCACGGCACAATCGACGCGAAAACCATGGGCGTGCGCATGTCGGACGCATCCAGCATCAGCGCAGAGATCATGCGAGACGCCGAAAGGGGATCGAACGCCACGTCCGCGGGCGCACGCTCGGCAAAATTGTCTAAACCGGAGCTCCAGCGCGAAACAGATCCAAGTCGTATGGACTACGTGAAGGCTTTCGAACCGGATGAATTGGTACAGCTTCTTGTTCGCGCTCGCGGTATCGACGTGATGTCCATAAACGTTCGCGATCAGTGCACGTGGACGGACCATCTCATTATCGCCACTGCGCGAAGCGCGCACCACCTGAAGGCGCTCGCCGGCGCAGTTCTTCACGCCGTGAAAGCGCGCACCGAGTACGTCGCCGGCGGTAAATTGCAGCCAGTCATCGAGGGCGCCCAGAACGGTGGGGACAAGGACTGGATGGCTGTCGATTGCGGTTCGTGCATGGTGCACGTATTCTCTCCCGAGGGTCGAGCGCAGTACAATCTCGAGGAACTGTGGGCGACAGGCGAAGAGATAGTACACAATGGGCCTGAACGCCTCTCGATCGACACCATCGGCGGCGCCGATCACCAGACGGCGTGACGTGCGCTCAAAATGTGAGCTGTTGTAAAGTAAAAAGCAATGTTGCACAAATTTACACTGAGACTAGAATAGAGTACGCACGATCGGCGAACGCGTCGGCGGCGGCGATATCGTCCGCGGAGGAACTCGCTAGAAGCTCGTCGACAGTCGTAGTCCAACCCGCGCGCTCAGCCGCCGATACGCTCGCGACGCACAGCGGCACGGCGCCATCGTCGGAAAACTCGTAATTATCCAACGCGGGTCCCGCGATGTCGATCTCCAGCCAAACCTGCGCGTCATCACTCGCATCTGGCGCGTCGTCTATGCGCACGATGGCCGTTTGATGAAACGCCGCGCGCGTGCCTAATTTCGCCGCAATCGATTCGTCGAATTCGTGCGCGAGCAAGTTTCGCCTCGCCTTCGGGCCCTTCTCGCCGTGGTACAAAATCTCGGGATTGGCGAATAACCCCCCTTTCAACGGCCGCGGTGCCTTCATCGCGCGAACGTCGCGCACGACGCGCCCGTCGCGAGCGACGAGCGCGCGCGTGTTTGTCAATTTGCGAAGCAACGCGCACGTCGCCAAGCCACCGACGCACTCACTCAACGACGCGCGTTCGGCTTTGAAATACAACGATCGCAACAGCGCAGCGGTTTCGTTTCCCGGCGTCACGCTCGGGAACAACTGTCGGATCGCCTCCGCGTTCACGTTCGCCCAAAACGCGTCGACGTCTCGCTTGCCCTCGCTCGCGCGTTCCACCACCCACGCCACCGACTTCGCCTCCTTACCCATCTTCGCCGCGACGACGTCGGTGACGGCGCCGGGATCGGTGACGTTCGACAGCGACAATCCAAGCTTCAAGACGCGATAATCAGGCTCGACCGTCGTCGCGTGCACGACGTGCGACAACACTTTGCCAGCTTCCTCGATGGTGATGGAAGCAGAGCGGACGACCGTCGTCGCGCGTCCTCGCGCGCGTGTGGCGCGCGTCATCGACGCGACAATCTCACGCGTTCGAGCGCGCGCTGCGGTCGTTCGGGTCGTCGCGCGCGTCGTCGCGCGCGTCGTCGTCCCCATCTTTTCCACACACAGCGACGCGCAGTGACGACGACGACGATGGCGACGTCGATGGCGACGCACGGTACGGTGCCGAGCTCCAAATCGCAGGCGTGCTTTGGGCGACGAACGCGCAGCGCGCCGCCGACGACGCGCAGAGCGCCGCCGACGACGCGCGTCGGTGCTATCAAATCCGACGTCCCACCGCAGCCCTTTACCGTGCGCGAGGGCGAACTCGGTAAAGTGCTGAGCGCGGCGATTCCTCTGGTGCTGCGCCTGGGAACGGGAGCGCTGATCGGGGGCTACGAAGTGCGCCTGGACGCGGACGACGACGAGAGCAAGGGCAAGTACGCCATCGCGCGGTTCGCGAAGCGACGCGTCGCCGAGCGGTCGACGACGTTGCCGACGACGCGACCGGCCAAACCGGTCACGCTGTACGAGTACGAAGGGAGCCCGTACTGTAAGAAAGTGCGCGAAGCGTGCTCAGTGCTCGACTTGGACGTTTTGTTCAAGCCGTGTCCGCAAGGCTCGCTCGCGTTTCGGGCGGAGAGCAAAGCTCTCGGCGCGACGACGTACCCGTTTCTTCTGGATGAAAACACCGGCGCGAAGATGTCTGAAAGCGATGACATCATCGAATATTTATTCAGCACATACGGTGGTGAGACGAAGATTCCATTTCTGCTCAGGCGCGGAGGGCTGGCGACCAATTCGACTGCGTACGCCGCCGCGTTGGCTCGAATGAAGGGGCTCTCGGCGCGCCAGGCGAAAAAGATGCCGGAGCAACCACTCGAGCTGTGGACGTATGAAATCAGCCCTTTCAGTAAGTTGGTTCGCGAAAAATTGACCGAGTTGTGCCTTCCGCACGTGGTGAAGTACTGCCCGCGGGGCTCCGAAAAACGCGACGAGCTCTACACGACGGTCGGGCATTTTCAAGTCCCTTTCTTGCGCGATCCAAACACTGGAAAGGCGATGTTCGAATCGAAGGACATTTGCGAGTACGTCGAGCGCGAGTACGGTAGCGGCATTTAGGACCTTGTAGTTTAGACATTGACAAGTTACCTAACGCGGAGAAAAAGTTGGAGAAAATTCGGAGAAAAAGTTGGAGAAAATTCGGAGAAAATGTCTCGTCGTCGCGATACCTACGCAGATTTGGACGCGCCGATCGTTTGCGCCTTCTTGGACTTTCGAACGAACATGACGACGTACGCGAGCTTGTACGCGCATCCGATGGCGAGAAGGATCATGGCGTTCTCAAGAAGTTCGTCTGTGGAGTCGATGGCGTCGTACGTGTTATGGAGCGACGCCAAGACTTCTTTGCCGTTGCGGCCAAAGCACAGCGTCGAGCTTCCACACGAGAAACCGGCGGCGGCGCTAGCGTCGGTGACGGCGCCAGTCCACGTGGCGTCGATGAAATCTAAATACACCAAGTTTTTGATCGCCCATTTTAAGAAGGTGATGTAACTCATGGCGCGGAACGGCCAAATCACGTCACCTTCTCGAACCATGATGCCACAGAAGAGAAATCCGGCAAACCAGATGTTCATGAACGTGAGCATCCCCATGAGAGGGTTGTCGAACATGATGGAGAATACTTGCGCCGCGGACTCGAACGCCCAGAGCGTCAGCGCGTACATCAAGATCACTTGAACGAAATGCGGGCCGTACCAAGCGACCATGCCGTACGCGGGGATCGCCATCGCGAACAAGGCGAGAACAACCATGAATGGAATCTGAATGATGAGGTTGGAAAGCAAATACGCGTACGGCGACAACAAACCGTTCTTCACTTCACGTTTGATCGCGAAGAATTCTTCGTTGTACACGTACGTCGCGACGACGCCGAGAGACGACGGCACGCCAAGAAACCAGAGGACGAGCCACATGCGAGCGAAGACTTGCTCTTGGGATCGGGCGCGAGACTCGATGTAAATGACGCCGAAGAAGATGCACGCGAATAAGAACATCACCATGCGTCCGACGTACATGGACGGATCGCGATACGTGATTATCCAGTGACGGCGCACGAGCGTCATCGTCTGCGCGAAAAGATTCGTGCCCTTGCCCGTGACGTCCTCGAGGGGGCCAGTGTGGTCGCAGCCGCCGTCGTTCGGCGTATATTGATCTAAAATCTCATCCACTTGCTTGGGATCGGTGAACTCCGAATTCACGACGTTCAGCATGTGCTCCGCGATGGCGTCTCCCGGCGCAACTGGGTGGCCGATGTTCGCAAAGTACGACTCCGTCTTGCTCGCCGGCCCGAGGTAAGCCACGCGTCCCCTACTCAAGAGCATAATTCGATCGAAACCATGAAACACCGCGCTCGAGGGTTGGTGAATGGTGCAGCAAATGGCAATGTTAGCCGCTTGCGCGAGCTCCTTTAAGAAGGCCATGATCGAAGCCGCCGCCGCGGCGTCCAAGCCCGACGTCGGTTCGTCGAGAAACAACACCGACGGCGAGCTCACGAGGGCGACGGCGAGCGACAAGCGGCGCTTCTGACCACCAGACAGGCCTTTCAAGAACTGATTACCGCATTTCGTGTGTCTCGAAGACGCCAAACCGACCGTGTTGATGATGGCGTCCACGCGTTGCTTCTTTTCTTCCGTAGAAGATTTCAACAATAAATCAGCGACAAACGTCAACGTTTCTTCGACGGTGAGAAACGCCCACAAACGATCGACTTGGGGCACGGTCGAGCAGTGCTTGGTGAAAAGCTCGGGGGTGATCGGAATGCCGTTCAATCGAACGTCTCCGGTGTACGTCCCGCCCTTACCCTCGAGCGTGAGAAGGTCGATGAGACACGTCTTCCCGGCGCCCGAAGGCCCCAAAATCGCTAACACTTCTCCCGAACACACTTGACCGCTGATTCCGTGCAGGATTTCCTTGCGCTTGTCGCCTTTTCCGACCTCGAAACGCACGTCGCGGAACGCGAGCGTGGTGTCTTTGCCTGCATTGGGTCGAAACGCGCGCGCTCAATCGTCAGTCAACGCGTCCATTCCTCGCCCGGCACGCGGGGGCACGGGTAAGGGCACCGAACGCGATCGAGCGCTGTTTCTTCGCCCCGCACCTTTCTCTTGCAAGTCGAGCAGGCTCGGCGCCTTCTTCATCGGTTTCCCGGCTTCGACGTCCATGGTGTGTGCGCGCGCGGGTGCGGTCGCGGCGCGCGCGGCGCGATCTCACGCGCGGCGCCGTCCAGGTCTGGACTTGGCAGCGTGCCGACTTCGCGCCGACTTTCGTGATTCGAGCGTTTTGATTGGTTGAGGCTCCGGGCGCGGTTGCCCAAGGGAAAGTTGTCTGTTTTACATCGGTTCGTTCGTTCGTTCGTTCGCTCGTTTCTATGCGGCGGCGACGCCCCACGCTGTTTTGAGGTACTTGACTATCCCTCCAACGTACGCGGTCTTCGTCTCGTCCTGCCAAGACTTTGGCAGTCGAGCGCACAACGAATGTTCAAATTTCTCGAGACGAGTCGTGCCGTCGCGCCAATGCTCGGTGAGAGACACCGGCGTGGCGTTCAAATCAATCGCCGCGAGCGGCTCGCTGTCGCCGACACCAGCGTATGGCGTGGTTCTGAATCTATCCGCGAGGCCTTTGAGCTCGCGCAACACATCAGGGGAAACGTCTTCGCATCCGGCGTGTTCGAATTTCAATTCGTACGGCTCGGGTTCGCCGCCGAAATCGACGCAGTGAAACATCCGAACGTCGCTCTTCTGCGAGTCGTTTCGTACGTCGTAAGGACCGACGATGGCACCCACGAAGGGTGCGATCGTTTGCGACTCACCGTCTGAGCGCGCAAACATCTTTTGATATTCAAATTGGTTTTGAATGTCGCGAATCGACGGCTGCGTAGCGAACACGGGATGAGAATGATACCAACCGACGATACCTTCACCTTTGGCCGTCAATGTCTCGACGATTTCCGGCACGCTCTCGGGATCGAGCTCGACTTCGACGCCGGCGTGTTCCTGGACGAGCTGACGAGCAGGAAGCGCTCGCGTAACGCGCAACGTCTTCGCGTCGGCGTCGTACACGCCGCCAAGAAATCCGATGATTTCGTCCGAGCACAAATGCGCGTGGAAATCCATCACCAACTCCGCGCCGGAAGTCACCGTGACGTTGAATGGTTGCGTCCGTCGTTTGCCGTACGCTTCGCACGTCATCATTTGTAAGTCGCCCAGTCCGTCGAAGTTCTCGCGAATGTTGATGTTTTTCGACGCGTTTCGGCTTTCACGCTTTTCGCGCGCGGGAACTACGATGCGTTTGACCGCCGCGTGGTACCCGCGCTCGTCGTCCGTGATCTTTTTCCGCTTCTTCGGCGTCGCCGTCGGCTTCGGCTCGCGCTTCGCCCGCGGAGGCTTGGGTTCGGGCTTGGCTTCGGGAGGGAGTCGCCGCTTGATATCGCCCAACTTTTCGCCGGCGTATTTCACCCAATCCCACCCGTTGTCCACCTTTCGCTCTGGGTTCTTCTCCCGCACGACTGCTAAACGGAACTCGCTCACGGTGTTGAAGACGAGCGTTTCAACGTCCGCCGCGTCTTCCTCGCTCGCGACGGCGGCGACGGCGGTTTCCTCGCCGCCTTCCTCATCCTTCACCGGCGCAGGATCGACGATCTTCTTCGCTCGCCTCCAGACGATCGTCCCGTCTTCTTTCAAGTCAGCCACTGTCTCTTCCTTGCGCAGCGTCGTCGACAACACGTTTTCGCCAGCCGCGACGAGGCCGAGCTCGAGCATGCGCCGCATGATTGCTCGACCATCTCGCGTCCCTCGCGCGCGAGGCGCGGTCGCTCGATCCGCCGCGCCTTCGTTCGCGCCGTCATCGTCTTCTTCACGCTCGCCCTCGCCCTCGCCCTCGCCCGTCGTCGTCGTCGTCGTCGTCGTCTTCACCGCGCGTTTCTTCGATTTCGCGGCAGCTCGTCCGAAACGTTCCTCATCGTCGCTCGCGTCGCTCGCGTCGCTCGCGTCCGCGCCGCGCGCCGCGCCTCGACGCGAGTTCGCGTACTCTTCCTCTTGCGCCTGCAGCGCCAGCGCGTAGGCGAGGTCGTCGTCCATGCCGACGCGCGACGCAGTGCGGACGATCGCCCGTCCCGTCGTCGCCCCGTCGCCCGAGCTGCGGATCGGCGATTCAAACGCGCGACGCGCGAATTTCGCGCGCGACCGGGGCGCTAAAGCGAACCGAGCGAGAAAAACGACCGAGGGCGTTCGCCGACGGACGCGACGGCGGCGACTCGACGCGGCGGCGGCCACTCGAGCGCGCGTCGACGCGCGCGCGAGCGACGTCGATCGCGCGCGCGCGAGAGCGACGACTCGACCGTCGTCGACGACGAACGCGCGCGCGACGCGCGCGCGAGCGACGTCGACGCCGCCGACGCGCGTCGGCGCGTCGACGCCGCCGCCACCGCCACCGCCATGACGACGAAACGAACGAAGCGCGAGGCGCTGGGGAAGGAGATCGCGGACGACGCGCTGGCGAAACCGCGGTCGAAGCGCAAGCAAACGAAGGCGCGCGCGCGGACGGCGGACGAGGAGGATTACCTCCCGGACGCGCTGTCCACGAAGATTTTGAGAGAGGCGAAGGAGCTGCGAGAGGAAGTGGAGGCGGCGACGTCGAGCGATGAAGAGGGCGCGGACGATGAGGGACGAGAGAATCGACGAAGGAAGAGCGGTGAACATCGCGTCAAGCTCGGACGAACGCTCGACGCGAAGAGTGCGACTTTGATCGATGACTCGTACGGAAGCGACGACGACGACGGCGAGGACGACGCGATGGGCGACGAGGACGCGCCGAGTCGACGCGGTGGGGCGTTCGACGAGGACGACGATGAGGAGGGGTACATCGACGAAGCCGACGGACAGTACGAGGAGATGGAAATCAGCGCCGAGGAAGCGGCGGCGTTGGAAGCGTTCATGGCGCCCAAGCTCGGCAAAGACAAAACGCTCGCGGATATGATTATGGAAAAGATTCAAGAGCACGAGAGCGCTGGTGGATCCACGGCGCGAGACGAGGAAGGTGAGATAGTTCCAGAAGGGTTGGATTCTCGTGTGATTGAGATTTATAGACAAGTCGGTGAGCTTTTGACGAGGTACACCACGGGCAAGGTGCCGAAGGCGTTCAAAATCATCCCCGCGCTCTCCAACTGGGAAGAAGTTTTATACTTGACCAACCCCGATAGATGGAGTCCGCACGCGATGTACGTGGCGACGCGTCTGTTTGCGTCGAACCTGAATGTCACGATGGCTCAGCGCTTCTTTAATTTGGTGCTCCTGCCGCGCGTGCGTCAGGACATCGCAGACAATCGAAGACTGCACTTTGCGCTCTTCATGGCGCTCAAGAAGGCGACTTTTAAGCCCGCGGCATTTTTCAAGGGCATGTTATTGCCTTTGTGCCAAAGTAAAACGTGCTCGTTGCGAGAGGCGGTCATTTTCAGCGCCGTTTTGTCGCGATGTTCGGTACCAGCGTTGCACTCCGCCGCCGTATTGATGAAGCTATCCACGTTTGAGTACGCTGGAACGACATCCTTCTTCATGCGCGTATTGCTCGACAAGAAGTACGCGCTGCCGTTTAGCGTCGTAGACGCTCTGGTTGATCACTTTTTGCGCTTTTCGACCGAGGAGCGCGAACTTCCGGTGGTTTGGCATCAAACATTGTTGACTTTCGTGCAACGCTACAAGGCGGTCATCGACAAGGATAGCAAAAAGTTGCTCTTCAAGCTCGTGACGATCAAAAGTCACTACTTGATCACGCCCGAAATTCGTCGCGAGCTCGCACACGGGAAGTCTCGAGGGGAGGCGGACGCCATGGACGCCGACGTCGGCGTTGGAGCTTTTAGCAAAGCCGTCAAAGCCAAGGCGCTCGAGGAGAACGTGCGCGACATGCCCGCGATCCCGATGCTCGCCGACGATCAATATTAGACTAGGAACACGCGAGTGTAAAAGTACAAACTGATGAAAGAATCGCCGTTCACTCTTGTTATTAAAACGTTCGGCGCTACAGGTACACAATATTAAGTTGCCAACACTCCTCTCAAGCCATGGTGACCTTCGTCGCACCCATGAATCGCTCGCGCGCGGCTTCGAAAGCACCCGCCGCAGCCTTGAGCG
>Ga0222716_10003640_pt1 | contig 12264 bp, 14 predicted proteins | sample C33_13DmetaG_FD_165044 | JGI IMG/M metagenome (GOLD analysis project Ga0222716, IMG submission 165044) | Estuarine water microbial communities from San Francisco Bay, California, United States - C33_13D | ecosystem: Environmental > Aquatic > Marine > Unclassified | place: USA: California... | reverse complement strand
TATGTAGGTTTGTCTGTGACACAAGGCAATGTTTATCGAAAAAAAAGTTGGTCAATATATAAATTTATATCTCTTGCGAATAAAATTTCTATTAAAAATAAAACTCCTGTTTTTTTTATTGAAAAAGATAATGAGCAATTAATCGAAAAAGTTAAAAACCAAGTACCAAATGCTTTATTTCCAGAAACAAATTCAAATTTATCTTGTCCAGGTCTTGTTACTGCACTAGCTTCTAGATTAGACTCTGCGATCTCTATAGATAATGGTATTATGCACATGATTGGTTTAGCTAATATTCCAATGATAGTTTTATTTGGACCTACAAATTCTAAAAAATTTGCACCCAATAATACCAATACGAAAATACTAGACAGTAAAAAAATTTATAATTCTTCAAATATTGATAAGATAACTGTTGATGAAGTAAATGACTTACTTTAAATTTTCAATACTTTTATTTTTTTAGATTTTGCTAGACTTAATAATTCTTTGTAAACATTTTTAAGTTTGTTTTGTGAAGATGATCTAGATACAACGGACACACCAATTTTACCTAATCTAAAAAAAGGGTAACTTCCTATATCTACAAATTTTTTATATTTTTTTTGTATTTGGCCTAATTTTTTAGAAATATTACTTTCAACTGTAAAAAGGTTTAAAGTTTTGCTGTGGGTCTTTGATCCTTTAATTAAATATCTTCTACAATTATCTATCATAGATTTTAAAATTGAAGGAACACCTGGGAGTACTAGTATATTTTTAATTACAAATCCTGGTGCTGCGCTAGATGGATTATATATTAATTTTGACCCTTTTGGCATCCTAGCCATTTTTTTTCTACCATCATTAAATTTTTTTTTTCCATAATAATGCTCTAAAATATTATGTGCTTCTTTATGGTATTCATATTTTACTTTAAAAGCTTTTGATATGGATTGAGAAGTTATATCATCGTGAGTGGGTCCTATTCCTCCAGTTGTAAAAACATAATTAAATTTTTTTGACAGTATTAAAACATTATCTATAATTGTTTTTTCCACATCTGGTATTATTCGTACTTCTCTTACAGTTATTCCGCACTTTGAATTTAACCATTCAGAAATAAAAGCTGTATTTTTATCTTGAGTCCTTCCTGATAATATTTCATTACCAATTATAAGAATTGCGGCATTTACTTTTTCTTTTTTTTTCTTCATAAAAGATATAATTATATATGAAATTTGATGATAAATTAATATCAGGTCAATTTATTAAAAGATATAAACGTTTTTTTGTTGATTTAAAAATAAAAGACAAAATAATTACAGCTCATTGCCCTAATACAGGCTCGATGTTAGGCTTGTTAAAAAATGGCAACAAAGTATGGCTGAGTAAATCTAACAACCCTAAAAGAAAACTAAAATACACTTTACAAATAATTGAAGACAAAAAATCTAAAGTTGGTGTTAATACACATTTAACGAATAAAATAGTTTTTCACGCCCTTAATAATAATTTAATTAAAGAATTTGATAAAGATATAGAAATTAAACCTGAGGTTAAATTTGGTTCTAATACCAGGTTTGATTTTTTAATCAGTAAGAAAAATTACAAGGCATTTATAGAGGTAAAAAATGTAACCCTATCTAGAAAAGAAAACTTAGCAGAATTTCCCGATGCTGTTACCTCAAGGGGATTAAAACACATTAACGAACTTCTAAATGCAAGTAAAAAAGGATATGAAATTTTTTTGTTATTTTTAATTCAAAGGGATGATTGTAAATTTTTTAAGATTGCTGAAGATATAGACCTTAAATATTCAAATTTATTGTCTAGGGCTGTGAAGAAAAAGCTAAATATACTATGCTATGATTGTAAATTTTCATCAAAAGGAATAATACTTAATCAAAAAGTAAAATTCAAAATTTAATGAGTGATATTTATAAAGAGTCATTTGAAAAAACTAGAACAGCTGGATCTATTGCCGCTGCTGCATTAGACGAAGTAACAAAAATAATAAAGCCTGGAATATCGACAAATGAAATAGACAAAGTATGTTACGAATTTATTAATGATCATAATGCATACTCTGCACCTTTGTTTTATAGAGGTTTTCCTAAATCGTGTTGTACTTCAGCCAATCATGTTATTTGTCACGGCATTCCTTCTGATAAAATTTTAAAAGATGGAGATATAATTAATGTAGATGTGACCGCTTATAAAGATGGATGGCATGGTGACACTAGTCGTATGTTTAAGGTTGGAGAAATTTCAATCAAAGCAGAAAAATTAATTAACACGACCTATGAATCAATGATGAATGCAATTAAAATTGTAAAAGAAGGAATTCAATTAGGTGATATTGGCTCTACAATACAAACATATGTTGAAGCTAGAGGTTTTTCTGTTGTTCAAGATTTTTGTGGGCACGGTATTGGTCAAACTTTTCATAAAGAACCAAACATTCTACACTATGGTGAGAAAGGAACTGGAGAACGAATAAAAGCTGGAATGATTTTTACTGTCGAACCAATGATAAATATTGGAAATTATGAAACAAAGATTTTAAATGATGGTTGGACCGCTGTTTCAAAAGATAAATCTTTGTCAGCACAATTTGAACATACAATAGGTGTAACAAAAGATGGTTTTGAAATTTTTACTCAATCAAATAAAGTAAATTAAAAATAAATGATAGAAAGATATTCAAGAAAAGAAATCAAAAACATCTGGGAAGATCATAATAAATATTCCATTTGGCTAGATATTGAATTAGCCGCTGCTGAAGCAATGGAAAAATTTAAGATTATTCCTAAAGGAGTTGTTAAAAAAGTCAAATCAAAGGCGAAAGTAAATGTAAAAAGAATTTTACAAATTGAAGATAAAGTTAAACATGACGTTATTGCTTTTTTAACTTCTATAACTGAAAAGGCAGGTAAAGAGGCGCGATACTTACATAAAGGTATGACTTCATCTGATGTTTTAGATACTTGTTTTAATTTGCAATTAAAACAATCTGGTGAAATACTTTTAAAGGATATTAAACAATTATTACAATCTATAAAAAAACAGGCTATTAAACATAAGTACACATTATGTATTGGAAGAAGTCACGGTATTCATGCCGAACCAATTACTTTTGGTTTAAAAATGTTATCTTTTTATCAAGAATTTTTAAGAAACCAAAAACGTTTGGAAGACTCAATTAAGGAAATTTCAACATGCGCAATTTCTGGTGCTGTAGGAACCTTCGCAAATATTGATCCAAGAGTCGAAAGTTATGTTGCTAGAAAATTAAAATTAGAAGTTGAACCAATATCTACTCAAGTAATTCCTAGAGATAGACATGCTCAATTTTTTTTAACTCTGGGAATTATTGCAAGCTCTATAGAAAGATTTGCTGTTGAAATAAGGCATCTTCAACGGACAGAAGTCCTAGAAGTTGAAGAATTTTTTGGAAAAAAACAAAAAGGATCTTCAGCTATGCCACACAAGAAAAATCCAATCTTAAGTGAAAACTTAACAGGATTAGCTAGATTGATAAGATCTTGTGTAATCCCTGCTCTAGAAAATGTAGCTTTGTGGCATGAAAGAGATATTTCACATTCTGCTGTTGAGAGAAATATAGGCCCGGATGCTACAATAGGACTAGATTTTGCTCTTAGCAGATTAAGTAATGTTGTAAAAAATTTGAATATTTATCCAAAAAATATGAAAAAAAATTTAGATATAACGAATGGTATTTTTTTTTCTCAAAGAGTTTTACTTGAACTTACAACGGTAGGTTTTACAAGAGAAGTATCTTATAAAATAGTGCAAAAAAATGCTATGCAAGCATGGAAAGAAAATTCTTCATTTTACGATAAAATTATTTTAGATAAAAAAATTACAAATAAAATACCTGTTAATAAACTAAAAAAGTTATTTGATTTTGGTTACCATACAAAAAAAATTAATATAATTTTTAAAAGAAGTCTGAAAAAAAAATAAAATGATTAAAGGAAAAAAATTATATGAAGGAAAGGCAAAAATCCTTTATGAAACAAAGGATAAAAATTTAGTTATTCAACATTTTAAAGATGATGCTACAGCTTTTAATAATTTGAAGAAATCTAGCGTTGTTGGCAAAGGAGTTCTTAACAACAGAATTTCAGAATACATTTTAACTAACCTTTCACAGTGTGGGATAGAAACGCACTTGATTAAACGCATAAATATGAGAGAACAACTTATTAAAAAAGCTGAGATTTTTCCATTAGAATTCATTGTTAGAAATATTGCCACGGGTTCTTTAACAAAAAGACTAGGTATTCCAGAGGGTACAATTTTAGAGAAACCATTGCTAGAGTACTGCTTTAAAAAAGATGAATTAAATGACCCTATAATTTCTAAAGAACATATCTACGCATTTGGTTGGGCAAATAAGGATGAAATTAATTCTATTGATAAAACAACTTTAAGGATAAACGATATACTTCTCGGGCTGTTTAGAGGAATAGGAATTAAACTTGTTGATTTTAAAATTGAATATGGAAAAATTTGGAACAAAGACATAGAAAAAAATGAAATTATTTTAGCAGATGAAATTAGTCCAGATACATGCCGCCTTTGGGATTCAAAAACTGAAAAAAAATTAGATAAAGATAGATTTAGAAAAGATTTAGGTAATATTATTCAAGGATACCAAGAAGTAGCTAGAAGACTAGGTATCATGCCTGAAGAAACAAATATTAGTGAAGTTAATTTTGGTAAAACTGCGTCTATAAAATTTAAAAAAAAATAATTTGAAATTTTCAATAACAGTCACTCTTAAAAAAGATGTATTAGATCCACAGGGAAAAGTAGTACAAAATACTTTAGTCAATTTAGGTATGAATTTAAAAAATATCAGACAAGGCAAATACTTTGAAGTTGAAGTTGAAGAAAAAGATCAAATAAAAGCAGAAAGAGAAGTTAACGAAATGTGTAAAAAACTTTTAGTAAATCTTATTATTGAAGACTTTAAAATTAATAAAATATAATGAAATCATCTGTAATTGTTTTTCCAGGCTCTAATTGCGATAGAGATATAGCCGTAGCGTTAGAAAAAATGCAATTTAAAAACCAAATGATTTGGCATAAGGAAACAAAGCTTCCAAAGTCTGACTTAATAGTATTACCAGGAGGTTTTTCTTATGGTGATTATTTAAGATCAGGAGCTATTGCAGGAAAATCATTAATTATAGATGAGGTTATTAAAGCAGCAAATAATGGTTGTTTAGTTCTTGGTATTTGTAATGGCTTTCAAATTTTGACTGAAACTGGTTTATTAAAAGGCACTCTATTAAGAAACAAAAATTTAAAGTTCATCAATAAAGATATTCAAGTGAAAGTAATGAATAATGAAACAAAATTTTCTAATAAATATAAAAAAAATGAAGTTTTAAAAATTAATATAGCTCATAATGAAGGAAATTTTTTTACTGATGATAATCATTTAAGAGATTTAAAAGAAAATAATTTAATAGCTTTCAAATATTGCAATGAAAAAGGGAATGTTGATGACCAATCAAACCCTAATGGGTCATTAGAAAATATTGCTGGAATTTATAACTCAAAAAAAAATATTTTAGGTATGATGCCTCATCCAGAAAGAATGGTTGATAAATTAATTTCAAATACGGATGGAATAAACTTATTCTCAAGTTTACTTAATTAATATTAATGAAAATTTCTAATAAAATAATTGAAAGTCATGGTTTAAATACTCAAGAATTTAAAGATATTAAAAAGTTGTTAAAAAGAGAGCCAAATTTATTAGAGCTTGGAATTTTTTCTGCTATGTGGAATGAGCATTGCTCTTATAAATCTTCAAGATTGCATCTTAAAAAACTACCTACTAGGGGTAAACAAGTTATACAAGGACCTGGAGAAAATGCTGGTGTAATTGATATCGAGGATAATGATGCAATAGTCTTTAAAATAGAAAGTCACAATCACCCCTCTTTTATAGAACCTTATCAAGGTGCTGCTACAGGTGTTGGAGGAATTTTAAGAGACGTATTTACAATGGGTGCAAGACCTATTGCTCTTTTAAATTCAATACATTTCGGTTCACCTTCACACCCTAAAACTAAAAGTTTACTAAATGGTGTTATTTCAGGCATTGGAGGATATGGAAACTGTATTGGTATACCAACTGTCGCTGGTGAGACAAAATTTGATGAAACATATAATGAAAACAATTTAGTAAATGCAATGGCAGTTGGCCTGGTTCAAAAAGATAAAATTTTTTATTCAAAAGCAGAAGGATTAAATAAATCTGTTGTTTATGTTGGGTCAAAAACAGGTCGTGATGGAATACATGGTGCGTCTATGGCTTCTGCTGAATTTGATGAAAATACAGAAGAAAAAAAACCGACTGTTCAAGTTGGTGATCCTTTTACAGAAAAATTATTAATGGAAGCATGTTTAGAATTAATGAAAGACAATTCTATAATTTCTATTCAAGATATGGGTGCAGCAGGATTAACCTCTTCAAGTGTAGAAATGGCATCAAAAGGATCGTTAGGTATCGAGCTTGAGTTAGATAAAGTCCCCTGTAGGGAAGAAAATATGACACCCTATGAAATGATGTTATCTGAAAGCCAAGAACGTATGTTAATAATTTTAGAGGACAATAAAGAAAAAGATGCAAAAAAAATATTTGATAAGTGGGATCTTGACTTTGTTGTTATTGGCAAAACAACAAATACTAATAATCTAACGTTAAAATTTAATGGTAAGGTTGAAGGGGAAATACCTATTGAAGCATTGGCGACAAAAGCTCCAATATATGATCGTAAGTGGGTAAGAAAAAAAATATTAAAAAAAAAAATTGAATTTAAAAATTTAAAAAAAATTAAAATTGAAGATGCTTTATTAAAAATCTTATCATCACCTAATCACTCAAATAAAAGCTGGATTACTAATCAATATGACCAAGATGTAATGTGTGACACAGTGCAAAGATCTGGTTCAGATGCAGCGATAATAAGAATTCATAATAAAGATAAAGCTATAGCGGTATCTGTAGACTCATCAGCTAACTATTGTAAATCACACCCAATTACAGGAGGGAAGCAAATAGTCTGTGAAAATTGGAGAAATTTAATTTCTGTAGGAGCTAAACCGTTAGCAATAACAAATTGTTTAAATTTTGGTAATCCGGAGAATGAAAATGTTATGGGTGAATTTGCAGAATGTTTGGAAGGAATTAAAGAGGCTTGTGAATTTTTAAATTATCCAGTCGTTTCAGGTAATGTCTCGTTTTATAATGGAACAAATAAAAAGAATATTAACCCAACACCTGTAATCGGTGGGGTTGGATTAATAAATAAATTATCTAAACCTATGAGTCATAATTTTAAAAAAGAACAAAGTGTAATAATTTTACTTGGAAAAACATTTGGACATCTTGAACAAAGTTGTTTTTTAAAAGAAAACTATTCAATTATAGATGGTATGCCTCCTGAAATAAATTTTTTAAATGAAAAAAATAATGGAGAAAATATTTTAAAGTTAATTCAAAATAACTTACTTCTGTCGGTACATGATATTTCAAGTGGTGGTCTGATTGTTGCTTTAAGCGAAATGTCAATATCTTCTAATTATGGTATAAAAATTCAAAAACCTAAAAAACTAGCAAATTTATTCGAATATTTTTTTGGTGAAGATCAGGGTAGATATATTTTAGAAGTCGATATAAACAATCTAACAAAAACTGAGAAAATTCTTAAAGATAATAATATTTACTACGAAAATATCGGTTTTACTCAAAAAGATTTCTTTGAAATTGAAGGAGAGATAAAAATTAGCGTCAAAGATTTGGCTAAAATTAACAATGAATGGTATAATAATTACTAATGCCTTTACCAGTAGATGAAATAAAAAAATTAATTAAAGAGTCTATTCCTGATGCTTCAATTGAAATTAAGGACTTGATGGGCGATAATAATCATTATGCAGCGACAATTAAGTCTTCGAAATTTAACGATATAAGTAAAATAGAGCAACACAAGCTAGTATATAAATCATTAAAAGGTAAAATGGGAAATGAATTACATGCTTTATCAATAACGACAGAAGGAAAATAATGGAAATAAAAGAAAAGATAAAAGATTTAATTAATAATAATGATGTTTGTTTATTTATGAAAGGAACTCCTGATGCACCTCAGTGTGGATTTTCAATGGCGGTCTCTAATGTTCTTAAGCATCTAAATGTAAATTTCAAAAGTATTAATGTTCTTGAAGATGAAAATTTAAGACAAGGAGTAAAAGATTTTAGTGATTGGCCTACAGTACCTCAGCTTTATGTGAAAAATGAATTTGTTGGTGGTTGTGATATTGTTAAAGAAATGTTTGAAAAAGGTGAATTAAAAAAACTCTTTGAAGAAAAAAATATTATTTAATTTTTTTTTTTTTTATAAAACAAATATTTGAATCTCTTAAATTTCCATTTTCAAAAATGATTTCTTTAATTGTGTCCATTAAGTATTTTTGATTTTCTTCATTTACTAATGATGATTTAGAAAACTTTTTATTTTTAATATTTTTCAAAAATTCATCTACCAAAATATGCTCTACATTTCTATTGTACTCGTAGTAGTTAGGATGCATAAAATCCTCAATAACGAAAATTCCATTATCATTTAAATTTTTAAAAAATAAATTTAAGCTTAATAAAATATCTTTTAAATTGTGAGACCCATCATCTATAATTAAATCAAATGAATTAAATTTGTGCGTAATAAATATCTTTTGCAATATTTTTTTAATTTTTTTTTTATTGTTAATATCAACACCATAAACGTTAATTTTTTTTGACATATATATGAAATTTGAAATATTTACATCGAAGCAAAAAATATTCGCATTGGGAAAATATTTTGTGAAAGCTGCTGCTGAGGCACCAGCATAAGAGCCAATTTCCAAAATATTAATTTTTTTATTCCTTAGGTGTTCTAGATGATTAACATAAAAGTTAGAATAGCCGTGACCCTGTCTATCGCCTTTTTTAAAAAAATTAGCTTTGTCACTTCCATAATGATGGAACAAATCATCAAGAGATTTTTTACTTAAATTATCTTCATCAATAGAGATTTTTTTTTTTAATTTATAAATTATACTTCTTTTGAGTAGGCTAAGAAAATTCAATTATCTTGAATAATATTCAATTACTAAACTAGGTTCCATTACGACAGGAAAAGGAACTTCCGAAAATTTTGGAACTCTTACTAATTTGGCTGTTTTATTTTTATCATCGAGTTGAATATATTCAGGTACTTCACGTTCTTTACTTTGTAAAGATCCATCAATAACAGTAAGTTTTTTTGATTTTTCTCTAACTTCAATTAAATCTGTATCATTAACAACGTAACTAGCAATATTAACTCTTTTTTTATTAACTGTTATGTGACCATGATTAATCATTTGTCTTGCTGAAAAAACTGTTTGTGCAAACTTAGCTCTATAAATAACTGTGTCGAGCCTGCTCTCAAGTAGAGCAATTAAATTTTCTGTTGTATCGCCTCTTTTAGATAAAGCTTTTCTATAAATATTTCTAAATTGTCTTTCGTTAATATTTCCATAATAAGCTTTTAATTTTTGTTTAGCCTGCAATTGTATGCCGTAATCTGTAGGTTTTCCTCTTTTATTTTGTCCGTGTTGCCCTGGAGGATAAGCTCTTGAGTTAAAAGGACTTTTAGGTCTACCCCAAATGTTTGCTTTTAATCTTCTGTCTACTTTATGTTTAGATTTTAGTCTTTTAGTCATGTGTAATAAGAATGTGTTTACAGGGTTTCAGGTCTATTTGTCAATTATGGTTTAATGTTTTTTTTGCTTAAAGAGCTAATAATACTAGCTAAAATCCTTAATTCTTTGTCATTTGGCTCAAGCCTGTAAATTAGATTATTTATATTTAGTACCATTGACTGCTTCTTCTCTGCCGGGAGAAAAAAGTCCTTAGTTTCAAGCAACTTTAGCAAATGTTTTAATAGTGAGTTTATTTTTGATTTTGAAGAAATTTTGATATCTTTACTACTTTTATAAAATAATTTCTCGTTAAATATTTTAAATATCTCATAACAAATAATAGTTAACGAATGAGATAAATTTAATGATTTAAACTTAGATGAAGTTGGAATTTGTAAAACATAATTTGAAAAAGATAAATCTTCATTGGAGAGACCCGAGGCTTCAGGTCCAAACATTAAACCAAAATTAGAATTTTTTTTCTTTTTAACTAACTTAACAAAATTATTTAAAGAAATATGTTTTTTATTTATATCTCTTCGTCTAGCACTTAAAGATATAATAATATCAAAAGCACTGATCGCTTTATTGGTTTCATTGTAAACTTTGGCTTTATTTATTATGTCAAATGCACCAACAGAAGTTGCTTTTGCCTTATGATTGGGAAAATGTATTTTTGGAGAAACTATATGTAGTTTAGTAAAACCAAAATTTTTCATTGATCGAGCACAAGAACCGATGTTCTCTCCCAGCTGTGGTTTTACTAAGATAAATCCAAATTTATTTTTCATTTAAATTAGCAGGAGCTTTTTCTTTATAAAGTTTATAATCCAAACTATCTATCAATGCTTTAAAAGATGCTTCGATAATATTAGGAGAGACTCCAACAGTAAACCAGCTAATACCGCTTTTATCCGTACTTTCAATCAAAACTCTTGTAGTTGCTTCTGTACCTGTATTTAAAATTCTTACTTTATAATCTAATAATTTTAAATCTGAAAAAAAATTATAATATTTTTCAACCTTTTTAAAATTTGATCTAATTGCATTATCTAGGGCATTAACTGGACCATTACCTTCACCGTTGCATTCAATTTTTTTTCCATCAATAAGAAAAACAACATTAGCTTTTGTGGAAATCTTATCAGATTTTGAAACATTTACATTATAGCTTTCTACTTTTAAATATTCTGGGACTTTGCCAAGTAAACGATTAGCTAGTAATTCAAATGAAGCGTCAGCTCCATCATATGAGTATCCACTAAATTCTCTTTCCTTAACTTTGTCTAAAATTTTTTTTACATTAGGATCGTTAGAATTAATTTTTACACCATAATTTTCTAGTCTTGATAAAATGTTTGATCTACCAGCTTGATTAGAAACGATGATATTTCTATGGTTTCCTATTAACTTAGGGTCCACATGTTCATATGTTTTAGGGTCTTTCTGAACGGCTGAAACATGCAAACCACCTTTATGTGAAAAAGCTGAAGCACCTACATAAGGTAAGTTTTTATTAGGTTTTCTATTTAAAATTTCATCAAGTAATCTCGAACATTCGGTTAAAGAAGATAGTTTTTCTTTATTTATGTTTAGTTCATATTTATCTTTAAAAGATTTTTTTAACGAAAGGGTTGGTATCACCGACATTAAATTAGCATTACCACATCTTTCTCCAAGGCCATTGATCGTTCCTTGTATCTGTCTAACACCAGCTTGTATTGCTGTTAAAGAATTCGCCACAGCATTCTCGGTATCATTATGTGCGTGAATTCCTAAGTTTTTACCAGGAATAATTTTTGTAACTTTAGAAACTATTTCTCCTACTTCGTGTGGAAGGGTGCCACCATTAGTATCACATAAGACTAACCATCTAGCTCCTTGATCAAAGGCTTGTTTTAAGCAATCCAAAGCATAACTTGGATTAGATTTGTATCCATCAAAAAAATGTTCAGCATCGAATAAAAATTCTTTTCCATTTTTTATAATGTGTTTAGCGGTTTCCTTAATGTTTTCTAAATTATCTTCATTATTAATGCCTAGTGCAATTTTAACATGAAAATCCCAAGCTTTACCGACCACACAAACAGCAGGACAAGTTGCGTTTACTAAAGGTGATAAAGATGGATCATTTTCTGCGCTCCTACCTGTTTTTTTTGTCATTCCAAACGCTGTAAAAATACTTCTATGTAAGTTTAAGGGTTTTGAAAAAAATTCAGTGTCTACAGGATTTGCTCCCGGCCACCCACCTTCAATATAATCTACACCAACTTCAGATAAAACTTTTGCTATTTTATTTTTATCTTCAACTGAAAAATCAACACCCTCAGTTTGAGCTCCATCTCTTAAAGTAGTGTCAAAAATAAATATTTTTTCTTTACTCATTTATACTTCCAAGTTGTTTTATCTTTTTGATCCTCAATAATTACATTTTTATCAAGTAATTCATTTCTAATTTTGTCTGCTAGTTTAAAATCACCATTTTTCTTAGCCAACAATCTTTCATTAATTT
>Ga0222716_10003637_pt1 | contig 12274 bp, 14 predicted proteins | sample C33_13DmetaG_FD_165044 | JGI IMG/M metagenome (GOLD analysis project Ga0222716, IMG submission 165044) | Estuarine water microbial communities from San Francisco Bay, California, United States - C33_13D | ecosystem: Environmental > Aquatic > Marine > Unclassified | place: USA: California... | reverse complement strand
CCGCATCGAAGCGAACCTTCTTGGTGTCGTCAGTCGGGTCGGACAGCGTGAAGGTGTCTTGAATGGCAGCGACGCCGCCGTTCATGTCGGCCAGATGCGCCATAACCTCGCGCAGTGCGTTGTTCACGTCACTCGGCACCATAGTGCCTTCGCCGAGATCTATGCTGTCGATGTCGGTGTTACCAGACGCGCTGGCGTCATACTGCGATATTTTCGTCTTAGCCATATCTATCTCCTAGTTAGGCATTTATAGCATATTTGCGCGCCCGCGTCATTGCCCCATCCGGCGCTGGAACGGTAGGCTCTCGGTGATGTCTACGCGGGGAAGCTCTTGCGATAACAGGCCAGCGGCGGCTGGTGAGCGCATTGTGGCGCCAACGCCTTGCATGATGCCCGGTATGTCGCGGCCAAACTTTCTAGCCCCGCCCAGTACAGCCTGACCAAATGGCGAGTAAACGGCGCCAGTGCCGCCAGCGGCAAGAATTGTCGTGACAGGGTCGATGGCCGCTGCACCGCCAAGCGTACCCATTGTCAGAGCCAATCTGCCCGCCGTGCCGCTGTCAGGCACCTTTGTGCCGATCACGTCAGCGCCAGTTTCGGCAAGTCCCTGCATGCGCCCCTCGCCCCTAGCCAAAACAGCGGGGAAGCGACGAGACTGCGAATACACTTTTTCCAGCAGCTTAGCGGGTGTAACCTCGCCAGCCATACCCTTTGTGCCAGCCGCCAGCTGCATAGGCTTGAAACGTGAGTATGCCGTGTCTATGTTGGCGAGCTTGCCAGCTTTTTGCGGGTTAAACTTAGCTAGAGCCATTGTTAGCTCACCTGCCGTGTCGAATAACGCCTCACCAAGTTCCCGCTGGTAAGCGTCAGTAGACCCAAGGAATTTATACGCCTCCGCCCGAAGCGCGCTCTGGGCATCTTTGAAGGCCTCTCCGGTCAACTTTCCGTCGACAACCCTATTTACAAGCTCTCTCTTTATTATTTTAGCGTACTTGTTCGCCGCGACATCCTCCAGCTCAGAGGCAACGTCAGGTATCTGCGACATGATCTGATTTGGCGACGGTATATTTACGTCCTTCAATACATCGGTGTATGCGTCACCAATTATCTTTTCGGCTTTGATATACGCATCTCGACCCTTCACGCCCTTTGGCAGTGTCTGCCCAAGCGGCGCCAGCGCCTCATCATACGCGGCACGCTCAAAGCCGGTGACAGCTCGCCTGCGTGCGCCGCCTATTAAGAAGTCAGCTACTGGCAAACCAGCCAGACGCTCCTCTATGCCGCCAGTTATGCCGCCAAACTTCTGACCGACCGTAAGTGGCACGCCCTTCTTGATAAGCTCTGCCGCGCCCGCTGTTACTGCTGGGGCGGCTTTTTGCAGACCCGCGCCAAGGATGCCAGCTATCGCCGCTGATGCTGGCACGTCGCTCATCTCTTCTGCCGCTCCGGCTCCATACGCGGCGCTCATGCCTGCTGTTTGAGCTGTTTTACCGGTAAGAGCTTTTGGCACCTTTTGCGCGGCCTTTGCGGCTGTCTGTCGGATAGCTTCGCCTAAATACGATGCAAGCGGCTCGTTTAGCTTAGTTACTCCCTTTGCAACACCTCTGCCAGCCAAACCAGCCGCTCCCATTGGCATAGCTATCGACGACGCAATCTCTGAGCCATATGCGGTTTTTGGGTAGTCAGAACGAAACTGCTCAAGCTCTTTGCGAACCTGATCGCGTGCCTGCTTGTACGTCTGATCTCCGAGTATGCTTCGGACAAACCCCTCAGCCTCGTCAGCAGTTCCAAACGTAATGCCCTGCCCGATTGACCTAGCCAGACCAGAGGCAAACTCCATTACGTCGAACCCGCCGACTGACGGCGTTTTATCTGAGGCGCTTTCAGAAGACAGTGACGCCAATTCTTCTGGTGTTGCTTCTCTAATAGCCATTATTCAACCACCATCACTTTGTTGTCGGGGGTTCTGTAAAAAGACTTGCCGCCCTTTCTTTCGATAAACACAGAGCCTTTTGGTAACTGGCTCACATCAGACGGTGCCATTTTCTTTTGAAGATAATCAAAAGCACCGCCAGACTGCGCCTTCATTGCATCAATACCGGTTTTGCGCGCCAGCCGCTTTTGCTCTATCGTGGCGGCGCTTTCACCGGGCTGTGGAAAATACTTCATGTCTTCGGTTTCAAATTCTGTAGCGGAGATAGCGGCTCCAGATTCCTTACGCAAAACCGCAGTGATAAAATTCATTTTAGCGGCCAAATACTGTTGGCCTGCGTCACTCATTGCGGTTGCCCTTAATGATAAGGGCAATTTTCCTGCGGCATAATCTTGTATGTTTGCTGGGTCGTAACCGCCAGACGTTACATTTTCAAATGTTTGTGTCGCCTCAATCATCCTGTTAGTAAATGCGCCCGCGAGCTTTTCATCATTGTTAAATTTGGGGTCTTGTTGACCAATAACACGCTCACCAGCTTCAAGGCCAGCAGGCGTAGGCAGGTTGCTTAAATCCAAGCCGGGTATCTGCACAGTTGTAATAGCGCCATCTGCCGCGCGTCTTTCTTCTTTCATTGGTTTGGTTAAGGTCTGGTACGATATTCTGTACTGGCTCTTTTCGGCATCAGTGGCTGTGCCGTCTTTTATTTTTGGCGCCAAATTTAAGACAATGTTTCTGTCTTGAGCTGTTACACTTGAGCCTTTGTAAAACTGTCCTGCCGTGCCTAACTTCTCCGCAATCTTTGCTTGCGTCAGAAGATTTGCTAATTCCTGTTGTTGCGCGCCCGAGTACCCCTTACTAGCCGCCGCACCCATCTCAGCCAAAACCCGGCCGAGCGATACCGGTGTGGGCGAGTAGTCGCTGGCGCGCGCACCTGCTAGTGCGGCTTGGCTAATCGCCTGACCGACCGGTGACGTCAGAGGCTGGCTAAATGCGCCCATAAACCCGCTAGGTTGGCTCGGTGGCGGCGTTGGCTTGGACATTGGCAGTACGCCGGGCATAGGCATGCCAGACGCCGCCTGCTGGGCTTCCTGCGCCTTTTTCATCTGCGCCTGACGCAATACTTCCCGCATCAGAGGTGACAGCGTCGGTGCCGTTGGGCGCATCATCATTGGTGGGGTGCGACGATTGCCGCCAAAGCTGCGTTGGCCGTATTGGTTGGTAGCGGTAATTCCGGCTGACGGCGCCAAGCGTGATGGCATCTGCAACCGATTAAATCTATCGCGTATACTGTCCATACTAAGCCCCCAACAATCCTGCTAAACCGCCTGCAATCGCGCCATAACCCGGCATGCCAAATTGACCGCCAAGCTGTGCGCCGCCCATCGCGCCCGACAGCGCCGAGCCAACAGGCTGGCGGTATACCGGCTGAGACTTCTCACCGCCAACCGTGCCGCCTTGAATGATCGACATGTAATTCGCCAGAGCATTAAGCGGACTTTCCTGCTCAAATTGAAAGCGCGCCATATCCGCCTCAAGCTCTGCCTGAGACTGACCCTCACGCGCCGCGCCGACTTCGGCCAGCTTCTGCAAGTCGCTAAACCCAAACTCATACGCGGCCGGCGCCTGCTGTATGGCCTGCTGCTGCGCTTGATACGCCATTGGCGCCAGAGCTGAAGCGACGGCACCCTGCTGCGCGCCCGAGCCGTAACGTCCGGCGCTGGCAAACTGAGACGCAACCTGATCGACCACGGGCTTAAACGCCGCAGATTGCAGCGGGTTCGTACCCATCAGGTTCTGCATCACCGCAGCCTGTGTCATTGGAATAAACGGCGAGCCAGAGGTAGCCATCTGACGCTGACCGGCTAGTGCCATTTCGCTCTCGGGCGAGTAACCCACAACCGTCTGGCCGGGGTAATACTGAGGCGGGCCACCCTCGTACATCTCTTTAGCCTGCGACATGCCGTACTCAAGAAACGGTTTCGCATACGCCGGTGGGCCGCTGCTCTGGGTGATTGTGCGTGTTGATCCGCCGCCTTTACTCATCGTTTAAATCCTTCGCCAAAATAACCGCCGTAGCGGTGTAATCTTTGAGGTGCCGTTGCCAGCCCTTCCTGCCGATAATTTCCATCGCGTCACATCCGAGTGACTTAGCCCAAACCGATATGGACTTCTCCGCCTCAGTCAGCTCGCTCAAGTCTCCGCCCGCAAGCCAGATGCGGCATATAGACCGCTGTGGGTAGTCCACTATTTCTGTGATAATAGCAGACTTCTCTAGCGGATGTAACTGCGCCTTGCCAGTAGCCACAGCGTGGTGAACGTCTTCCATTGTGTGCGTTTCGCCAGCATATTCCAGCGCGTCGCTAATCCACTTGCGACACCGTTCCCAGTGTCCGCCGAGCCGATCGCTATCCGATAATAAGATAGGCGACGTCGACGTCATGTCCGTGATTTTTGTGTTCAATTATCATTGTCCCGTTGGTGCTAGTGCTTTTAACAAAAGGCAAACTGTGTTCTAGCGTTTCATTGTATCCAGTAAAAAATACAACACTCTCTATCCCATACCGCAGATCGTTAACAGTAGTTGTTGTTGTGCCGTTTACTAAAGTAGCGTAGCCGACACTGTTTAGGCCACCCCCAACCGTCCTGTTTACAACTTCTGCCACCTCTCTCGTCGTGGCGGTGACTGGGTTCAATATTCTAAAATTTGTTTTTCTTTGCGCGACCGTCATCGTCTGCCCACCTGCCTAGCCTCGACGTCGATGCCGTGCGCGAATGACCAGTTACCGGACAGCAGCATCTTTACCCGTTGATACCTGTCCGCAGCCCTAAACGGCACAAAGCCAGCCGCATTTGTCGTGCCACCTGCTTGAAACGCGACCGCGTCAGTTGGCGTGCCGCGCAATCCCACAAACAGCTCGACCGAGCCATCCTCGTGATACGGGTATACGCGCGTGACTATGCTGTGCTTGCCCATACTGAGCGCCGCCTCGCCGGTCGTGATTGTGGCTTGCAACGGGTCGCCGGTAAACGTGAACAGCTTGTCGCCAACCGCGCCACCGAAGAAAAACTCGCCGCCTCGAAATAGCTGGCTGTCGAGTACGGTGGTCAGGCCATCGAGGGTGGCTGACAGGTTGTCCAGATCCTCGACCGTGTAACCGGCGCTAAAGAATGGTGCGATAAAGTCAGCCTCGACGTTGCCGATTGACCAGCGGTTTAGTGCGTAGTTAAAAATCAGCAGCCGGTCAGGGCGGCCAGTCGTGCTGGCAGTGCTAGCGTATGACCAGACCGCTATCTGGTTTAGCGGGTCAACCGCCGCAGTCATTTTGTCCTTATAGGTGGCGTTGAAATCCTTAGCAAAAAACTTGTCGATCTTCTCGTTACCGATCGGCGTCGCCCGCTGGCCGTCAAACATGTGGAAGCCGTTGTCGGAGTAGTAAAACACGTTTGAGCCGTAGTTACACACTGAGCCGGGTATGCTACAGCCGCGCTGGCTCTCGACCTTGTCAAACTGAAAGATCAGTGGCGGGCCAGTATATGTGGCGCGGAATATAGCCTTTTCACATAGGATCGTGCAGTATTCGCCGCCGACCATTCCGGTAATAGCCCCGCTATCGGGCAGCTCTTGAAAATCGCTCTGGTCGGTGCCGGTTGTCCAGCCATCAATGTCGTTGAAGCCTGACCAGCGCACCTTATACGGCACACGCCCTGAGCCTTCGTCGATGTTAGCCGTCCAGACAAAGTCACGCACCACAGCCAAAAAGTCGGCCTTTGGCGGAGAACCGGCTAAATTAGAAAACGCGGTGTCGGTGCCTAGTTGCCACTTTTGTAGCTCCTCGCCTGTCCCGCCAGACGCAATGACATATTCACCGAATTGTACGAACCGCCACTTCTCGGCGCCAGCGAGGTCATAGGCTGGTGACCCAGCCTTACTGACATCGTCTAGATTGTTTGTTGAGGGGTTGAAAGAGTATAGCTTGGCGTCGTCTCCAGCAAATAGCTTGACATTGCCGCTGTTGTCTTTGGCCGCATACACGCCTCTTATTGTCCCGCTGGCTGCGTTACTAAAGCTAATGAATTGGTTTAGCGGACGGTAGCCGTTATATGCCGGTATCACGTTCTCTGCCGTGACGACGCCTGCGTTCATAAACGCCGGTTGGTCCGGCAGCCACTCGCCAAAAGTAATCATTGCGATAACCAGTTCCCAGTTGCGCCTGATGCGGCAGGTGTCCAAATTCCGGCAGCACCAGCAGCGGCGTCTACCCATCCCGGCGTGGTTGGCGTAACCGCCGACCACTCTTCGCCGAGTATAGTCATTATCGCGTCGCCAGTCACTGCCACCCTTGGCGTGCCAGCGCCAGCAAACTCAGCCGCAACACCTGTAGCTTGCGTCACTGCAATCTCAGCCGTGCCAGCGCCAAGCGTCACAAAGTTTAAGTTTGACGTCGCGCTGACGGTGATTGCGGCGGTGGCCGCCATAGGCCGCACGCGGTTGAGATCAGACGTCGCGGTGCCGACAGCGTTTACCAGTGCCTCAAACGGCCTGACCCGCGCAAACGCGCTAGAAGCCGTGTTTACGGCCGTTACGCTCGCTGCGACTGTCCTTATACGCTCGGCAGTGCCAGAGGCCGCCACAGAGACGTCTACGGCGGCGGCTACGCCTTTTAGCTTTACTGATGCCGATGTTGCAGCTAATGAAGCAGTCGCTGTGCCACCCGTCACCTTTACCTCAAGTGCGAGCGCGTCGAGCGTGCCATAGTTCCAACTATCGAGCGCACCCCAACAATCCATATGGTCGAGCGCAACGGCAGTCCACGCGACCTTGTCGCCTAACGTGTCTAGCGTAAAGGTGTAGCTATCTAGGGTGCCAGTTAGCCGATCAAGGGGTGCGGTTGTGCATGACATTGGCTACCCCTAAGCGGCGGTAATGTCCATATCACCGATTGCGATTTTTAGGATGTCGCCAGTCTCGATGACCTTGCTTGCGGTCAGTGCGCCGTGGATCAGCAAGTTGCCGGAAGACGCCGCGTCGAATATGCCGAAGTGCGAGACAGTACCCCAAGAGCCGGTTGCTGCGTTAAACTCAACCGCCGCATTATTTGATGCTGTGCCTGATGAGGCCGCGCCAAACGTAATGGCCTTGCGAGTGTAGTTGTTACCACTAAGCTCGGTGCCGCTGTTATCGTCGTTAAACGACCCAGTCGACAATCCGACATACACAGCCGTTGGCATAGTGTAGGCGCCGGTGCCTAAGATGTGGTCAAGGATCTCCAGCTCTAAATAATCACTCATAGCCGACATTGTTAATTCTCCACTGCTGAATTTTGGCGTTGATATACACTGCTGATAAAGAGCGACCCGGTGCCATAATGTGAGCGTTGCTCATCAACTTTAATTTCTTCAAGTGCAAGGTTAAATCGTTGCAGGTACTGAGTAGCTCGCGCCTCATCTAACAGGTAAGCATACGCCTCGGCCAATGCACCGTAAAGGTAGGCATCCGGCGATCGGCTCAGGATGTTGTTTGTCTGGTTTGTGGCTGACAGTGCCTCAATCGTGCCAATGTAGACAATCTCGACCGTGTAGGTTGTGTCCGGTATCGGCCGCAGCTTTATCTCGTCGCCGATAATACTGTAGCCAAGCGGCTTGCCCTGACCGCCTGACGAAAACTTGGTGTCGAGAGCCGACGGGCTGTAGTAGGACAGCACGGTCAGCGGCGTGGTGTTTAGCTTCACCTCACGCACCTCTCGTAAGTCAACCGGCAAAGCTAGGTATTCATTACCCCCAACAGTCGACGCGGTGACACGCTTTTCCTGACTGCGCGTCTCAAGCTCGCGGCTCATACGCGCCTCGGCCATTGTGATGAAGTCGGGTATGTTTGCAGTCAGATCATCGCGTGCCAAAAAATTAGCGATCGCTGTTTGCAGGTTGGTGTAAGTGTCGACTGCCATTATACGTTTCCGCCGCCTGTTCTAAAGTCACGGTTCTGGTTGTCGTTTAGCCACGCCTTCCAACCCTTCGGGTTTTCCTGCGGTGTGCCAAGCGTCTCAATCAGGTGATTATACACGACGTTTGGGATTTCCGCTACATGCTGCATGTGGCGCTGCGTGTTGCCGATCATGTTGCCCTTTTGGTAGTCGTTGTTCATATGACGGTTGAGCTTTACCAGACCCTCAAAGCTCTGCTTCTGCTCAATGTAAGATGTGCCGTCGCTGTTCTGGTGCATGTACACTTCTTTTTGTGTGTGCGGGTCTGTGTATAAAACGCGTTTCATATTACCACCTATGAATTAGAAGAGAGGGGGCAGTCGCCCGCCCCCTCAATCGTTTAACAATTACGAACCGTTCAGGTCCATGATCATCGCGTGGGCCTTAGGCGCGGTCGGCTTGAGCGCCCACTCAACCACAAGGTGGCTTGTTTGAGCATCGCCGTCTTTCGCCAAGTCTTCCTCAAGGAAGTTACGGCCGTTCAGTGTGCAGATTGACACAAAGTCTGGGTCAACCAAGAACACCCGGTCGTTACCAAGCAGGCGTGATGGAACCGCCTCAACAGTACCGAAGTCAGTCAGGAACACTGAAGTCGAGCCGACGTAGGTGACTTCCTTAGCGGCAGTCATGTTGACGTCGTTTGACACCAGATTGCCAGACGCTGACAGGTCCGAGAAGTTGGCCCGGTTTGTGGCCGAGGCAACCATCAGGCGAGGATTACCGCCGTCGGTCCACGCATCCTGCATGCCGTCTTCGATAAGGGCCAGTGTTAAGGCCCGGTCGTCTCCTCCGGTGATCGCGTCAGTTCCGTCGCCTGTGGCGAAGGCACCGGCAGTCGCACCGACTGAACCGTTTGTGATCCAGCAAGTCAAAGACGCTGACTTGCGTGGGTCTGAACCAGAGCGGGCAACGTCGGTGTCACCGATTGCCTTTTCGATGTCGCGGCGCAGTTCGAGAGCCTTCAACACCTTCTGGTAGTTGTGTTCACGCTCGCGTCCTGCTGTGTCAACTGCATCCAGAGTGCCAGAAGTCGCGAAGACTTTCTTGGAAATCTGGTGGTAGTTGCCCACGCGTGATGTTGGGGTTGCGGCGGCTGTAGAAGTCGTCGCACCTTCGTTATGGTAGTTGGTCCCAGATGCTGAAGCTAATTCTTGGACCTGCCACTCAGTAAAGATACCATTGCTGGTCTCTTTTTTTACGTTGCTGAAAATCGGTGTTTCAGCAGGGTCGATGCGGTAAATAATATCGGCGAGCTGTTCGCGCTCACCAATAGCCGCTCCTGTTGCAAAAACAGTCATAGTCTTACTCCTCGGGCTATCTGCCCATTAGATAATTAACGGCAGCGTCGACAGTTCCGGCGTTTTCAAAACGCTTTTTTGCCTCACGCTGAGAACGGGTAGCAACTTCTCGCTTGGTCTTCGGGCGTCCTGCCTTAGCCATCTTTGGCGCCTGCCGGGTGCGTTTTTTGGCGGCGGGTTTCTTCGACTGAAGGTTGTCCCACTTCCACGCCTTGTAAAGCAATTCGATAGCCCGCGCGTCAGACGCGTTGGCGATCTCTTCTTCACTAAACCCAATGCGACGCTGTGCATACTTTATGACTTCCTGACGCTCGGTTTCCCGTGTGTCGTCATTCTGCCAGTCGGGTATGCGTTGCATCATATCGGCGCGCTGGTGTTGCAAGTGCTTCTCCAGATTGCGCTGATGATCATGCATCTGTTCCTGAGCGACGCGTTGCCTCTCGGCGTCGACGTTTTTCTGCTGTTCCTTGTACTGATCCCATTCGGTCTTAGCTAGGAACAAGTCACGCTCGCTCATTGTTTCTGACAAGGCTCTCCAATCAGGTTCCTGCTGGACTGTCTGTTGGATTTGGGCGCTCAACTGATCAAGTTGCTGCGCGTAGGCGTCTCGGAGTTGCTTGGTCTCGGCTGCCTCTTGCTCAAAGGCTTTGCGTTGATTAGCAAGTTCCATCGACTTCCTAGTAAATGACTGCTGCCGCTGATAACCGTTTCGTAGTTCGTCTAGGTCTACCTCTACCTCTTCGCCGTCAATTTTGACTTTGTAGGTCTGCTGAGGCTCCTCGACAACTTCGTCGTCGTCATCATCGTAGTAGTCATCCTCGCCGTCACTAGCCTCATCATCGTCGATGTCGTCATCCGGCGCCTCGTCGGCGGTGTCGGTGGCGGCATCGAGTGCCTCGGCTTCGGGCTGTTGAAGCTGCTCTTCGTCAGCTTCAGTCCGCTCTTCTGCCGCAGTATCCGCTGGGGGATTGCTCAGAAGGCTTAATGCGTCATTCATTGAAAGGGTGTCGGTTCCACTCGGATTATCGACCATAATGTCATCACCTTATGTTGTTAATAATATTGCGGCGCTTTAGGTCTTCTATCTGCGCTTCCGCCAACTTACCATCCTCGACCACACTTTGAAAATACCCCCTTACGGCATTAAGTGCTTGGCTCAGGTTATAAATACGCTCGCGTGTCTCGTTGTCGGCAACTTCGCTCGACTTCCACGCCTCGATAAACTGTGTGTCGAGGTAATCAAACGCCTCAACAAAAAGCTCATGCCTTAACAGGCTGGCGGCCTTCTCAGCCCGCGCCTGCTTATCCCTTAGTTTGTGTTTGTCCATTTTTCCCTACGATAAAAGTGTGTAACCCGGATATGGCCGCTGTACACCGCCGCCTTGCCGGAACGCCATATTGGCTGTGTCAAATTCTGACGGCGAGCCGAAGCCTGCGCCGAAGCGTTGCTTGAACATGTCCAAGCCAGTCGGCGCAATGTCTAGCAAGCCCATACGCCCGTACAGGTCGCCGGTGGCAGCGCCTAGCTCACCAAAGCCAGATGCGTCATCACCGCCGGGCAAGCCGACAGACAATCGGCACGCCTGCAAGTCCTCGTCGAACATGTAGCCGTCGGGGCATTGCTGCTCGCCAGTTACAGGGTTTGTCTGCGTTGGCACAATGCCATCGCCGCCGCGATCAACGCCCTGATAGCCGCCCACCAAATTAGCAAACGGACCTTCATAATCTGGGTCAGGCACTCCTGTATAACCGATTGTTCCATAATAGCCTTGGGATACACCCGCTGGCATACCAAAAGCGCCAGTGCCGCCGGTAGGCGCAAACATCATGTTAGATGGATCTAAAAATGTTCCGCTGGTAACATAAGACCCCTTCATATTCATCAGCTTGGTTAAATTGTCATATATTCCGGGGGCTTTGTACCCTAAAATATTTTTAGCGGCTGTTGAAAAAGGGCTAACAGCGCCAAATAAAGTTCTTGCTTGTTCAGCCCTTTTTGCCCTGTTCATTAACTCGGTAAGAACACCGGGCGTAAAGGACGCCTTTGGAGATCCACTATCAACATAATTTTTAAGAGCGGTTTCTTTTAAAATTTTTTGTAAAACATCCGCCGAAAGATTAAGTTCGGGTTTCTGGCGGTCAATGCCTGTCATGCTCTCCGCTTCAGCGGTGTTTATAGCGCCAGCTAGTGCTGCATCACCAAACATAGCTTGGGCTTGAGCGCCAGAAATGCCATCGGCTTTTACACCCTTATCTTTATCTTTATCTCTATCTTTACTAGGGCCACCTTCAAAGCCGCCGCCGGGTTTTTCATTACCTAAACTGTCTTTTTCGTTGGGTGGAAAAGCAGGGATACCCATTGGCCCCGGCTCACCGGAGCCGCCCATAGCCTTTAGGACATCAGCCTCTTCCGGCGTAATATACGCCAGCAGGTGCTTCTGACCTTTGATCGTGGTGCGGCGTGGTGGGTTCTTCATAGCCATCGTCATGCCCTCGGCAGGTTGGTTGATATTTCGGCGTCGGTCACAGCCTTAGCCACGCGCAGTTGCGCCTCGGCCTCTAGCTCTTGGCGCCGTATGTCCATTTCCATAATCATCTTCTCGCGCTCCATCTCAAGCTCGGCCTGCATACGCTCTCGCTTTAACGCAATGTCGGCCTCAGCCTTTTGCTGTGCAAGCTGCATTTCCATCTGCGCTTTTTGCTGTGCCATCATCAACGCCGGGTCTTGCTGCGGCTGCTTCTGTGCGGCCTGCTGCTTCTGCATTTCCAGCGTCTGAGCTACAACCTGCGGCGGGTTGAAGAATTGATCGGCATCCTTAAAGCCGCCAATCTCGGCAATCGAGCGCAGCGTGTTGACGTACTGCGTCGCAGACACCAGCGGGTTGTCGGCGCCGAGCTGCATCAGGATCTGCTCCTGCTTCGCCGCGATCTGCGTCAGGAACGCGATCTTGGTTTCGTCGTCTGTGGTGCCAAGCCCGACCTGCACGATGGTGTCAAACTGCGACTTCCACTCGGCCGGGTTAATCGGCACAAAGCTGTTGTTGAGGCGCAGCATCTTCTCG
>Ga0222716_10003634_pt1 | contig 12280 bp, 18 predicted proteins | sample C33_13DmetaG_FD_165044 | JGI IMG/M metagenome (GOLD analysis project Ga0222716, IMG submission 165044) | Estuarine water microbial communities from San Francisco Bay, California, United States - C33_13D | ecosystem: Environmental > Aquatic > Marine > Unclassified | place: USA: California... | reverse complement strand
CACCGTAAAGTCCCGCGCATCTGGGCCGTACCAAAACTTCGGTATCGGCAGAGTGAAGGGTTGCCCCGGTACGGTGCCAAAAGCGTTTTCTAGCGGCTGTTCTTCTACCTCAAAGCTCAAAAAACTGCGAAGTTGTTTAATTTTGCAGTATGACGTCTGAGGGAGTGTTTCGACCGCCGTTACTGGCGAGGATCGATACGACGCACTCTGTGAGAAGATCACTGCGTTTTTCCCGCCGAATACTTGGTCTAGCGTCTTAGTGGCAGTGCCCCCGCTTGCCGCTACGGGGGTAGCCGAGGACCCGAACGTAACCGAGCGGCTGACAAAAGTCACTCTTGGGCCAGTCGCCCACGCACTTGGGTCGCTAAACAACGGATTAGCCGCAGGGTCTGCGTAGAGCCAGTATGTCATAGCCCTTGCTAGACCTGTGTCCGTATAGTCAGCAAACTGAGGGTCGATATATTTAGTCGTTTTATACTTTGTCATACCTATCCCCTTAGCAAGAAGGCGGGTGCCAGCGCAACGCCGACACCCGCCCGTCTCTTTAGCCTGTGTGCAGACTACTAGGCAGGAAGCGTCATGCGGAAACCGCTGAACACTCCCTTGTAGCAGATCGCGCCGCCCGTGAAGACGGGAGCATCGACGCCCGCTGTGGCTTGGTTGTCAAGCAAAGCCTGCGACGCACCCGTTTTAAGCTCGATCTCAACCGAAATGTTCGGAGGAAAAACGATTGGAATCGGGAGCTTACGCTTATGACACCCTACCCAGCCGTTGTTGGAAAACGACGTAAAGGCGCCTGTCCCGGTGCTCAGTGCCGTATCGATACCCGATCCGGCAGGGTAATCGAGGACGGTGCCCAGAGTACGCTTGATGCCGTCACCCACGGTCAAGGACCACGCGGTGTTAGCAGCGATCTGATACAGCGAGGTAGCGTTCTGGATCGGCACCGCGTTGAGCGAATTAACGCTCGTCGTGGCGTAAACTTGGAAACCGAAATGCGTGGCAATATAGACGTTATTACTCGGCTGACGGTTACCGTTTTTGTTGTTAGTTTCGCCCACGGTCATGCTGACGTTAGCGAACCCCTGGCCTCCGTTATCACCGATATTGGCTTCAAACAGCTTGACGGTGGACCCTGCGTTCAGAATCAGCGCATTGAGCGCAATAGCGCCCGTGCTGTAGAAATCCTCGGCGCTGGAAAACGCGAGATCACTAATCGTGACGCCTCTGCCCTGATCGATGACCATGTTAGCAAAAGGCTTTAATTCTTCAAAGATACTCTTCTGAGTAGCCATTTATTTTCTCCTTAAATTAGCCTTAAACTTAGGCCAAGTTGCTGATACCACCGAACATTGACTTAGCACCGATGTGCTGCGGATTAGGCAGCGCCACATAGGCACCACCCGTGCCAACGTCCATGTGCATCCCGTGCATCCCAGTATGTGCGCCGCTGACGTTCTGCCAACCCCCGCTCATGCCTGTGGACCAAGTGCCGCCAAACATCGACCCCATCTGCTTTTCAGCGAAGTCGTCAACAGCGAGAACCAACGCGGCGACGGCGGCGTAAGCGCCGACCTTCTTCAGCATTGGATTCTTGGCATATTTGTGGATGGCCCACCCTGTGCCGATGACTAGCGCGGGGCTAGCGAGCGGCTGGAGAGTTGGGGGCAGCATACCAATGAGGTTGCTGATGCCGGGGAGCTTGTTCAGACCGTTCTTGATGACGACGGCTGAAACGGTGCCGAGAGCAACGACACCCATGTCAATGCCCGCGACCTTCAGCAACGGCTTCGACGCGGACTTGCGGCGACGAGCGGGGTTGCGTCGTTTTTTCGTGTAGGCACGGCGAGCGGTCTTGCGGACCATGCCCTTCTTGGTGCTGGGGTTGCGCCGACGACGCTTTGGTGCGGCCTTACGGCGACGTGAGGTCGTCTTTCGCTTCTTGCGAGGGTTAGCTGTCCGAGTAGCGTAACGCTTGCGCTTTGCTCCAACTCTTCTGATAGCCATGATTTATACTCCATGGTGTGCTAGATGAACAATAGTTATTGCCGCGTTACTACCACCTGAGGTAGCGGCTCGACTCCAAAGACTAGACCTAGTTATTTTTATAAGTCAACTCTTTTTTTTCCAAATAACTAATTTAATAAGCGTCGCCGTTTAAGTTAGTCAATTATACCTCTCGGAGATATATGGGTTCCTCCCCCGTAGATGACAACAACGTCATCCCCTATTCCGTAAACGGCAGGGTATGTTCCAGACTCTTCCCCAAAGATATGGTAATATTCTTGAAACTTTCCCTCTTTTTTAGCTCCGTAACATATCTCACGTCCTACTCCTAAAAAGTAGGGGCGGGCGTCAGGGGACAGGCCGGGAATATCAACATACCCTGTCGTAGACGATTTGTCACCCCAGTGGAAGCCTTCGTATGCCTTTTGGGCTGCTCCTAGTGTTTCGTCTTCGGCTTCAAGGTCGTGCATAACCTGTTGGAAGGCTTCTAGGTCACAGTCCATCTTACGAAGTTGTGAGGCGTCCGCGTACCGTTGCCAGTTGTTATAATTAAAATCGCGCTGATCGCAAAACTCTTGTAGGTCTTCTGGACGCCCGAAAAACGTAATCCCTGTGTGGGGATTTTGCGCGACTACATCATCTTCGTATTCTGACAACATGCGCCAAGCGGCTACCGCCATTTGTAGGTTTTCTTTTGCCGAGTCTTTATTTTCAAAGGACATTGAATATCCCTCGGAGTCCTCCTCGGTGTCGTAGTATGGCTCGTCGTCGTGTGGAGGGTTTGTTACGGTATCTTCGTCTGTGTCGTAATACGACGGCGGCGCGGACTGATCGAAGTCTTCTGGCTCGTAGCTTTGCGACCCCTCTTGAAAAAACTCGCTCATCGTAGGCGGCAGCGCGTTTTTTATCTGGTGACGCATTTCGGACGCTGCACCTTCTTTCATCCGGTCCAGCACGCGCTGTAGTCTATCCTGTGGACTCATCTCTGACATAGCCTATCTCCTTCCTATGTGTGTGAGTACAAACAGTCCTACAACGCCAAGAGCTATGTAGGATGCGTATTTTGTTGAAGGGTTTGCAAAGGGGTTTAGGTTTTCGGCAACCCGTGATTTAAAGTTGTTTAAGAGCCTGCTCTTATAGTCCGCGTACTTGGCAGGCACGGCGGCTGCGATACCTTCTGCAATAGACTGCACAGCTTTGGGGTATGGCTTTTGGAACTCCCTCAACGCCTTCTCTATATTCATCTTAGTGGCGCATAATTCTGGCCTTTGAATCGATGCCCCCTCGGGAACCGCTATACCGTAGTAAGAGTCGTCTGGGGTGCCAGCAAGAGCTTCGTTTAGGACACATTCTACGTCTGTGTGCAAGTTAGCTTTTTCTGCGGCGTCCCCTATGACGATCCTCGTGAGGACGGTGCGTATACGAAGAGATTTATTTGGTTGGGACGGGGCAAAGGGGTTGTAAAGTCCCTTTTTTACGTCAAGCAACGTCAGCTTATCGGCAACGGTTGCGGCGGCATCTACTTTATCCTTGAGCGCAATAAACTGAGGGTCTTTAGATATCGGAGTTTTGATACCTCCCAACTGGGCATAACCTATCATACTGCGTACCTACCTTGTTGGCGTCTAGCCCTTGGGAGATGACTCGTCTACTACTCTTTGTATGTCTGCGGCCAACAATTTATGTATTTCTCGTTCAGCAAACAGAAGGGCTGCTCTAAGTTGGTTGACCCGTTGCATGTCTATAGGCTCGGGTGTTATAATCTCCGCTTCTACCACATCGACTTTGGCGCGGTCTAGGTCTTTTTGCGGCTGAATATGAGCCATCCTACTACGCCCACCACTGTCGCTTTGGCTATCCAAGAATAGTCCCATCCTGTTATTTTTATCGTACCTCTCAACCGTGGGTCGTTGTGTGTGACGCCCGAAAACTTCTGAGAGGCCAAAGCCTTGTCCGTCTCTGCCATCGCCCATTGCGGCTCACTCCTGTATACGGGGTCAATCACTACGGTAAATGAGGGGTTAAGTGGTGGAAGGGCTGCTACACATCGGATATGAAAGCCGTTGCGGTCGCTGTCTGTGACCACCTCGGACATACATGGTATGCCTAGCGCCTTGCACCCTGCCATAGCTAGTAGCGTGAGGTCATCACAGTCGCCGCCGAGCTTGGCGCACTCCAAGGGGTTTCTGAGAATCTCTCCCGGCTCTCTTCGGTACGGCAGTTTCTCTAGCCACCTCTCCCAAGCATACAGTTGCTCGTCTGCGCCGTTACCTGCGTTACGCACGGCATTTAGCACGATATCCTGCATCTGTTTATTGGCCGAGTATTTTTCGGCCATTGCCTCTATGAGCGCCTGCTTGTCTACGATACCTTCCACGCCGGAACGTGTGGCACTCAGGGCGTAGCCGCCGGGGATAGGCTCGACGGTATCTATGTTCATTTTCGGCGTCCTAACAAGTATCCCAATGCAAAGCCTGCGACGGCGTAAGGAAGAGCGGCGTACAGACTCACCTGTCGCACTAGATTTTTGCCGCCCTCTGTCTCGCGGATAAACTTATCCATCGCGTTGGTCAGCACCTGCGTGGTCTGCGGCTGTAGCGTCGTGACAAGCGTCTCGGTCGCCGTTTCGGTCACCGAGGGATCTCCCGCCAAAAACCCCTTAGAGGCGCTTAGAGCGGCGCTAGATACTGGAAACTGTCTCATCTTTTTCTCCCCGTAGCGTTCCATATTGTGCCTAACTGCCAACCTACGGCAAAGACCGCGACGTCTGCTACGATATTTAATCCGCTCTCAGGCTTTGAGGCTTTAAATATCTTTATATCCATAGGCGTAAGGTTTTCTACTGCTTCAAAGGCTATCGCCGCTAACATAGCGTTAGAATAACTAAAACCCATAAGTCCCGCTGCGAGGCCCGTGGCAAGGTGTACCGCCGTCCACGGGTCGATGACCGCGACGTTTTGGTCTTTTTTGCTCGTGGCTATTAGCTTCATGCGGCCTTTTGTTGTTCAACTTGGACGTAGGGCCAAGGGATCTGAAGCCCGCAGGCTACTTGGTCGTAATCTAGGGTATGGCTCACCTGAGGGGCAAACTGTGAATACGCTAGACCCTCTTGACTGTGCCTTACAATGTCCAGCCGCGCAAGAGCATAAATAACCCTAAACAGATGCAAGTCAGGGTAATCAGGGTGGTAAGTCAACGCTTGGTAAAGCATTTTTTCAGCTACGTCGAGTCCGTCACGTCTTAACACACAGTGGAGCATAACGAACCAACTGCGGCAGTACGCGGGGTCTTTAGGGGCGCGTTGCAGCACAATCTTTGCCCACTGCATTGCCTTGTCAAACTGGTTTTTGGCCGCATACTCTATGCCAAGATAATGCGCCGCCCACGTCGCCTTGTTGTCTAGCCGGAAGACCTTTTCCAACATGGGAGCGGAACGGGACCCTTTTTCATCGGAAAGGGTGCGGTCGTCGTAATAAGACGTGATCTCAAGCTCGGGCATCCCATGTCCTTTCCCTCGCTCAAGTCCATGCAATGCGTTGTGTACGGGACGCTCCCATTTAATATGGGGGGAGTTGCGGTAAATGCGAACAGAGGAACCTACAGCCTGAGTATTTTTATCTGTGGACCTAGATACGTTTTTGACCGTAATATGCTCCACGCCTTTTTTGGACAGTCTTTTTAGTCTCTTTTTTAAATCGGGGGGACATTGTGTCACCACCTCGTCTCCGTCCAGAGACAAGACCCACTCACCTTTGGCGTAGCTTGCAACGCGGTTGCGGTTGGCCGAAAAGTGGATGCGGTTAATACCGTCCTCGGCTTCGGTCATAAATAGAAGCGGCTCATGTTCGTATACCGTTGCCCCAGTCTCGCGAGCGAGCTTTACGGTGTCGTCGGTGGAGCCTGTGTCAGAAACGATGACTTCGTCCGCAAACGCCTTGATGCTCTCGATAGACGCTTTAATGCGCTTGCTCTCGTTTTTGACAATCATACACACGCTTAGAGTTATTTTCTTGGGCTTTATTTTCTTGAGGTTTCCCATTGCTACTTACTCCCATAATGATTTAGTAAGAAGTCTATTTGTTTTTGCAACGCTTCAACTGTCGCGTTACTTCCATCCATAGTGACATTGTGACTGTTACTGTCGCTTTCTTGGTATCTACCGTCACTATCCTTCTCGGGCCTATTATCGTTACCTGTGCGGGCTTGGGACAGCAGCCGTGAGATATCAGACTCAACAGCGTCCACATCGCCGGTAGCAAGCGTCCTCGCACGGTTTTGATACTCATACTCTTGCTGCCTTTGGCGGCTCTCAGCGATAGATTCGCGGAGCCATTGCACCACTAATTTTACGCCGCCTGCTTCGACAAACTGAGCTACAGCTAGCGCCACAAGGCGCAGTGTCCTCACTCCCCTTTCTTTTTACGCTCAACAGCGCCAACAACCCACGCAAGGGCTTTGACCACGGTGTCATCTATAGGGGTCTTGGTCTTTTGTGTCAGTTCCCATAATAGGGGTTGCGAGATACGCCAGACGACGAGAAGAACAGCGACACTCCAGTGACTGTCAATGTAGTGCCAGAAGCTGTCTAGCGGACTCTCGGTGGCGACCTGACCGCCTTGCTGCGCTGCGTCTAGCACAGCCTGAGTTGCGGCTTTAGCGAGAGGTAGTGACATGGTTTCTCCTGGGGTTATTCTGCCCGTTATTTGAAGGTATTAGTTATTTTGCGCCAGCCAAACTACTGTATCGTCGGGGACTCGCACAGAAACGGTATACCCCTGTATCACATCCTGCCATTTTGGACCTACAATCTCCTGCACTGTATAGTCACTAGCCTCCTGACGGAATATTAGTGCGTCTAGTTCGTGTGGAGTTTCGTGTAGCTGGTTGTCTGCCCATCGTCTCTTGCGGGCACTCTTGGGGTCGCCGTGGAGGCTGCCCATTCTATCCTGCCAAAAATAAATTATCATACCTGCTGCACCTCTACGCTAGCTGTCCTAGCTTTGTTTCCACAACGGTAAGTCTTTCCCCTAAAAGTTGCTTGTCTTTGCGGTTTTCCTTAATCTCTTCGGACAGTTCGGCCATTTTGCTTTCAAGGCCAGATAGTCTTTGGCGGGTTCCTTCCGCAGAAGTCTCGATAACTCCTGAGAGTTTTTCGATTTTGGTGGCTAGGTGCCAGATAGTAGGGGCGACAAAGCCAATTACTGCTCCGAGGGCTGACAAAAGCATAATCGTCTCGCTCACTTTATGACCTCTTTTAAGGCTTTGAGGCAACGGCTCTCCACGTAGCCAGTTGCGCGGCTGCTGGGTAGTCGGTAACCGTTTTCGGCCCTCTCCCGCTCATATCTATACCAGACAGAACGTACAAGTCTAGCCCAAGGTGGGCATACTCGCAAAGGGGTATCTTTTGACTTCTCTCTTTCAAGCCTTGCTCTAACAGTAGTTGAGATTAGGTTACGGGCGTCATGTTCAAACCCACAGGCTATACATTGTTTATGTCCATTAGGCGTTAGCACGCCACAAAATCTGCACGAACGCACGTCGCGGTGCTTCTGCTCGCAAAATCCTCCCCTTTGCCAATCACGCACGGCTGATACCTTGCCGTGCATATAGGTATTACCGCTATGGTCGATAACGACAAGGTTTTTCTTGTTTGTATGAGGACTTAGGCGTAGTCCTCTACCTACCTGTTGTATATAGCGCGCTACGCTTCGCGTAGGTTGGCACAGGGTAATACAATCGACCTCTACCAAGTCTAGCCCCTCGATAAAAAGTCCTACGTTGCATAATACGTCTATCTCATGGTTTTTTAGGCGTTCCAAAGCGGCCTGTCTTACGCTCTCTTTGGTAGTGCCGTCTACGTGTTCGGCGCGTATCCCTGCTGCCTGATACGCGAGGACCATCTTTTGACTTATGTCCACGCCGCTGGCGAATGTGATGGTGCGTCTACCGCTGGCGTAGCGTCTCCAATACTCAGGTACGATTTTAAAAACGCCCTGTGTGATATATGCCTGCTCTAGCTCCCCTTGCGCGTAGTCGCCGCGAATCACCTTGACCGCTCCGAGGTCTGGGGAAGGTGCGGTATATACGACGTCAGGCACTAGGTAACCTTGGCGTTGCAAATGCTCTACGGTCGGTCCTTGCACCAAAAAAGGTGTAATATCACTTAGGTCTTGCCCGTCGAGCCTGCAAGGCGTTGCGGTCATGCCTATCACCGGACACCTAAACATTTTCGTCACTGAGCGGTGCTGCCCGATGAGCTTATGGATCTCGTCAATGACTAGCACGTCAGGCATCCATTTTTCCCACATTTCAGACGTCTTGCGCCGTGCTAATGTCTGACTCATGGCGAGTAATACTCTCACTGACGTCAGCGTAGGGTGCTTGCCTGCTGATAGCTGCGCGTGGGCGATACCCTCCCGCTCTAACTTGGCGCTTGTCTGGGCAAATATTTCTTTGCTTGGCACAATATATAAGACGCGGTGTGCGCCCATGCGGCGAACAAGCTGCGTGGCAATTCGCGTCTTCCCCGCGCCCGTTGGGCACTGAATCGTCAGGCGTCGTTTATTAGGGTCGGCAAACATGCTTTCGACGGTGCGAATAATGGCGTCTTGGTAATCTCTATTTGAAGACTTCTCCTCAGGTTTAAACTTGATCCTCTTATCTTGTTTGTCTTTGCGTTCTTTCTTCCTTGCCAACTTCATTGCTTTATATGCGTCTAGTGCTTTAGTGACAGGATCAGTCATATTTAGAGATTCTTTTTGTTGCATATCATGTCATCCTAAGTAAACATAAATAAAAGGCTTTTTATTTACCTTGACAGCGTCATACATTAGGTTATTTTCCATGTTGAAGTCAACTGTTTTACTCACCGGAGATTAGCCATGACTCGTAGTCGCAGTAGTGGCGGTAATGCACCTCACTCTATACCTTCCTCTCTACCCGCTGACGGTACTCCGTATACCGTCGTTACGACCACCACCCACCAAAAAAAGCTCGGAGATAGCCCTATGAACCAGCAGCAGGAACCTCAACAGCGTCTCACTCAAGCCGATTTTGAGGACAGCCATTGGAACGTGTATATCCAGACGTCCAAGGGGTTTGAGTTTGCTGAAAAGCTCAAGGGCAAGCCCTACGATTCCGATATTCGCGACCTTTTCGGTCCCGGTCTGTACCAGTCCACCCCTATTGGTCCTGACGGACGTCCTGTAACGTCGATGACAGTCACACACAAGGTGTTAGACCCCACTGAGGCAATGGGAAGCGGGAAGCCTGCGGTCAAAAATGTTACGGACGTTAGTGCGGACCCTGCTCAGTGGAAAGGCGAAGAAAAAATGCCCGCGTGGATGCGTTACCAACTCCAGCACGCTGCGGAAGACCGATCTGAAGCGCGACGGCGAGCGGAAGAGGCTGAACTGCGTAAGGACGACTGGGAGCGTCAACAACGCGACCGTGAATGGCAAAAAATGGAGAGGGAAGCACGCGAAGAGCGCGAAAGGCGCGAGTCCGAATCCACGGAGCGTCGAGATAGGTACGAACGCGAAGAGCGCGAGCGCAAAGAGCGCGACGACCGCGAACGCCTGTTTCGTGAGGAAAAAGAGCAGCGTGAGCGCGAAGAACGGCGACACCGCAGCGATCAGTTTGCTGCCATGATGGGCGCGGCTACGACCGTCGTGACCTCATTTCTAGAGAGTAAAAACTCGCGGGATAATAACTCACGCGGTAAAGATTTAAACGAGGTACTGCTACAGGCTATTGTCGCTGACAAAAAAACTAGCAATACCTCCTCTATGGCTGACCAAATTGAGATATTGTTGGCGCTTGACCAACTGCGTAAAAACGACGCTCCTGCCCCTGTCGAAAAAGAGGACGACGGTAGCGACATTATGAAAATGCTCGCGGGTGCCGCTCCCCTGTTGGCGGCAATGAAAGGGGGAGGCGGTGTACCTCCACAGCAGCACGGGCACCCGCAAATGATGCAACAGGCTGCTGCCCTTCCTCCGCAGCCCGACCCTCACGCTCTAGCGGCTCAAGCGTTGCAGGACCCTGAGGTAGTATCGCGGCTGGCAATGCAAAACCCTACAGGGATTGCCGCTAGTCTCGTACAGGCGGTCAAAGGGAACCCGTTATTGAAAAATGCCGTCGTGAAGGCGTTTGAACAGGGCGGCGAGTGATGAGAATCCCTGGCGCTCCTCCGCGTCCTGCAAAAATACTTTTGCGGGAGCTAGATACACTAATTGCGGAAATTGAGGAACTCGCAGTTAAAGACCCGATTTTTGGGCGTTTTTTCTACAGTCCTCAGAGGTGCCCCATTCGCGTTTTAGGTTTTCGGGCGGTTCACCAGCCCTTGACAAAAACATGCGACGAATGGGACAATCGTTAAATCAGTGGTGTTTAGTCGCACCTCCTTGGCAGGTAGTAGTTAGTGGTTGTTGGCCCCTCTCCCCGGTAACGGGGGGAGGGGTTTTCTTCTGTTGTATAGCCAACACGGCTGTATTAAACTCAAACGCCTGTCTTGTGAGGTGATGATGATAGACCTAAATAAGCCTTTGGTGTTTGGCGTAGATATCAGTGACTATAATTACGTCGATTGGCCCGCGTTAAAAAACGGTCCTACTGAGTTTATATTTATCAAAAGCAGTGAAGGCGGCGACCTTAGTATGAAAAAGGTAGGGGGTTTTGTGGCGGGCGCTCAGTCTGTAAAAATGCCTTACAGTTTGTATCATTTTGCTCGCCCTGACATTGCTTACGGCGATGCGCGCAAGAAAGCAATCAAAGAAGCCGACTTCTTTTATCAAAAAATTGAGGAGTTAGGTGGGCTTGATAAACTATCGTTTCCCCCTGTTTTGGATTACGAAAAGCCGATCGGTACCGCTTCGGGGGTAACTAACGCCGAGTGGATTGATATTTTTGTAGACCGCTTTGTGCAACTTTCCGGCGGCGTCCTTCCGATTCTTTATTCGTCCAAAGGGCAGTGGCAAAGCTACGGCCTTACCAACTATAAATACTCAGGAGATTTTTGGGTTGCTCAAGGTTTGGTAAACGACGTTGCTTATGGCAAACGCTCAGACGTGGGTATTCAATGGGGGCTTACTCCACCAAGGGATGGCAAAATTGAGCCTTTCCCGAACATCGACACGACTATTTGGCAATACTCATGGAAGGGGCAGCTTCCCGGCGTCGGCATTAAAGGAAGCGTGGATTTAGACGTAAACGTGATGACTAAGGCGCAGTTTGATTCCTACCTCAGTGGTAGTGGCAGTGGGGGCGGCGGTCAGGCGTTCACAGCGGGAGTTATCGGAGCAGTGGTCCTCGCCTACCTAATGAGGCAAAAATAAATGCACGCTTTAATATTCGGTGACTCTCAAACCGGCTACGTCGGCAAGGAGATTGAAAAGATATTGGAAGCTCAGGGCTTTGTCGTCACTCGCGTGGTCAAGGCGGGAAAGTCTACAGCGTGGCTAGAGCAATATGCCGCTAAGACCTTCCCCGCTACAGGGTGGTCACGGGTCTACCTGCTGACCGGGGGTAACGACTCCAGTCCTCAAGTAAGCTCTCTATCTAAACTGCTGACTTATTTTAAATCCTCTAAAGTTATTTATATACCTTTGCCGCCTGCTACTCAGATAACTAACCTGCCCCTAGCTAAAAAAGTCTGGGGTAGTGCGAGCAGTAAAAACAAGTTTTTCCCTCAGACTGCTGCAAAGCGAGAAAAAAAGCTGCGAGCGTACAAGGCGGCAGCTAACGGACTCGGAGTCACGGTCAGGGACCCGCGTGACACTCCATGGTCTACTGTGCAGCCTGTCTCGCAGCCTTCTGGCGTGGTCTTCCCCTCACAGCCAGACGGTATACATGCGGCGCACGGGGCTGCTGATATTGCCGCCTATGCTACGGCAGTGATGCCTAGTAGGGCCTTGCCTCCCCTGCATTTACTAATCGGCGTTGTCGTCGCGGCTTTTGTGTTCGCTCGGCGGCGATAACCTGAATGTCAGATCTTCGGTGCTGTCGTCGTGAACGATGAGCGGGTCAACACCTGCGGCGCGGCACAGTGCGATGCCCTGGAAAAACGACGGCTGCGATTTGCCGGTTAGCCAGTTGTGGACGGTGCGTCGCTTAACGCCTGCGATGTCAGCGGCTTGGTCGCGTGTGCCACACATATCGATAACGTCACATAGGTGCGGCTCCTCCTCTGTGAGACGTCCCAGTAGTGTCTTGAGTGATTTCCTAGTCATTGTTTCGGCTCCTTAGTGGCGGCGGCGGCGGCGTGGTAGGCGGC
>Ga0222716_10003627_pt1 | contig 12287 bp, 4 predicted proteins | sample C33_13DmetaG_FD_165044 | JGI IMG/M metagenome (GOLD analysis project Ga0222716, IMG submission 165044) | Estuarine water microbial communities from San Francisco Bay, California, United States - C33_13D | ecosystem: Environmental > Aquatic > Marine > Unclassified | place: USA: California... | reverse complement strand
AGCGGAACAGCCCCTCGTCAGAAATGATTTCGGCGACGTCGGAGGATTGAGCCTGCTGCCAGGCCGACGACTGCATGGGGATCTGAGGGAGTCCCTTCCACGCCAGCTCATTGGTCACTGGTGGGTTTTTCATTTCTTCCACCCAGACGGTGAAGAAGCCGTGCATTTTTCGGGTGCGGTGATGCATGTTGAGGTGACCGATGGCAGCGAGTTCGACTTCCTGGCCTGAAAATTCTTTAGTCATTGCCGGTGAGAGTAGCGCGCCGCGTGGTCGCCCGCCTTGTCCTCGTCGTATACGGCCACGGCCGTTAGCAACCGACTTGCCGTTGATATAAACTGTCGGGCCGTTGCCCACACCGACATGGGACGCCCCACCGAAGAGCAACCTGTAACTGTGCCCTGACTTCATGGGTGGGAAAGTAAACTTACCCTTCACCATCAAAACTTCCTTGTCCCACAGGGTCTTCATCGGATCCGAGCAGCGGCAGATCGGGTTGGTGCAGCCGGTGTATTTGTCAGAAGTTCCTGAGGTTTGCAGCTTACCCTCGAACTGACCAAACGGCGCCTGGCCGATCTTCCAACCCGCCTTTGCCGGGTCGAACTCAGGCGAGGTCCATTTCTCCATCCCCTCAGGAAACGTGATCTTGCGGGTACGGTCGCCTCCCGGGGTCCAGGGCTTTTTCTCTGCGGGGTCGAAATTGTGGTAATACCACTTCATTTCATTGCGTTCGGGGCCGAAGTTATGCCAGTCGTATTCGCTCGATCCAGCCTTGCGGTAAAGTCCGGCTAGCTCACCTAATCGACTGTGGGGATTTCCTCCTTTGGTTAACTCACCTTGCAAACTGCCGAGATTACGGGAAACAAATTCAGGCACTAACTGCTCGAGGATAATCGGTTTGATGACGGCTTTTAACTCGGGTGAGAACGTGGAGTAATCGGCCGAGATGTAGTTTTGTTTATAGGGGAGAGGCTCTTGGGGATTTCGCGCGGTGGCTACCTGATAGAGTGCGTTCAAACCATCAGGCGTACCCATGATTTGCTGCGCAATCGTTCTGAGCGAGATGGGGAGGACATACCTCTGCATATCCCCTTTGAGTTGCTCGGCTGTGGCGTCGCCAGCGGGCGCTGTGATCTCGGCAGGGAAATCGGAGTAGGCTTGGGTAAGCATCGAGCGTGCTGCCTGCTGCACTTTGGGGCTGGCACTTTTGAGCCGGGTGGTGATGTCCTGAATCGGATTGGTGGCGGGAGCGCGGGTGTTGTGGACCATCATGTCGCCAATTTTTGGAAGGATCTTGGCGTAATAGGCATCGTCCACCGCCAGAGGTGCCAGGGCTTGCAGGGCAGCGTGTTGCAGCCACCACTCATCGTGGGCGAGAAAGAAGAGCAGACGATCGAGGTGGGGCGCGACTTTTTCCTTAGGAAGAACACTGATCACCCGTAGGGCATTTTCAATCACCCACCAGGATTCCTTGGGATCGTTCAGCATGGCGATCACTAGATTAGCCATCTCGTCGGTCAGACGTTCGGGTGGCAGGATATGGGTACCCTTGTGGACCGAGTGAATCACCGAGAGCGCGGCACGCCGGACACGGGCGTCTTTGTGTTTGAGCATGGAAATTACCTGCTTGTCTTGCTCATTGCGTTTGACGTAACCGGCACCGATTTCCCTGCGAACCTCGTGGTCCGGGTGGAGGCAGTAATTCAAACCTAACGCCTTGGTGTCTTCGGTGCGCCTGAAGAGACGTTCGATCCCGTTAATCGGGCCGCCTTCAATGCTATCGTCGAAGGTCGGTATGTTACCATTCGCATCGACCGCGGGCGCGATTTTGCAAAAATCATGATCCGCCTCGGTCCCCCAGGGGATGGCGGGGAGCTTGTAGGGCTTGGACCACTTGGTGCGAGGCGCACCGGTTAGACGCAGTGTCTTACGGGGCACGGTGTACTGCATGGCCATCATCTGTCCCCAGGTGGAGGGGGCGTCGTAGCGATTGCCGCCGCTGAGGATGCCGAAAGATCCGTCGAAGCGGCGCGACATCTCAAGGTGCCACTGGCGGCCGTCCATAAATGAGCGGTATTTTACCGGCTCCTTTTCGTAGAGAAAACCCATCGCAGGGCCGCGCCATACCTCTCCGATGCCGCCACCGGTGTGTCCGGTGAGCATGTAGTTGGTGCCGTAGAATCCACGCATGGCGCTGATGTCGCGAGCCTTGGCGTAAACCGATTTCTCACCATCGGGGGTGAGGGATGCGGCCGCGGCCATGGTGAATGCCAAGGCGCCGGTCTTGCCGTTATCGATAAAGTAAGTCTCGGGAAAGTGGTCGCCATAGGGAACACTGCCCTTACCGGCGAAGCGGTAGAACTGCTTGAGCGACGCTAGCAGGATTTTTTCATCCACCTTCACGCCGCATTCCTTGGCAAGCATCAGAAAAGTCGGCCCGTGGACCCCGGCGGCATTCAATTGACCGCCAGCCATGTAGCCAAAAACCAATCCACCCCGACCACTCCAGCCGCCGTTAAACATGGTGCCGGCGACGTGGTTGGCGAGTTTCTGAATCACTGGGAGAATACTTGGGTCACCGGTGCGCAGATAGTACTCGGCGAGAGGGATGGCCGCCGATCCAAAGACCCAGGGTTTAAGCAAAATTTCGTCTTCGTCTTTATACTGATCGACCACCTGTTTGATCCAGCCGCGAACGTGTTCGAGATCGCTTTCATCTCCGGTGGAGAGCAGGAAGGTCATGCCGAAGCCGTTGAGGGATTTCCACCCTTGGGTATCGAGATCATAGCCGCCTTTGGTCTTCACCCACTGCGCCATATCGCGAACGATCTTGTCGGATTTTTTGCAGTTCAGCGGCCAGGTCTTGCTATAGGCGCCAATCACCGGGATTTGCACGACGACCTTGGTGGCTGCGCCCTTCTCATCCTCTTTAATGACAAAGGTGATCTTGCCATCGGATGCCTCGGCCCTGGTGATGATCTTTGCCAGCTGAATTCGGGGATCGATGTCTTTAAGGATTTGTCCATTGATGCTTTCGATCTTCTGGCCGGTTTTTAATTTTCCGGTGGCTTCGGCAGGAGAGCCCTCCTCAACCTTGCCGACATACATCTGAAACGGAGGAAGTCGCAGCTCGATGCTCATGCCCACCGGACCAAAACGGTCGATGAATTGCTTGGGGGAATTCTCCTGAGCGTTGGTGAAATTAAACAGGACCGGTTCTTTGTAGAACCATGGTTTTTTCTCGGCGGCAGTGGCCGTGATGGTGGCCGCAGAGGCAACCAGTGCGGCACCGAGAGCGACGCTTGTTAGTCTGAGATTCATGGGTTTGATTATTTTTTAGCAGCTGCTTTTTTCACCTCCTCGACGCTGATCATCTTGCGAGGAGTTTCTGAGGCTTCGATGATCTCGATGATTTCATCGGCTTGCTTTCCTAACAATTCCTTGAGCTGAGGGATGACGTGCTTGGCTTCGGCGCCGAAGGTCTTGAGGAGTTTGACACGATTTCTAACACGCGGGCCAGCTCGGCCGGTCCGATCCAGTTGCTGTAGAACTTATGTGTTTTTTCGACGGCAGCGCGGACTTCGGGGTGTTTGATGCCGCACTTCTCGGCGAGAATCAATGACATCCACAAGGTGACCGAGGTTTGGTTGATGGCGCCGTAGCCATTGAGCCGGCCGTGTAGCTGGCCGAAATTATTATCGGGGTTCGCCAGCCTGTGGTTCCAGAGTCCAGCTGAGTCCTGCCCTTGGGCGATGGTGAGGGCGTGCTGTTTGATGGCAGGGAGAACGTATTCGTCCCCAGTGAGGAGGTAATACTCGGTGAGGATCAGCGTTTGGTAGGCGAAATACCAACAGACGTAGCCCTTGCTCTTTATCGAGACGCCACTGTCCGGGCTGGCAAACTTACTCGCTCGCAGGACCTTGCCGACGTGATCGATGTATTTTTTTTCACCGGTCGCAAGCAGACCTAACAACCCTGATTTTAGGATGCCTACATTGCCTGTTTCGGCAAGGTAGTCTGCGGTCTGAGTGATGATGGCATTGGTCTTGGGGCAGTTGATGGGAGCGGTCGGGCTGTAGCTGCCAAGCACCTTGAGTTGGAGTTCAATGGCGAGGTCTTTGGCTGGAGCGCCTTCCGCACCCTCGGCACTTTCGTCAGCTGGTCGTTTGATTTTGAGTTTTAAAATTCCACCGCCTAGTTTGCTTTCGGCGTGATCGATAGCTTGAGCGAAGAGTTCGAAGTCATGGCCGGCGACCGGTTTTCCACCTACCTCAAGAATTTCGTCGCCGATCTGTAGTTTACCATCTGCGGGTGAGCCTTTTTCGACCACGTCGATGACGAGTTTATCGGGGTAGCTTTTGGCAAAAAATCCGGTTGGTCCGTAGTGATAGAGCCCGCCTGGCGTCGGTGGCATCCGGAGATGGACCGATAATGTGTTGCCTTTGCCGTTGCGCATGCTGGGGCGCTCGACGGTGAGCACTAGATGCCAGTCCCAGTCGCGGCCGAGTCGATAGATCCGTTTGTAAACCATCGCCCTGATGTCGTTTCCGAGCCCGCGGTGCTGAAGCCCGCGAACCAGATCACCGCGCTGGACCTTGCCATCGGCCGGCGACCCCGAGATGATGTGGGTCACCAGGATATGGTCTGCTTTGAGAACTCCGCAGACGCCTGAGACACCGATCCGGTATTCCTGCCCTAGATTGGTCTCCTTCACTTTCGCGAGGTCTTCGAAAGCGCTCTCGTCACGGGTATCGGATTCCACAGCCCGCCCATCCGGCTTGGCTGCTTGGAGGCTGAGACAACTCGCCCATAGGAGGAAAATGGTAAGATGAGTGATTTTGATCATTTTGTTTTTTTTGTTTTCGAAGCAAGGTGGGCGAGCCGCGAACCGGCTTCGTGACCGGCTAACAGATAGAACGAGCCGTTACCGGTATTACGTAGTGTTGCCTGCATTGTGGCATCGGGTGAGAACCTGCGCTTGCGGGCCATCGCATTGATAACTGCGAGTTCCGACGGGCGCCAGAGGTAGGTGTCCATGACGTCCACGGTGCCTTTGAAGTTGGGCATGACGGCGACTGACCTCATGCCGGCATTCGCCGTGTGATCATCGCTCTCGCACTTGAAATACATGCCGCCGACGGTGGCGCAGACCACTGGAAGTTTTGGGTTTTTAACTGTCTGGCGAACATCGCCTAACAAGGATGCGAACTGGGCAGTGTAGTCCGGATTGTCTTTATCATACGATCCTTGGAACCAGATAACGCCCGCTGATTCAAATCCAGCCTTAGGATCATAGCCGGGGTGGTATTTGCCTGGATCTGCCAGGACTTTTTTGATGTGTGCCAGCGTGCTTTTCTTCGCCTGTTGTTGCCAGAAATCGGAGAGTCCCTGCCGTCCGTTCCAAGCACATTTGACGATCAGGATCGGGGCATCGATGTTTTGTTCCAGCGCCATGCCGGCAGCGTATTCCAAGCCGATCGACCGCTCATTGGCGCCGTAGCCGACCGATAATTTCCCGCTGGCGACATTGGTTGTATTGCTTTCGGCCGTGCCTGCGATTGTCCCCAGGAAGGTGATGTAGGTTCGCTGGGCCACCGGCAGATGGAGATGTTTTTCTGCAAGCGCGGCGATGGCTTGGCGGTTTACCTCTGGCGTCGTACCTTTGGCTCCTACTTCGTATGCCTTGACGGCCGCGGTATAGGCAGTGAAGTCTGCGGGGGTGGCGCCCTTCAGGTAGAGTTGATTGAGTTCCTGCTTTTTTTGATAGCGCATCTTGGAGTCGGCAATGAGTTGATCATAAGCGGCGGCGACATTAAATTTGTTATCCTGTGCTTCCAGGATGGCACGGATCTTCGGCGTGAGGCCGACTTTTTCGCACTCTTCATCCCCTAAATTGAAGAGCCAGAATCCTCGGTAACTTCCCCGCTTTTTCTGATATTTCTTGCCGCGGAACATACCGTCGTTTTTCTCCAGTTTATCGAGGATATGTTGCTTGAATTTTGCTTTGAAAGCGGCTCGCTCCACGATGAGTTTTTCTAACTCCTTTTTCTTCTCTGCCGGGCCGCCGTAGGAATTCATCGCCACCCAGTAAAGGTATGCCCCGTTAGGCTGGTGCAGCATCGACTTGTGGGCATTGAGTGTGACGTCCCGCGGTGGCACTAACGGTTTACTCAGCATGTAGCTAGCACTGGATAGCTCCGCCTTGCCGACCATCTCACTCTGGCCAAGCATGAATACGATCTGCAGCTTGTCCGACTTGATTTTTTCTCCGGCGGCTGCGCAGTTGCCACCGACAGAGACTGCGGCGATGGCGCATAGCGCTATGATTTTGGTGTTCATAAATTTTCGATCAGTTTCTCGATCGCAGACCAGTTTCCACCTTTCAGAAGCTCGGCTTTGCCCTTAATTTTCGTGGGTTGCTTGGCACCGGCAGGCATGGTGTAGAAGAAGGGAACGTCATCACCTTTTTTGATCGCAAACCCCTGCTTCCAGCTATTGGCCAGGGCGGACATCTCGGCGCTGAAATGGGTGCTGTTTGCGGTGGAGCCGGCGAGGAATACGATACCCCGGAGTGAGGTTGGCGTGAAGGAGTGGGTCATAATGTTGTATCCCTCCGTTGCGATGGAACTTCCACCGGCGTTCATAGCGGGCATTTCACCCCAGGCGCCCCAGCCCTTGGGCACGGCGCGGGTGGCGATCATTGATGCAATATCCTTTTCCCAGTAGTCCTTCCAGGTGGCTATGTAAGCCCTGACCTTCTTTTCGTAGAAAGGGGTATCGGGGTAATTGATACCGACGATACTGTAGTCCTCTTTCCAGCTCGGCGCCAGGGAAAGGGCGGTGTAGGGAACCCATTGCTTGAGGGCTTTAACTCCATTGCCACTCATGTAGATGATACCGACCGGGCTGCCGGTTTTGGCGGCGATGGCGTTGCCGAGGTCGGCAGCCAGGCCTCGAGCGGCATCCGTCCATTTGGCGGCGTAGCGGTTCTTGGGGGTGCGGGAGACCGCCACGCTGAATCGCGATGGAGTGGAATTTTTAGTACGTCTGCTTTTTCGCGTTTGGGTGCGGACAATCTGTCCCGATGCCTTCACCTTTGGCACGTTCAGTTTGCCCCCGGCGCCTACTATATAAAAGACATCACCGAGAACTATGCCAGTGAGTTCACGCTTGTGCACCAATTCTCCGTCGAGGGTAGCACTGACCGTGAGCGTGTGGGGTTCGGCGCTGGCTTTCATGGGAGGCAGAACCACCCGCCATTCCGCCATTTCCGGGGTGACGTTGATCGTCTTCTTGGTACCATTGAAGTCGAAGTGGATCACGACCTTGCCATCGGTGGAGGGTGTATCATTCCACTCACCAAAGAGGCGGGTGGATCCCCAGAAGACCAGAGGCTTACCGGCCTGGAGCACGGCGTTATCGCGGAACTGGGTGCTGAGCAGCGGCATCTTGCGCCACTCGTAAATTTTGCCGACGCTGTTAGGGTCGATGACTTCACCCGCGATCTTGAGTTTTTCATCGGGCCAGTCTTTGGCTAACAGAGCTTTGTTGTCGTAGTAAATGAATGGGGACGCGGGCAGCAGCGCTTTGTTGTAGAGCGACGGACGGAACGACACACCGCCGGTGGCGTAGGAGATGCCTCGTGGGGTCTTCACCGCATCGGATGTGGCGATGAGTTTGTTGCCGGAAATTTTGATCGTGGCCGGGTGCCAGACGCGATTTTCATCGGCCAGATAAACCAGCTTCACCTGGTCCTCACCGTTCTTGATGATTTTTGGGTTGGCCAGGCCAGTTCCGCCTTCCACCTTTTCTCCGGCTTCGTTGACGCCTTGGGCATTGGTCCGGGCTTCGGCTACCACCAGTCCGCCGTTGGCGTGGTCAAACTCGACGATGAGTTGCTTACCTTTGACTGTGTAGTTTTTAAACATCGGGCCATCGACCACCAGTTTCTTTTGACCATACTGATTTTTCAGAGCATGGAGTGCGAGGCGTTGTCCCGGGACGGCCTTGTGCTGGTAGTGGATGGTGCCGCCGATATCAATCTGACTGGCCATGCCGCTGTGGGGGATGTCGCGCGCCATCTGGGTGCCGAAACGCATTTCAGCTGCGGGTTCGATGGTCGGTTTGTCCGAGCCTCTACCGGGGGTGTACCACTGGTGGAAATAGACCGGAAGTTCGGGTCGGTCGAAAACTAACCGCCAGCCGCGGATCAGGCTGTGCAGGTTGTTGTAGTAAACCAGGCCTTCGTTTGAGTTGGCATACCCCTGGTTCCAGATGGCGCCTTTGATGGCGTAGGGAACTACCGGGCTGAGCCTGCCATTGTAGAGCCAGGAGGCATCGCGGTTGGTGCTGGTATTTCCCGGTGTGGGGGCATTGACGTTCTTGGGTGATTTGCTTCTTTTGTTAGCTACGAGTTGGTCCTCGATGCTCTTGTAAAATCCATTCCAGGCAGCCTTGTGCTCGGGGGTGGCGGGATCGGTTTCCAGGATTCTCTGATAGATTGCCTTGGTGTAGGCATCCTTGCCGTCGCGGAACCCCTCACGCGGCACCCAGGACTGGATGGAAGTCTGGCTGAACGAGCAGTTGAGAATACCGATCGGCACATCTAACTCCTGATACAGCTTGTAGGCGAAGGCAAAAGCGATCGCGCTGTAATTCATAAAATCATCACCCTTTTTCCAGACGCCCTCGGCCTTTTCGATGGGGTGCATCATGGCAACCACGTTGTTGACACCGAACTCGCGGATCACCGGGTATTTTTCTTTCCCGGCCTCAACCCGCTCAAGGATGTTAGGGATGAGAACCTTGCCGACGACACAGCCACGACCAGCGGCCACCCACTGCATGTTAGACTGACCCGAAGCCAGCCAGACTTCCCCCACCAGAATGTTGTTGAGGGTCTCTGTTTGCTTGGTGGCATACCGGGTGGTCTGGGTAATGGTCAAATCACGTGGTTCGAAGCTCGCCTTGAGGGGATCAAGCCAGACCATCCACTTGCCGTCCCTACCGGCGGTTCCGGTCTTCTTCTGACCGGCGAATTCGACCTTAGCAGTGCTTCCCGCCTCGCCCCATCCCCAGACAGGCACCTTCATGTCGCGTTGCAACACGGCGTTATCACGAAAGGGGGCGCCGAGCTTGATGGTAATGGCGCGCTGTGCCGCAGGTGCCTCTGCTGGTGCGGCCGCGTGTATGGCAATGAGAGGGCATAGCGTCGCTGCCGAGATGGCAAAAAGCGCCTTAAGTGTCGTTTGATGGTTGGTCATCTGATTTGATTGATTTTTTACACATTGGGGAATGTGAGCATTATCCACCTACGTGTTCGAGACTGATCATCTTGCATAGGTGGAAGGATGATTGGTTTTCCGAAATTGGGTTACTTGGCAAGTTTACCCTTTTTTGCGTCTTCAAAGGAAATCATCGGTTTGGCTCCCTTGCCGGACTCGGCCACCTTGACCACCGCATCCCAAGCCTTGGACCAGCGACCTCTGGTGAGCAAGCCCTCTAATTTTGGGTCGGCCTTAATCACCTCGATCGCTTGCTTGGCATTGGCGCCGTAGGCGGTGAGCACGCTGATGACACCGTTGGCCTTGAAGCTGCCCTTGCCATCTCCGGCGTCCAACACCTCCACGGCCCATTCTGGCCCTTCCTTGATGCCGAAGCGTGCTAACAGTTCGCCTCCGGGCCGCAGGGTCACGCCCGAACTGGCGTACGAATGGGAGGATGGATCGCCATTGATGAAGGTGCGTTTCACGTCATCCGCCACCCTGGGGAAATCCTCGACCGGCATGTGTTTCAGCATCTGCAGCGATGCCCCGCGTGCTCCTAGGCGCGGGTGACGGGAAAGTTTGTGGGTGACTTTGTAAAACAAGTCCTTGTCGGTCACCAGGCCATCGCCAAATGGGTTCGTCGAAACTCTCTCCAGTGTGATGGCGATGCTATGGTTGATTAGGCCGAAGGAGTCCCCCGGTTTGTCCTCGAGAAGTAGGCGTAGCATGTCATTGTAGTAGGCCTGCCCCTGCGGTTTGTACCAGACGAGCGAGGCGGCGGCGGCGGCCCGCACCTCGACATTTTCAGAAGAGTCACGCAGCACCTTGCCGATCGTTTTGATACGCGGCAGCGCCCAATCCGTCGGACATTTCCAACCAAAGAATCCGATCGCACTTTTTTGCTCCAGATCCGTGCCTTTGAGAACCATCCTTTCGATTTTACTAAGAAAATCTCCCTTGCGATCACGCAGGGTCCAGACCGCACGCCTCCGGACTTGCGGCGCTTCGTGCCCGAACATTTCCAGCAACTCGTTGACGCTGAGCTTGGTGTAGTCGATTTGGCTGAGGTTCATGATTCCCTCGACCTCTGATTTTTTTGCCCATAGCGTCTGGTTTGCCTTCTTGCCTGTGATAAACAATTGTTTGCGCGGCGTGCAGTAGTTGAGCAGTAGCGTTCCGCTGGTGCAGAGTGCTCTCTGATTGTTGCCATCGTGGGTGAAACGGCCGTCCCATGAACGGTAGAGCGTGTAGAGCCAGCGCGAGCGTTGATGGTATTCGCGGGTCACCTCGGGCCCGGCGACATTTGCACCCAGCGGCGACCACAGGACGTTGAAGAAGTGGGTGGCGTGGCCGGACTCGAGCTGATCGTAGGCGGTGGCGGCTTGGCGGGAGAAAAACTTTGCCGCTTTTTTGTCGCCCACAAACGACATCGCGATAGCCGCCGAGCCACTCATGCCGTTGTTATTGTACGCGCCACTGTAAGCACCGCTCACACCGTAGGGGATCGTGCCCTTGCCGACGAAGGTGTTGTAAAACCCACGGCACTGCTCGATCGCCCTCTGCAAATCGGGATCCTTCACCCCGCAAGCCTGAGCCAGGGTCAGACCGATGAAACAGGTCAGGCTGGGTTGGTTGATGTGGGCGTATCCGGGCAGTCGACCGCGTCGGTTCGGCGAGGTCATACGGTGGCCCCAGATGCCGGCGGCATCCTGGCCTTTTGATAGCGCGATGGCGTAGGACTCGATGCCCGGCAGCACCGACTTGTCACCGGTCAGCAAATAATACTCAGAAAGAGCGATAAGTTGATAGCCCCAATACCAACCGACATAGCCACCATCCTGGCCGCCATTGACGATATCGAGCAACCTGGCCCGATCCGGCTTGGCCCATTCCTGCTTGGGCAAGTTGGCTTTGACAAAGCGGAGGTGCTTCTTCTCACCGGTCGCCATCAGACCTAACCACCCAATGGCCAGTCTGTCGTCCTTGAGTTGCTGTTTATCAGAGATCAACAACTCGGCCACAGCCGTGACCAGGGCATCGGTCTTGGCGCAGTTGACGGGTGCGGTGCGGCTGAAGTCGCCGTAAACTTTGAGCTTTAATTCCGCCTTCTTGCCGCCCTTGAGTTCGAGTGTGAGCCGGCCCCGCATCGACTTGCCCTCGGACTTGTCGATGGCGGCCGCTATTTCCCGGCGCGGGTCGCTCTGAAACTTCGTGCCGTTCACCCCGACGATCACATCCCCCACCTTGACCTTGCCATCGGCGGGTGATCCCTTGTCGATTTTGGTGATCTTAATATCGGCCTTGCTGTTGGAGCCGAACATACCGGTCGGCCCCAGCAGATGTTTGGCGTGGAGTTGACTAGTTCCTGCGATGAAACACAGAGTTAGAGACAGAACAATTTTCATAGGATGTTAGATTGGGGTGTTGGCGTGCTTACCAACCCTATCGATACGCGGAAAAATCGAAAGACGCTGCAGTTTCCACATCCACACCCACACAGGAAGACAATTTCTCATCGAAACATGAACCGTTTGGGGCCAAGTTTATCCTATGAGCCTCCACACCGCCCTTTCCGGTGCAAACCCAAGGTAGCGCGTGATCGCGCAACCTTGGGCTGGAGGATTTAAGCCCCTTGGGCTAGGGGGAACTGAACATTGGTTGATAGGCAAACCAGTCGACCCATGACCTATGACTAATCAACCAACACAAAACCCCACGCCCCGTGTGACCGGAGAGTGGGGTTGGAAGAATGGTTGGTTTTCCGAGGCCGGGTTACTTGCGGCGACGGAGTATGAGTGCGAGTCCGCCGAGGCCGAGAAGGGCGGTGGTGGATGGCTCGGGGACGGGGACGACCTCGTTGCTGAAGCCGTAGAAGTGGAAACTATCTGTTGTGACCAGCGGTCCTACGACCATCTCGAGATCGGTATCACCGGCACCCAATGTGTAAGTGTAATCGATGGAGCCGGGAACAGCGTCGGTTCCGGCATTGCGCGGAACATCGTCGTAGGTGGTTGGGGTCACTG
>Ga0222716_10003622_pt1 | contig 12297 bp, 13 predicted proteins | sample C33_13DmetaG_FD_165044 | JGI IMG/M metagenome (GOLD analysis project Ga0222716, IMG submission 165044) | Estuarine water microbial communities from San Francisco Bay, California, United States - C33_13D | ecosystem: Environmental > Aquatic > Marine > Unclassified | place: USA: California... | reverse complement strand
GTAAAAGAACTTATTTCTTTGACGTAAAAGCAACAAGGAACAACGATTATTACATTACAATAACAGAAAGTAAACGCAGTCGCTTTGATGATGGGAGTTTTGTGAAAACTAAACTACATCTCTACAAGGAAGATTTTAACAAATTTTCTGATGCGCTGAATGAAACTGTTGGTCATGTTAAGTCGAATTTGTTGCCCGAGTATAACTTTGATGAGTATACTCGTCGCGACGAAGAGAATTCTTCAGAGGACTAATCAGTTCACTGGTTACATGAAGCAGAGCTCCGAAATTTCGGGGCTCTGCTTTTTTTTAGGCTACTCACGTCTTTTAACTCTATTTTTGTACTATGCTTAAACGCGCAGTTATTTATGGACTTGCATTTGGTTCACTAAGTGCAAGTATGGTTCTGATCTTCTTGATGAATGAATTGTATAGACAAAGAAATTGGTTATCGGCACTGCCAATGTTAGCGAATATTATCATCGTTGGTGTTGGTGTGTATTTGTTCATTAAAGGTAGTATGAAGATTACAATGGAAAAACCATTAACACTTGGTAAGGCTTTATTTTGGAGTTTGATTGTAGGTTTATTTGCATCCCTTGTGAATGTTGGAACCTATCAATACATCCAAAACAACAAATCTAACGTTTACCAAACCTATATTTCAGTGCAAAAAGAGGCAATGAAGAATCATATTTTAGCAGATTCAAACATACTGCAAACGGATAAAGCAGTAAAAATCCAAGAGGCCGAAAAGAGTATTGACGAGAACTTTGATTGGGGAAGTTTTGCTCGATCTGAAATCCAAATGTCTCTGTCTATTGCATTAATTATCACGCTATTAGTGTATCTTACAAACTCAAAAAGATAAGTAAGTGAAAAAGGTATTTACCTATATTTATATTGCATGGTTTGCGATTGTATTCGTAGGTTTTTTCCTTGCGATTTATCCTATATTGTGGTTATTTTTGCGTTCACCAAAAACGTATCGTGTCGCTGATTATATGAGAAAAGCTTGGGGTTGTTTTTCGGCTTATTTTGGTTTTATGCTCCCTCAAATTACTTATGTTGAACGTTTAAATGCCAAGCAGCAATACATAATCTGTCCCAACCACATTTCATACTTAGACATCATTCTAACCGGAGGTTTTTTACCAACTTTTAATTTTTTCATGGCGAAGATGGAATTAAAGAATATTCCTCTTTTCAATATATGGTTTAAAACTATTGATGTTCCAGTAAAAAGAGAAAGCTTGAGGGGTTCCCATACAGCATTTATAGATGCCGGAAAAAAACTTGATACGGGAATGAGTTTAATTATTTTCCCGGAAGGTAGAATACCCAAAAACGCGCCTCAGTTGAAACACCCCTTGAAGTTAGGTGCATTTAAATTGGCTATAGAAAAAGGAATTCCTGTAGTGCCGGTTACAATACTCGATAATCATAAGAGAATGAATGTTTATGATTTTACAATGTCTCCCGGTAGAATGAGAATGATAGTACATGCACCGATTGAAACAAAGGATTTATCGAGTGAATCATCAGAAGCGCTTGCAGAGCAAGTATATTCGGTAATAAATCAACAACTTATAGACTCAAAAGTAATATGAAGATTTCAGAGGAAAGAGTAGAGCAATTATCAAAATTGGCACGTTTGCAGTTTGACGGCGAACAAAAGTTAAAGATTAGAGAAGATCTTGAAAAGATTTTGGAAATGTGCGAGTCTTTAAAAAAAGTAAACACGGAAGGAGTCGAGCCGCTAATATATATTACAGAAACGCAAACAGAGCTCAGAGAAGATAAAGTGGTTCAAGAGATCACAAAAGAGCAGGCGTTAAAAAATGCTCCGAAGTCTGATAGTGATTTCTTTAGAGTACCCAAGGTGATAGAAAACAATGCCTAATTCCTCTTACCCATTAATTTCAATTAAAAACTTAACCAAGACTTATGTACTCGGCGAACAAATAGTAAATGCATTAAAGGGGGTTTCTTTAGATATTAGCAAAGGAGAATACCTAGCACTTATGGGTCCTAGTGGATCGGGTAAAAGTACCCTTATGAATATCATGGGTTGCCTCGATTCGCCCTCTCAAGGCGAGTATTGGTTAAATCAAAAAGAGGTATCAAAAATGAGTGATTCCGAGCTCAGTAACGTAAGAAATGAAGAGATTGGTTTTGTGTTTCAAACCTTCAACCTATTAAACCGAATGACAGCACTGGAGAATGTAGCTCTTCCTTTAGTTTATTCTGGTATTTCGCGTAAAAATCGAGAGGAACGTGCTGCTTTAGTGTTGGAAAGAGTCGGTTTACAAGACCGAATGCAACACAAACCCAATGAACTTTCTGGGGGGCAGCGTCAACGTGTAGCAGTTGCTCGTGCTCTTGTAAATAATCCAAACTTATTGTTAGCAGATGAGCCTACTGGTAATTTGGATACAAAAACGAGTCACGAAATAATGGCACTGTTTGAAGAAATACACAACCAAGGCAATACCATCGTATTGGTTACACATGAGGAGGATATTGCACAACACGCCAAGGCTATCGTTCGTTTGCGTGATGGAATGGTAGAAAAAAGTGAATCAACCGTTGGTTAAGACATTTCTTTTTTTCATCTTGCAGTTACAACTCTATGATTCCATCGGCTATATCATGGTATTTTAAGCAACGGCATGTTGAATTATGGCGTTTGGCAATGGATGCTGAGAATCAACAGCACGAATGGTTAGATTATTTTACTCGAATTCTGAGCAGAACAGAATACGGCGAAAAACACCAGATTAAATCGGGTGATACCTATGAGGAGTTTTCTCAAAAACTACCAATTATTGGTTATGAAGATTTAAAACCATTTATAAAACGTTCTATGGATGGTGAAATTGGATTAATTTGGCCTTCTGAGATTACATGGTTTGCAAAAAGTTCGGGTACAACGAGTAACGAAAATAAGTTTATTCCCATTACCTACGAGGCTATGGAATACACTCACTTTAAGGGAAGCAAGGAACCATTGACACAACATTTTCATTTTAATCCGGATTCGAAACTGTTTGAAGGAAAGGGTTTATTAATTGGAGGATCAAACACTATTAGTCAAACCAATGAGAGGGTATTTGTGGGAGATTTAAGTGCTGTGTTGATGGCACATTTGCCGAGTTGGGCCAATTGGAAAAGTACCCCTGATGTTGAAATAGCAACTTTACCCAACTGGGAGGAAAAGGTTGAGAGAATGGCCCAAGCAACAAAGGAAGAAAATGTGACAAGCATAAGTGGAGCTCCTACTTGGACTATGGTGTTAATTGAGCGAATTTTGGAAATTACCAAAGCCGATAATATTCACGAAGTATGGCCCAATTTGGAACTTTTCATTCACGGAGGAATGAGTTTTGAGCCATATAAATCAATATTTCAAAGATTGGCTCCTTCTCCTAATATGCGTTATATAGAAACTTACAATGCAAGTGAAGGTTTTTTTGGAGTTCAAGCGTATGAGAATCGTTCAGAAATGCTTTTAACTACACACCATGGTGTGTTTTATGAGTTTTATCCAGTTAGCAAAGGTCCTCAATACACAATTCCATTATGGATGGTTGAAGTCGGAGTTCAATATGCGGTGGTAGTCACAAATAACAGTGGGTTGTGGCGTTATACAATAGGTGACACAATTGTTTTTACTCAAACGCCAGATAAGAATTACGAAACCCCATATTTATTTCGTTTCTCAGGAAGAACAAAACTTTTTATTAATGCTTTCGGTGAAGAATTAATAATGGAAAATGCAGAAACAGCCGTTTCTCGAGTATGTAAAAAATTAAACCTTGAACTTATTGATTATACCGCTGCACCTTGTTTTGAAAAAGGGCAAGAAGGACATGAATGGGTGTTTGAGTTTAGGGAACCTCCTGTCGATATTTATAACTTTAGGCAGGAACTTGATTTTGCTCTTAGATCAGTAAATAGTGATTACGAAGGAAAGCGTGTAGGTGATTTGTTGATGAAGCTTCCGAAAGTTACCATTGCGCCTAGTTTCACTTTTCATAAATGGTTAAAAGAAAGGGGTAAATTAGGTGGTCAAAACAAAGTACCACGGCTGTGGAACGATAGGCAAATAATTGAGGAAGTGTTGAGCGTACTTTAAATCAATTGGTTATTTTTGAAACTCTATGTACGGCAAAATAAAAGAACACTTACAATCTGAACTTCATCAAATTGAAGAGGCGGGACTCTTAAAAAAGGAGAGAATTATTACCACTGAGCAAGATGCTGTAATTAAGCTTGATTCTGGTGAAGAAGTTATAAATTTTTGTGCCAATAATTACCTTGGATTAAGTTCAAATTCTCGTGTAGTTGACGCAGCTAAAAGAGCCATTGATACTCACGGTTATGGTATGTCAAGCGTTCGTTTTATTTGTGGAACTCAAGACATTCATAAGGAGTTAGAGAAAGCAATCGCTGATTTTTATGGTACGGAAGATACTATTTTGTATGCCGCTGCTTTTGATGCAAATGGTGGTGTTTTCGAACCTCTATTTGGGCCAGAGGATGCAATCATTTCTGATTTGCTTAACCATGCTTCCATAATAGATGGTGTTAGACTTTGTAAGGCTAAGCGTTACCGTTATAACAATAACAACATGGAGGATCTTGAAAAACAACTGCAACAAGCAAATGCAGATGGAGCAAGATTTAAAATTGTTGTTACAGACGGTGTTTTCTCCATGGATGGTTATGTGGCGCAATTGGATAAAATAACAGAGCTTGCTAATAAATACGACGCTTTAGTTATGACTGACGAGTGTCATGCTGCTGGTTTTATAGGTGAGACAGGAAGGGGTGTTCCAGAATATTGTGGAGTCCACGGTAAAATTGATATTGTTACTGGTACACTTGGAAAAGCACTAGGAGGTGCTATGGGTGGTTATACAACAGGCAAGAAAGAAATTATTGAAATTCTACGTCAAAGAAGTAGGCCATACTTGTTTTCAAACTCACTTGCTCCAAGTATAGTTGGTGCAAGCATTGAAGTGTTCAAAATGCTCACAGAAACCACAGTATTGCGGGATAAGTTGGAAAGAAACGTTAAGCGTTTTAAAGCGGGTATGAAAGATGCTGGTTTTGATTTTAAAGATGGTGATAGCGCTATTGTTCCAATAATGTTGTATGATGCAAAACTTAGTCAAACAATGGCAAACAAATTACTAGATGAAGGAATTTATGTAATAGGCTTCTTCTATCCGGTAGTCCCTAAGGAACAAGCAAGGATACGTGTGCAACTCTCCGCTGGCCATAATGATGAGCATATTGACAAAGCAATAGCCGCGTTTGCAAAAGTTGGTAAGGAATTAGGAGTTGTTTAATCTTTTTTTGAGGGCTTTTTAAGTACCTTAAAAAAGAAATAAGCCGTTACTAAGGTCACGAAAACCTGAGTCGATACCATTGTTATTATTGCTGAGGTACTCATTTTAATTGTTTTTAAGCTTTCGTTTGTTGTTTGCCATTCGCACTAAAACTGCAAGGTAAATAAATAAACCTAGCAACATAAATTTAGCAAAATATCGGTAAAAAATAGGGTTTAAATGCCACCCCTCTGCAATTGGGAATCCCGCTTTAATAACATCCCCTTCTTTAACAAGAATTTTATCTCCAGGGTTAAACTCTTTGCTTAAAGTATCTCCGTCTGTAGTTTTTAGTTGAACTGTGGCCATTTGGTCAATTTTTGAACCTTGATCAACTGAAATGATTGTTGCAGATTCATCTGATTCATAAACACTGCTAAAGGGAGCTCGGTTGTATTGAATATCGTTATCGGTTATTTGACCAATAATACTACCATTATCAAACTCCCAACCTTCGGTAAACGCTTTTTCCCATTCACGTCCCTCCCACTTACTTCCTTTAGGTTGTGTTTTTGGTTGAATCAAACTACCAATAAAAATAACGAGTAATAAAACGGGTGTAACATATTTTAATATTGGCTTATAAATCTTTGGTAATCTAATATCTGCACCATCTGTAATTTCTTTCCATCCATTATCAATTCCAAAAACCCATGCAAAAAGTATGGTTTCCGCCAATGCAAACACCACCAACACCACTGTGCCTGCCCAATAATCATATTGATCAAATACCCCTTGTTGGAAGAATATTACAGTGGGTAATCCCATAATGAGCGTAACGATACCAAATGTTAGTGCTGACTTTTTAACACTCTGTCCAAATTCGTCTTGCATAAATCCCATCCAAGGTGTTCCCATTGCAAGTGAGGAGGTAATTCCTGCAAAAAAGAGCAAACCAAACCACATAAAACCTGATAAGGTAGCAAGAACAGGACCCCACTTTCCAAAGAGGTATGGCATTGTTTGGAAGGCCATAGAAAATGATGCATTTTCTTTTAACCAATCCAGCCCTAAGTAACCAACTGAAATAGGAATAACAATTGAAGCACCCAAAACAATTTCAACAAAACCATTCATCCAACCTGCGGCCATTGCATTCAACGCCACGTCATCTTTAGGTTTAATATATGCTGCATAACAATGTATAGTACCCATTCCCACCGATAGGGTGAAAAATATTTGACCAGCAGCAGCTAGCCAAACTTTTAAATCCCACAAAGAACTAAAATTAGGCTTCCATAGAAAATCTAAACCTGCAAATGCGTTACAGTCTTTACAATCTGGACTTGCACCACTATCGCCAAGTGTTAATCCTTTAATTGCTAGAAATACTCCAAATAAAATAAGAAGGGGCATTCCTATTTTTGCTACTTTCTCTACACCGCCTTCTAACCCTTTAGATAGGATATAAACATTTACGGCTAAACATAAGATATATAAAACAACAGGTTGAAATGGTATTCCTAAAGTAGAACCATCCATTGCTATGAAATTATCAAAGAAATCAGCAACAGCACGTCGATTTAAGAATTCATCAACACCAGGTTGAATTAAGCCATCAAATGTTTGACCTAATGAGTGAAACACATAACCTAATGTCCAGCTTTCAATAAAACAATAATAGGCAGCAACGGCAACATTGGTAAATATCCCAAAAACACCTAGGTATTTCCACAAGCGTTTTTTACCCATATCGTCCATAATAAATGGCGTACAATGGTTTCCGTTTTTTCCTCCGAATCTACCCGTTGACCATTCAATCCACAATAAGGGAATTCCCATTAAGAAAAAGCACACTAAATATGGAATAATAAATACCCCGCCACCATTATTCACAGCTTGAACTGGGAACCTTAGAAAATTTCCTAAGCCAACGGCATTTCCGGCCATTGCAAGTATAAGACCTACTCTAGTTCCCCATGATTGATTATTTGTCGTCATGTAACTCCCGAAAATAGGAGAAAAAGGAAGAATGACAAAAATTATAAATTAATAAAATGTAAAAATCAGCGCTCGAGCGATTTACTCGCAAAATTAAATGGGTGTAGACTTGGCACCGCTGCTAATGGCAAGTTTTTTGCCTCTTAAGTTTGCTTGTTGTTGAAACTTCGGAAGCATGTTTTCAAATTGGTCAAGATAAACACTTTGCTCCCCATCACTCAATGCCTCTTCTGGCTGGTTGTGTACCTCGATTATCAAGCCATCAGCTCCAGCAGCTAAACCGGCTAAACTCAAGGGTTCAATTAATTCTCGGTTCCCGGTTCCTTGTGATGGGTCTAAAATAATGGGTAAATGACTTAATTGCTTTACTAAGGGTATTGCTGCAATATCTACAGTGTTTCTGGTTGCTGTTTCGAAAGTGCGAATTCCTCGTTCACAAAGTATTACTTGGTTGTTGCCACTTGATACGATATATTCAGCGGCGAGTAGCCACTCTTCTATAGTACTACTCATACCTCTTTTTAAAAGAACTGGTTTTTTTAATTTTCCTAAAGCTTTTAAAAGAGGATAGTTCTGCATATTTCGAGTACCAACCTGAAGGATGTCTGCATATTCATCGAACTCTTCAACTTTATCAATACTCATTATTTCAGACACTACAGACATGTTGTGATCGTCTGCAGCTTTTCTGAGCAATTGTAAGCCTTCTGTTTTTAAACCTTGAAAAGAATAGGGGCTAGTTCTTGGTTTATATGCTCCACCTCTAAGGAATCGTACGCCTTTCTTTTGTAAAAATTCTGTTATTGTATATATCTGGTCCTCGTTTTCAACCGCACATGGACCAGCGATTAGAAGAATATCTTTTCCAATTTCTGTACCATTAATTTTGATGGTCGTATCTGATGGCTGCCATTCGCGGCTAACGAGTTGATAGGGCTTTCGAGAATTCGACATTATTTATAAAACGAAATTGTTTTAGTTTGGTTTAACGTAAGTGATAATTAATCGGGTTTTAGTGTGGTCGATCACACTTCTAGCACCTATAACTGGTTGATCTGAAGGTACCGCTAAATATAATCCCAAGTTTATATCTTCTTGATTGAAGTAATGAGCGTTAATAATGTTTTGAAGGTGCCGAGTAATAGTAAAAGTGTATGTGCCCGTGCTTTTATTGAACGTACCTCCGTAATTTGAAGAGGAAACAGCATCCTCAATTAAAAAGTTTCTTTGTGAGCCTTCGGCATAGGGTTTAAATAAGCTTAGTCGAGGTGCTGTAAAGAAGTACTCGTTATAGTCTTTAACGGCAAACTCTATTTGTGCACTTTGAATTGAAATATTGCCATCTTTTGCCAAGTTTAATAGATGGGGAATTTGAATTTCGGTTTTTACCCCACTTAACGCCTGAACAAATGTTGTTTGATAGCTGTTATTTGGGTTGTCTAGTTGATTTTGAATTTCTAATGTGTAGGGCCCTGTTTGGCCTCGGTTAATTACGCTACTCTTACCATTAAAGCCAAACATAAAAGTTTGTGTATCTGAATAGTAAAGTAGAATTTTAGCCCGGTATGCATTAGAAATAACGTTTGTTAAATCCATTACAGCAAGTGAACCCGTGCCTACCTCTTTAGATTCAGGAATGATAGCCAAACCTTTAAAATGGGCATCTAATCCAGAATTTGTTTCATAAGCCTCCGAGTCCATGTTCATTAGAAACTTTGTAAATTCTGCAGATAATTTTACCCTAATACCTTTATAAGGTGCAAGTTTTATGTTGCGATATCCAAGAGAGTCTTGGTAGTCATTAATTAATTGTCCAGAATAATTGGTAGCTAATGAAAAATCTACAGGAAATGAATCGGTTTGGTAATAGGTTTTTGCCGGGTCGATATTTTCGGTAATTGGGGCTATTGTTAGGTTATGAATATAGTTTCGATCACCATAAAAATTTAATCCATCAACGGTTGGAATAAATAGAATTGCAGAATCTGGTTCTTCTGTATTTGGAAATTGATTGTTTGGTTCAACAATTGATAAGTCGGCAAAAATGCTCGCTTTACTTTTTCCAAATATGGGATCGTTTAACGCACCCAACAATGAATAACTCAAACCATTGCCTGGCAGAGAGTCTTCGTTAATGGTTTTAGTTAGTAGGGTAAGAGTATCGGTTACAAAGAGGGACATTTGTTTGTTTCCATCTTGTCCTTCAATAATTATATTGCCTTCTTCACGGGAACAACTTCCTAGAAAAAGTAATGCAATGGAAACGACGCTTATTGCAAATCTGATTTTCACTGAGGAAATAGATTACGACATTAATTTTTCGTAGAAAGAAACGTATTCTTCTTCTGTGTTTGTGTCGCTGTGCTTCATTACCAACTTGCCACCAAGATGCGACTCAACTGTTCTATGAGCTTCATCACATGCAGTAACAATACCGTCAGCATGTTGAATAGCACCTACATGGATTTTATTAATTGAAGTGTCGCTGTAACATTCCAAACACGCGTCGTCTATAGTATTTAGACTTGCTTTACGCACAAAATCATCACCAAGTACACTATCACAATCTTCATGATACACAGAGTAAACTACTTTTGCATCTCTGAAAACGGGTTCGTCTTTATAAATTGTTTTAAGGTAAAGAGGAATTAAGCTGGTCATCCATCCTTGACAATGAATTATATCTGGAGCCCAACCTAGCTTTTTTACAGTTTCCATAACACCTTTGCAAAAGAATATGGTACGTTCATCATTATCCTCGAAGAACTTACCATTTTCGTCATTGTAAACGGCTTTTCTGTGGAAGAAATCCTCGTTATCCAAGAAATAAACCTGCATTTTAGTATCTGGAACCGATGCTACCTTAATAATTAAAGGATTGTCGTTGTCATCTATTGAGATGTTAATTCCAGACAACCTTACAACTTCGTGTAAACGGTTTCTTCTTTCATTAATTACTCCAAAACGGGGAACTAGAATTCGAATTTCGTTTTCTTGTTCTTGAAGGGCTTGGGGTAGCATGCGAGCGATAGTTGCGAGTGGAGAGGTCTCAAGAAAGGGTGACATTTCGGAACTCACAAACAGAACTCTTTTTTTCTTTACTTCCATAATCTGCCTAATTTCTAAAAGAAATAGTATACAAAATTAACGAAAAAAAATTGGATTTTCAAAACAAAATCAATCGTTGTGCCTTTATTTGTAGGGCCTTACGAAAAAATGCGCATCTTTTATACTCGAAGCAAACTTGAAAATTTTTGTAAGGAGAGTCAGGGTAGACTCTCCTTTGTTCCCACTATGGGTGCCTTGCATGATGGGCATATGAAATTGGTACAGGCGGCGAAAAAAGAAGGTTCTTTGGTTCTCGTTAGTATTTTTATTAACCCAAAGCAATTTAACAACTTGAATGATCTTGATAAATACCCAGTAAACTTAATTGGCGATTTAAGCTTGTTAAAGCAAAATGAAGTAGACGCGGTTTTTATCCCTACGGCCAATGATGTTTATTCGGAAGATACCAATTCAAACGTTGAATTACCTAATGTGGCATCGGTCTGGGAAGGTGCTTTCAGAGAAGGTCATTTTCAAGGTGTAGTAGATGTGTTATCATCCTTTTATCATTTAATCAAACCAAAGCAGGTGTTTTTTGGTCAAAAAGATTTGCAACAGTGTATGGTGGTTGGGGAGATGATGAATACATATTTTCCAAATATCGAATTCAATATGGTACCTACTCATAGAGAAAAGTCCGGCCTTGCATACAGTAGTAGAAACGAAAGACTTTCTGAGGAGGGAAGAAATACAGCTTCTCAAATATTTAAGTCTTTAAATAGTTTAAAGAACAATTTTAATGAGAGTTGCTTATCTGAGGAAAGGAAGAAAATCACCAAAGCAGGCATTGAAGTTGAATACTTAGAAAAAATAAGTCTGCCAGAAATGCAGGTTGATCGTTCATGCTCTAACCAAGGAGCTATAATTTTTGCAGGCTATTTGGAAGGAGTAAGGTTGATTGATAATATTTTATTTTGACGGGTGCTTATTCTTTTGCTTTAGAATCTATAATAATTGTTACGGGACCATCATTTAATAAATTAATTTTCATATCCGCGCCAAACTCACCTGTTTGAATCGGGATATTGGTTTGTTGTTGCCATATTTTAATAAATTCCTCATACACAGGAATTGCTTTTTCTGGCTTTGCTGATCTTATAAATGAAGGTCTATTTCCTTTGGCCGTCATTGCGTGTAGGGTGAATTGACTAACTAAAAGTAATGAGCCATTACAATCGTTCAGTGAAAGGTTCATTTTGCCTTCCGAATCGGAAAAGATTCTCATTTTAGAAAGTTTTCCAATCAACCATATAATATCTTCACTTGTGTCGGCATCCTCAATTCCTAGCAACACCAAGAGACCATTATTAATACTTGATATAACCTTATTGTTGACTGTAACAGAAGCTTCTGATACTCTCTGAATTACAGCTCTCATTTAGGTTCGTTATTTTTAAATTTATTTGTGGCTTTTACTACAAGAAAAGTTACCAGGGCAACCGAAAAAAAGTGTAATATGGCGGCAATGAATTTACCATAATTAAAGGGTCCGTATTTTAAATCAGAGACCTTATCCCATCCGCCAATTAACGCAATGAGTGGCATGAATAAATCATTTACAATGCTATAAATTATTCCCTGAAAGGCCGCACCTATAATTACGGCAACCCCCAATTCAATAACATTACCTCTTGAAATAAACTCTTTAAACTCTTTTGCAATCGACATGTTTCAAAAGTAATAACAAAAATCACAAGCTACTTAAAATCAGGGAAAAGGTGACAATGGCCCCTTTTTATTTAAAGTCTTTTTCATTCACCTCAAAACGGTAATGATGTTCGATATTTGATGGAGTAGTGCTTAGTTCAATTAATTCTTTACCCCATGATTCATCCGATTGCCAATCCAAACG
>Ga0222716_10003619_pt1 | contig 12304 bp, 11 predicted proteins | sample C33_13DmetaG_FD_165044 | JGI IMG/M metagenome (GOLD analysis project Ga0222716, IMG submission 165044) | Estuarine water microbial communities from San Francisco Bay, California, United States - C33_13D | ecosystem: Environmental > Aquatic > Marine > Unclassified | place: USA: California... | reverse complement strand
ACCTCTTGTTGGATCTGATCAACGAGGCTGCACGTTTCGATTTGCACGCGAGTACACCCGACGCTAAGGACTATCTGCCCGCCGGTGAGCGCGGTCCCGAAAAAACTCCACTACCCATGGACGCCAATATCATCGGGGATTGGAACGCACATGAAGTTCGCGCCGAGACTCTGCGTATTAATTCGGCAGAGATTCAGATTGAGGGCACTGGCTTCCTCGAACTGTCCAGTGCGGCGTTTTCAGATAGTCACCTCGACGCTACGATCAACATTGACCGTATGGGTCTACTCGAAGACTGGCTCGATTTCCCTTTTCCGGACCAGAACCTACAGATCACCGCAGATATTGATTCGCGGGAAGGAGCGTTAGTCATCGACGCGCTGACCCTGCTGTCTGGCGAGAGTGAGCTCCTTGTCAAAGGCACCGTAGTGCGCTCCTCAGGCCTGCAGGTCAGCCTAGATGTAAGTGCCGGTCGTCTGAATTTAGACCCCTGGATCTCAGTGCAGCGCAAACACGATGGCAGAGCTACCGAGCAAGATGCTCGATCGACCGACAGCCAACACCTTTTACCTGATTATCCGACCTCCACCGGATGGTTGCGGGACGTTAATGTGAATACCGACCTCGAAATCACCGAACTCATTGGTCTCCCGAGGCCGGTTTTTAACGTCAGGGGCGCGCTGAATATGAGCAAAGATGGCATTGTGATCCCAAATCTGTCGGCGGAAAACGAGCGTTCTGGCGGGGCAACCCTAACGGGATTCCTCCTCAGCAATCGGGGCGCCGCACCACAATTGAATATCGCGATCGAGGGAATCAATCTGGTCCTGGGTATACCCAAGGCCCCGTCGGAAGACATCGATACCCTGCCCTCTTATGAGTTCAAATCCAAATTGACCGGCAGCGGCAATACAACCCGAGAGTTGGCATCAAGTCTGGACGGTTACCTCAATGTAGTGATGGGGTCAGGAAAAGTGCTTAATGCGGGGTTCGATCGACTGACCAATTCCTTTTTACAGGATCTCACCCAAGTGCTGAATCCGCTGCAGAGCCAAAGAGACGTCACGTCAATCAACTGCGCTGCGGCCTTCGTCACCAGCGAGAGCGGCAAACTTTCAGGCAAGCCCGCAATCGTCGTCGATACACCTGACGTGAAAATCTTTTCCAACGTCACGCTGGATCTTGGCACGGAGCGCATCAAAGCCAAATTTAAAACGGTGCCGCAAAAGGGGTTAGGCCTAAGCGTGAGTAGCGTCGTCAACCCTTATGTCGAGGTCTCGGGGACGCTGACCGAGCCCAAGATCATGGTGGACCCCGCCAACACCGTAGTGGGGGGAAGTCTGGCCGTTATGACAGGAGGTCTGTCCGTACTGGCGCAAAATGTTGTGGAACGGATGAGCGCCAGCGGCAACATCTGCGAGGCTCGGCTCAGCAAGGCTAACGAGGAGATGTCGGCGCTAGGAGATCGGAACTAGCCAAGGGGACCCTCAATAACCCGAAGATTGATGACTCCCTTCAGGCCTCGGATTTTCTCCATCAGCGGGTCTTGCGGCGGACTGTCAAGATCGATGATGTTGTAGGCAACGTCACCGATACTTTTGTTCAACAAATCCGCCACGTTCAATCCGTCGTCGCCGATGAGCGTCAGGATGTGGCTCAGCATGCCAGGCTCGTTACGATTGGATATGGTGACACGACAGTCTGTGGTGCGCTCGAGCTCAATAGAGGGGAAGTTGACCGAGTTGCGGATATTGCCGTGCTCCAGAAATGCCTTGAGCTGACTGGCCGCCATGACTGCACAATTTTCTTCCGCTTCTGCGGTACTGGCGCCTATATGCGGCATCAGTAATGCATCCTTTCGGCCGAGGAGCCTGGGGGTTGGAAAATCACTGACATAGAAACGCAGCCGTTCTGCATCGAGGGCGGCCACGATGGCCTCTGTGTCAACGATCTCTTCGCGGGCGAAGTTGAGTAAGCAACTTCCTTTTCGGAAATGCCCCAGCATCTCCTCGTCGATCAGCCCGCGCGTGCTGTCCAGCACGGGCAGGTGCAGGCTAACAAAGTCACTACGACTGAAAAGTGACTGCATATTCTCCATCCGCTGCACTTCACTGGGTAATCGCCAGGCAGCTTCCACCGAGAGCGCGGGGTCATAACCCACGACATGCATGCCAAAATCCAGTCCGAGTCGCGCTACCAGGCTGCCGATCGAGCCCAGGCCCACGACACCCAGAGTCTTTCCTGCCAGCTCAGCACCGGCAAATCGCTTCTTCTCCTGCTCCATCAGGGCATTCATAGCCTGAGCAGACATCGCGGCATCCTGGGATTGTGCGAACGCGATACCCCCTACGATATCCCGAGACCCCAGTAGCATTGCCGCTGCCACCAGCTCTTTCACCGCATTGGCATTCGCACCAGGCGTATTGAACACCGGGATGCCACGCTCGATGCACAGCGCCAGCGGGATGTTGTTGACTCCCGCGCCTGCTCGAGCGATTGCGGTGACCGACAGCGGGATCTCCTCAGCTTGCAATTTATGGCTGCGAAGCAGCAGAGCATCCGGGTGTGCAATGTCTTGACCCACTTCATAACGACCACGCTCGAATCGATCGAGGCCGCGAGGAGAGATGGTGTTGTATGTCTTAATTCGGTGCATAACTCAGGGAAAATATTCACAGGACGCGCATTGTGCGCCATTGTGGATATCGATGCGAGTTATTGATGTTTAAAGGAGAGTTACCTCGCCCGCTAGATGCTCGCTCACCACGTCTTTGATGGCATCGGCAAGTTGCCGAAAGGCGACGCGAGAAGGGGAACGTCGACGCCACGCCAGCGCATGGTCTCTGCTCATGGTGATGCCCTCGACATCTGTGACGCGGGGTGTATCCGAGTCACCAATTTCAGACGCCACGTACAGCGCAGGCAAGAAAGAAATACCCATCCCCATCACCACCATTTGCCGCAACGTATCAAGTGAAGTGCCCTCAAAATCACGGTTCACTGTCGCACCCAGACTCTCGCAGAGATCACTCACCTGCTTGTGGTACAGGTGCTGTTCATCGATTGTCAGCACCGATTCACCGACCAAATCAGAACCCCTCACCGATGATTTATTTGCCAACGGGTGCTCCAATGGCACTGCCAGTTTGACCGGCTCCCTGAAGAGCGGTGCGATCTCCAGTTCATCGCCTTTCAATGGCAGTGTAGTCAATACGACATCGTGCACCGCAGATTTCAGCTCCGCACCCAACTGCGCCGGGGTCGATTCGCGAACATACAGCCGAAGATTTTCGAAGCGCTGATGCAGCTGAGGCAGAACGCGAGGTAACAGGTAAGGCCCGAGAGTGCGGGTTACCCCCATGCGGTAAACGCTGTCGCTCGACACGCCCCGTGCTTGATCACAAAAACCTTTAAGCTCTTCTGCAATGCTTCGGGCGCGCGGCAGCAGCTCACGCCCTACGGGCGTCAGAATGACACCGTTGCGCTGTCTCTCAAAAAGCCTGGTGCCTAGCGACTTTTCCATAGCGGCAATCTGAACAGTCAAGGTCGGTTGAGTCACCCCCAGACGATCCGCGGCCCGGCGAAAGCTGCCGGCATCGGCTATTGCCTCAAAATAACGAAGTTGCCTAAAGCTCAATTGTTCTGGTTGTGTCATCTTTTTGACTCGCAAGACTGTCATGCGTAAAAAACGACCGGATTTGCACCAAACCGCAGGCAAAACCCTTTCGAAGCGCAACAAGCGCCAGATTATAGATAAAAACTATCACAGAATATCATGATCTTTAATTTATCTATCACGTATAACCGCGTACAACATCGGCGGTCATACCACCGCTCTAATATAAGAGGCATGGTAAGTAATGAAAGAAGTTGTGCGAGGCGTAATCCGATTCCAGGAGGAACAGCAGCCAGCCAGACAGACCCTTTTTGACGAATTGGCGGGAGCGCAAGCACCTGACACGCTGCTCATTACCTGTGCTGACTCTCGGATAGACCCTGGGTTGATCACCCAAACAGCCCCAGGTGACCTTTTTGTTTGCCGGAACGCCGGCAATATTGTGCCACCCTTACCGGGTTACAATGGTGATATCGCAGCGTCTATAGAGTTTGGCGTTGCGGCACTGAAAGTGAAGCACATCATTGTGATGGGCCATACCGATTGTGGCGCGATGAAGGGCGCGATGAATCGCGAAGCCGTCGCAAGTCTGCCGCAGGTTTACGAGTGGCTCGGTTACGCCAGCGAAGCTGCCGAGGCGGCTGCACACGGACATGACAACCCTTTGCTGGCGGTCACCGAGGCCAATGTAGCGCTCCAGCTAAAACACCTTGCGACCCATCCAGCTGTGGCAACAGGGCTCGACTCTGGTGACCTCGACTTGCACGGTTGGGTGTACCACATAGGCTCGGGAGCAGTGACTTGTCACGACGGCGAAACCGATCAATTCATCCCCATAGCAGAGCATTACGCGAATTTACTGGGCTAGTTTCATACTCACATCGGAGGTTCTTCCGTGAACCGCTTTTTTGATTTCTCTCATCTGCGTGGCGACATTTTTGGCGGCTTAACGGCCGGCGTGGTCGCTCTCCCCCTGGCGTTGGCCTTCGGAGAAGCCTCTGGCGCTGGCCCTATCGCCGGTGTCTATGGCGCCATCCTCGTGGGATTTTTTGCAGCAGTTTTTGGCGGCACCCCATCACAGATATCAGGACCCACGGGCCCAATGATTGTAGTTTTTGCGGGTGTCTTTGCTTCGCTCAGCGGCGACCTTTCATTGGTATTTGCCACCGTAATCCTCGCAGGCGCGCTACAAATCGCCTTCGGGGTTTTGGGATTCGGACAGTACATTAGGTTAGTGCCATACCCGGTAGTCTCCGGCTTCATGAGCGGTATCGGCTGCATCATCATTGCGCTGCAGCTGTCACGGCTGTTTGGCCATGAGCCCGCAGAGAGCGGCACTATTCCGGCGCTTATGGAGATCCCCACGGCCGTCAGCGACCCCAATATGGGCGCTCTAGGTGTAGGACTATTAACGCTCGGGATCGTGTTTTTCTGGCCCAGCAACTGGGGACGATATTTGCCCGCTCCACTGGCAGCGTTGATCACTGGAACCCTCGTCAGTCTTGCCTTAACTGATGTTCCAATTCTGGGCGCCATTCCAACCGGACTGCCTGATTTTATCGTGCCTGCGTTCTCTAGCGAGACCATCCTGATCGTATTCGAGGCGGCGATGATTCTTGCAATTCTTGGCGCGATAGACAGCCTGTTGACTTCACTGGTTGCCGACAACATGACGCGCACCCGACACCACTCGAACCGAGAACTCATTGGTCAGGGCATCGGCAACATGGCGGCGGGATTTTTTGGTGGGGTTCCTGGCGCCGGAGCCACAATGAGAACCGTCGTTAACATCCGCACAGGCGGCGTCACCAAGATTTCTGGCATGTTGCATAGCCTGCTGCTCCTGGCGGTGGTGCTGGTGCTTGCCCCTCTGGCATCCAAAATACCCCACGCGGTACTCGCGGGTATTCTCGTCAAAGTAGGCTATGACATTATCGATTGGTCATATCTGAAGCGTGCACACCGTGGTCCGCGCTTTGACCTGTTGCTAATGGTCATGGTGCTGAGCCTGACGGTATTTGTAGATCTGATCACTGCAGTGGTCGCGGGCGTTGTCGTGGCGGCCGTTGCATTCGTGAAGCAGGTCGCTGATGAACAATTATCATCAGCTGCAGGACATGCAGATGATCCAACTGAGGGACTCTCTGCCGAAGAGACAGAGCTACTTGAAGAATGTGGCAGCCGTCTTACCTACTTCAATTTTGGCGGTCCATTAAGCTTTGGCGCTGCTGCCGATCTGGGACATCAGGTCAGAGAGCGAATCGGTCCAGATCACCACACCTCACTGGTTCTCGACTTTGGCAGAGTGCCTTTCATGGATGTCTCTGCGGCTCGCGCTGTCGAAACGATTGCACTGGACGCCATACACGCCGGCAAACACCTGTATCTCTGTGGGATCAATGAAGCCGTAGCGGCAAGTCTGGAGGGGCTCGGTGTCAACGAACATCTGTCCAATGAGCGCCGCTACATATCGCGTCTGGAAGCACTTCAAGCGGCCCGCGACTGGATATTTGAGAACATGTCCGATACAGCCACAGGGGACACCGGCGGCTCCGGCAAACCCGTTACGGCTTGATACACTCGCGCCTCAACTGCTGACAAAGGAGGCGTTCACATGCTCAGGGTCTTATCGGCCATTTGCGCTGTAGTGGCGCTCTTTGCCTGCTCGCCCGACGGTACAAGCGCCTTCAACAGGGATATTCCGCCCAATGCAGTCATCATTGATGTGCGCACAGCGGAGGAATTCGCCTCGGGGCATTTTCCGGGCGCCATCAATATTCCCCACGACCGGATTGTGGAGGCATTAACGACCAGCTCCCTGCCCCCCAGAGCCCCGCTGGTACTATATTGCAGAAGCGGCAACCGATCGGGGATAGCCGAGGCTACGCTCAGGTCAGCAGGCTTCTCACAACTACAAAATGGCGGCGACCTGCAATCGCTGCTCGCGGTGCACCAGCAAACCATGGTGACGCCCGGCAGCGCAGCACCTCAGCGTTAAGCTGCACTGTTTACCCGCGCTGAGCTAACGAAGGGTCAAGCGAGAATAAGCCTCACGGTGCTCATCAGGCGATGAGACGGCTCAGCTGTCGGCCGACTTTGACAGGCTTGCGAACTGCGCCAGCGCGTCTTCCGGAAGCAGATCGTTACCCTGCCGATACTGCTCGGCGCAAGCCGTGTAGAACCGGGCATTGAGTAAATTGGCATCCCCGCAATCGCGCGTCGCTACCACTTTTCCCGGTACTCCCGCGATGACTGAATTTGGGGGGAATTGTTTGTTCTCTGTAATGATCGTGTGCCCCGCGACAATCGAATTCTCGCCAATCTTTGCGCCGTCCATAATGGTGGCATTAATTCCAATCAGACAGCGGTCACCAATCTCACAACCGTGAAGGGTGGCATGATGGGTGATCGAACAATCCTCACCAATAATGGTGGGTGAAGCGATGCCCACATGAATCATCACGAAGTCCTGAATATTGGTGCGCGCGCCGATATGGATCTCGTAAGTCTCGGCGCGCGTTACCACGTTTGGCCAGATGGAGGCGCCGGGACCCACGTATACCTTGCCATAGAGCCACGCGCTTTCGTGAATAAAGGCTGGATTATCTTGGGTGACATGTTCGCCAATGTGTCCCATGCTGTTCACTTCCGCTTGTTTTTCACAACGCGCATCTTGTCACGTTGCGGGATGAATCGTTAGGGGTTGCGGCAGCATTGACGGACTCAACATTATGACGACAAACGAGCGTCGCGCGTTAAAACTGGGATTGAGCGCGGTCATGTTGTGGAGCACCGTCGCCACCGCATTCAGCATCAGTCTGAGGTACCTAACGCCGCTACAACTGGTGACACTGGCGAGCGCTGTCAGCTGGTGCTTTTTATCGCTTCGGCTTATACAGCCGAACCGGAGGCACGCACTGCGCGCCATCGATTCACGAGATCGGCTCTTCGGACTCGCCATGGGATGGATCAATCCGGCGCTCTACTACCTCGTGCTATTCGCGGCCTACGACCGGCTACCCGCGCAGGAGGCGATGGCGATCAACTACTCCTGGGGCATCACGCTGGCGCTCATCGCGGCGCCAATACTGGGACAAAAACTGAGTCTCTACGCGCTGCTAACCAGCGGCATCAGCTATTTTGGCATCCTTATTATCGCCACGCGGGGCGAGCTGGCCGCATTGAACTTTGCGCAACCCGAGGGCGTGGCGCTCGCACTGCTCAGTACAATCATCTGGAGTCTCTACTGGGTCATCAATGCACGAAAAGCCATAGACCCCGAAGCACAGCTATTCCTGAATTTCTCCGGCGCGCTACCGCTGCTCTGCGTGATGGTGTGGTATCAGGGCGGCTCGATACCCACGTCATGGCAAGGCTGGTTGGGGGGCCTCTACGTGGGTCTTTTTGAGATGGGGTTTGCCTTTGTCCTCTGGACGGGTGCGATGCAGGCAACGCGGTCTGCTATCCGAATTTCCACCCTCATCTTTCTGTCGCCTCCCGCCTCACTGCTCTTGATCTGGCTGATCGCGGGAGAACCCCTGAGACCCTATACCTTATTCGGCCTCGTAATGATTCTGCTCGGTTTGTGGCTGCAAAGGCGCGCCGAGATTTGACCCCTGCTTGGGTTGATGACTCACATAAATGCGGTCCCCGGCAGTCAAATCTGTGATTTCGGCGTCGGCAGGGTCCCACTGGAACGTCACCCTTCCATTGAGTTGATCCACCTCTAGCACCTTAGCCCCGAACACTTTGTCACCAGAGTCCCGAGTCAAGATATCGGCAGTTGCGCCCTGCTGCACAATTCGTCCCGCTTCCATTTTTAGCGTCGTTCGGGTCAACAGATGCAACTCTTGTGCAGAGTGGGATACGCAGATTAGGGGCAGAGCCTCTTTATAGAGCCAATCCGACAGCGCTGTCGCCACATGTCGGCGGTGATCGTCATCGTTCGCAGAAAATGGCTCGTCCAGTAGGAGTAACTGTGGCTGCGTCAACAACGCCTGCACCAGCGACACGCGCTGTCGTTCACCGCCGGAAAGCGCATCAACTGATCTATCCATCAGGGTATCGACTGAAAAGTCTCCCGCCAGCCTCGCCAGCTGGTCCGGGTGCAATGGTGCAGAGGATCGCGATTCAGCGAAGCGGAAATTGTCCAATACCGTTCTGCCCGGCAATAAGCGCGCATCCTGAAACACCACACCCAATTTCCGCAGGTGAGTCGGCACGCTAATGCCCTTGGCGCTGTCATGCCAAACATTGGCCCCGAACTGCAGGTACCCGGTAAAATCCGGCTCCAACCCAGCAACGATACGAAGCAGGGAGGTTTTACCCGCCCCCGTCGCACCTTGCAGGCCTACTGTATGGTCGAGATCAACATCAAGCTGCACTTCGAGCATAAAGCCGGGCCTGCTCAGGCAACCGTCAATAATCAGGCGCCGACTCATCCGCGAAGCACCTCAGCACCCCTTCCCGCCACGCGGTAAATCAGCCACAGGGAGAGGAAAGAAAACCCCATCAAACCCAATGCTAGGACATGTGCTGCGTCATAATTCAGCGTTTCGACGTGCTCGTAGATCGCGATCGAGAGAACCCGGGTTTCGCCCGGAATATTGCCGCCCATCATCAGCACCACGCCAAACTCGCCAATGGTATGAGCGAAGGTCAGCACGATACCGGTCAGAAACCCCCGCCGGGCGAGCGGCACTGCAACGTTAAAAAAAACGTCCCGCGGTGATGCGCCCAGCACGGCGGCGGATTCCCTGACAGAAATCGGCACGGCACGAAAAGCCCCCTGCAGCGGTTGCACCATAAACGGCAACGAATAAATGATGGACGCAATAACCAACCCGCTGAAAGAAAATGTCAACGACTGGCCTGTGGCGCGAACCCAGATACCTCCCAGCAGGCTTTCCGGATTAAGAAATACCAACAAGTAAAAACCAAGCACGGTCGGCGGCAGAATGAGCGGCATCGCAACCAAGGATTCAACAATTGGGCGATAACGGGACCCAGAGTTTGCCAACCACCACGCCAGAGGTGTCGCCAACAACACCAACACCAGCGTCGTGACACCGGCGAGTAACACCGTCAACCCTATTGCCTCGAGATCAGCGCTCACCGAAGCGACTCCTCGTTGGGTAATCGATATCCATGAGACACGAGCAGGCGCTGCACCGACGCTTCAAAGAGCTGCGTGACCCACCATTTTGCCGCAGCATTTCCCTCGGCACGCTTCAACAGCACAAGATCCTGTCTGATCGGCGTCTTGGGCACCAGCCACAGTATCGACTGCTCATCCACGGTGATGTCACCCTTGCGCACCATTGCGGCAACAGAAGCTCGCGCGATGAAGCCCGCCCGAGCGTGGCGTTGAGCAACCATCGCCGCCACCAAATGCACATTGTCCACACGCGCCACTCCTGCGAGCCAATCCTCCGGGAGCCCCGACTGCGCCAGAAGGGACCATGCCGCGGCACCGTAAGGCGCCAATGCGGGGTTGGCAACACAGACAGAATGCGGGCTGAGCTCGCTCAATTCCAAGACACCAAAGGGGGGTACTTTATCAGGCCACCACAACCCTAATTCCCCTAACGCATAGGTACGCCGCGCAGTCGGCTCGGCGAGCCCCTCGGTAATTAATCTGAGCGGTCTCGCCTGGTCAGCCGCCATCAACACATCGAAGGGTGCGCCGTGCAGCGCCTGACTGATCAGCTTCCCCGTCGATCCTGAAATAATGGTAAACCGGTGGGGAGAGGTAGATTCAAGGCGTTCTGCGATCGCCTCTGCGGTCTCACGGAAATTGGCTGCCACGGCGATCGTCGCTTCCGCCGACTTCACCCCATGACTGAGCACTAGAAGCCCCAGAAAAAATCCGTATTGAACCCAGCAATAGTTGGGGCGTGATTTGCGCCCTGGCAATGAGCGCCGAGTCAGTCTCATTCAGGCCACACCCAGTTCGGAGAGCCGCTGCAATAGATAGGACTCCGCTGTATACCGCGCCGACAAGAGCACCTCGGGCCGCGGGTGAAGAAACAACGGCAGCGACATACGACTTTGTCTTCCCTCCTGCGCGGCGGGCGTCACCACACGATGAGTTGCCGAGGGAAGATAACCCTCCGTTGCCTCCTGCAGCATATCGCCCACGTTAACAATGAGCTGCTCGGGATACTCGGGCACTTCGAGCCACTCACCCGTTTGTAACCTCAACTCCAGACCGGGACCATCCGCAGCGGGCAGCAACGTCAGCAAGTTTATGTCCTCATGGGGTGCGGCTCGCATCACCCCGGTGTCCGCTTGCACGGGAGGATAATGGGTAACGCGCAGCATTGAGGTATGGCTACCCTGAACCATACGCGGCAAAGGCTCCGATAAGCCTGCGCGGACGTTGTCAGGCAAAAGCATTGCCACGTCACTCAATAGTTTCGTGCCCACTCTAACCGCCTCCTCAAAGTAGTTGTGCAGATCGGCTCGGAGAGATTCGGGGCAGCGACCCCAGGGATAAAATTGAAAGTACTCCTTGTAATCACGTTGGGTATGCCCTTTGGCATGCTCCGCCTCACCGACGGAGAAGTATCCGTCCTGCCCGCTTGCATCCATGGCGAAGGCTTGCGCCCCGCCTCGGGTAAAGAACGCGTGCCATTCGCGATAGATACGCGCTACGCGCGTCAAAGAAAGTGGATGGTCAACCACCAACGCGAAGCCACATTGGCGCAACGATGAGATCAGCTGCCGCTGAAACGCCGGATGCCGATAGGAGAGCTGTAAAAGTTCGAAATCGTCAGCCATTACTGGGCGCCTAGGCACTGCCCAAACTCAGAAAAAATCCGGCCAGGGCAGCACTCATCAAATTTGCGAGGGTCGCTGCCAGCAATGCGCGGAAACCAAAACGCGAGATATCGTCGCGCCGATTAGGTGCAATGGCCCCAAGGCCTCCCAGCAATATCGCAATAGAGGATAAATTGGCGAACCCACACAGGGCAAAAATGACTATGGCCTGTGTTTTGGGAGCGACTTGGGTGATGACATCGCTCAATGCCACATAGGCGACAAACTCATTGAGGATAAACTTTTGACCGATCAGGCTACCCGCCAAATGGGCCTCTTCCCAAGGAACACCCAGGCACCATGCCAGAGGTTGCAACAGGCTCCCCAAGAGAGACTCGAGGGTGAGATGTTCCAGCCCGAATCCGTTTCCCACCGCGCCCAGCATGCCGTTAATTAGGGCGATCAGCCCGATAAAGGCGAGGAGCATCGCCCCGATGGCCCCTGCCATTTGCAAGCCATTCATCGCACCTCTGGCCGCCGCGTCAATCACATTCACATACTCTTCCCCCGCCAAATCCGCCTCGGGACCCGGCGCAAGCGGCTCCTCAGTCTCGGGTTCCATCAGCTTGGCCATTAACAGTCCACCTGGCGCCGCCATGAAGCTGGCCGCGAGCAGATATTCCAGAGGGATACCAACAGCAACGTAGCCCGCCATCACCGATCCGGCGATCGAGGCCATGCCACCCACCATCACGGCGAACAGCTCGGAACGGGTCATGCCGGCGATATACGGACGAACGACCAGCGGTGCCTCGGCCTGCCCCACGAAGATATTCGCAGCAGCAGACAGTGACTCTGTGTGACTCGTGCCGAGAAGCGCTTTGAGTCCACCGCCCAAAAACTGGATCAGCCACTGCATGACGCGGA
>Ga0222716_10003618_pt1 | contig 12306 bp, 12 predicted proteins | sample C33_13DmetaG_FD_165044 | JGI IMG/M metagenome (GOLD analysis project Ga0222716, IMG submission 165044) | Estuarine water microbial communities from San Francisco Bay, California, United States - C33_13D | ecosystem: Environmental > Aquatic > Marine > Unclassified | place: USA: California... | reverse complement strand
TCTAAAGCCCATCTTTTAGAATATGGATATCCTCTAGGATAAAAAGGAATACCATCTTTATCAACAAGCTGCTCACAAACGTTGTACCATTTACTATTAGATGAAATACAATTAATCTTAGCATCTTCGCCAACAATTGAATGACCCCCTACAAAATCATCTTCAGTCGGATAATTATCATCATCTATTCTAATAATAGTATCAAAGCCATTCTCATAAGCATAAAGATCAGCTATATTTCTTCTTGCAAAACTATTTAATGGCAGATATGAATCAAGTTTTTGGTATTTTTTTAAATAATTATTTTGATCTTGAACAGAAAAATAATGAATGGGTAATTCATAATTTTTACTTATTTTCTTGCTGAACTCTGAAACATCATTTGGAGTTTTTACGTCTCCAATAATTATTATTTCAACATCTTTATGATTAAATTTATTAATGTTTATTAAGTAATCTTCTAAGACAGTTGGGAGATTTATTGTAGTTATTGTTATAGCTTTTTTCATATTAAAAATTTCCTAGCGATTAAATAGTATTTTGATTGCAAGAATAGGATACTTAAGATTACCTCGTAAACTCAAACTATGTGCCTCACCAGTTTGTCTAAAATTAAGAATAGTAGGAACCTCACAAACCCTATAGCCCATCTTAATTGGCCTTAAAGTAGTTTCTGCACCAATATTCTGATGGGTTGAATTAAATTTAATCTCTTCAATAATCTTAACTTTAAACAGCTTAAATCCAAATGTTAAGTCATTTATTTTAGTTCTAAATAAAATTTTAAATATAGCCTGAAAAGATCTATTTAATACATATTTAGAAAATGGATAATTACCTTTAATTCCTCCTCCTTTTGCGTATCTGGAGCCAATTACGACATCACAATCTGACTCTTGTATTTTATTGATCATAATTGGAATCGTAGCTGCATCCATCTCTCCATCACTATCAATCATCAAAACATAATCGCCTTTTACAGCCAAAAAACCTTGTCTAAAAGCACTTCCATTTCCTTTTTCACTCAAATCCTGAGGAATTATCTCTACTTTTTTATACTTTTTATTAATATCTTCAAGAATTATTTTACAATTTTCATCAGAATCAGGATGATAAACAAAAATTAATTGATAAAGATAATCACCAATTTCTTTAAAAAGTTTTTCTACTAGCACATAAAGCTCTTTATCTTCCGAGAATACGGGAGAAACAATTGAAATTTTCATGATTAATTAAATTTATTTAAGTTAATTTTTTTTAACACATACTAAACGTTGCCATACAAACTATTTTTTATCATTGCATAGCCTTTAATTAACTCTTTTATGCCTCGATCTAACGAATATTCAGTAGAAAATCCAGTTGATTCAATTTTTTCATTTGAAACAATATAATTTCTTTGGTCAGGATCTTTGCCAATTTGTTCCTCAATAAAAATGAAATCTTTTAAATGTTTTTGAATATGTTCACAAAGCTCTTTTTTTGACACATTTGCATCAGATAAACCAACATTATATATTTCTCCTTTCATTTTAGAGTGATTGACTAATGCGTGCTGAAAAACTCTGGAGACATCTCTGACATGAATATAGTTTCTTTTAAAATGACTCTCAAATAAAACAACAAATCGATCATTAACTGCTCGATATGTAAAGTCATTTACAAGAAGATCAATCCTCATCCTTGGTGACATTCCAAAAACAGTCGCTAAACGAAAACTAATTGCATTTGAATGTTGCATTAACTCTTTCTCAATCTCAACTTTTTCTTTGGCATACTGTGAAATTGGCCTTAAGGGTGAATCCTCATCACAGTAATTATTATTATCACCAGTTCCATATGCACTATTAGTTGTGGGCATAAGAACAATTTGATCTTTAGACAGCAATTTTAACATTAGCTGAATTGCCTCATGATTAATAGTAGTTGCACCAATTGGATCTAAAGTGCATAGAGGAGCGCCAACTAGAGCCGCAAGAGGAATAATCACATCAGCTTCCTTCATCAGGGGAATCATAGTATTTTTTTGACGAATATCTCCCTTTATAATGGAAAAATTGGGATGGTAGCAACAGTGATTGAGACTAGATTGCTTAAACATAAAATTGTCAAGCACAGTAACTTTATGGCCTGCAGATAACAAATCTGGAACCATAGTAGACCCAAGATATCCTGCTCCGCCAGTTACCAAAATATTAAAAGACATAATTTTTTTCCTAGTTAGATAAATTTAAAATAAGAGATCATAAAGATTGTCTTAATTGTTTTTTGAATCAATCAATGGGTAAATCAGCTAAGTCAAATTTTGCATAATCTTCTCAACCTTTTTTAAGTCATTTGGAGTGTCAACAGCATAACTTTCAAAATTTGTTGGAATCATATGAACATCATATCCATTTTCTAGAACTCTCATCATATCAACTGATTCAGCAATCTCTAATTCAGTTGGCTCCAGATTAATATACTTCAATAGAAAATCACGTCGAAAAGGAATAATACAAACTTGTTTCATCATTCTAACTTCGCCCCCATTAAAAAGAGTTGGAATTGGCTCACGAGAAAAATACATTGCATTATTATTAAGATTACACACAACTTTTATACAATTTCTATCTAAAAATTCTTCTTTAGATTTAATCTTTCCAAGAAGATTTGCAACCAAAATATTTGGATTTTCTAGCATTGGTTCTATAGCTTGCTTAATCATATCCGGATGGACCATTGGCTCGTCTCCTTGAACCATGACAATAATGTCATAATTTATTCCATCAAATTTTTCTAATAATTCTAATGCTTCTGCACATCTATCTGAAGCTCTATCATGATAATCACCAGTCATTATTGCATTTCCATCAATAGAATGAATATAATCAAAAATTTCTTTATCACATGTCGCAACAACAGTTTTTGAAAGGATATTGCATTGTGATACTCTATGATATACATGCCCAATCATAGGTTTTCCATTGATTCTTTCCATCGGTTTTCCTGGAAAACGACTACTTCCCATCCTTGCAGGTATTAGTGCTAATAGATTCATCTTAAGTAGTATATAGCTAGTTTTATTAAGCCAATATTATAAAATGATATTCAATGCTCTAATGGATAAAAAAGCTTTAATTTTAACTAAATCGGCCGAGAAGCTGAGCTATTGAGGAAAACTGCATCCATCGAATATGGGATGAATGTATAACCTTGTTGTATTTTTTGATCAAGATCTTCTGGCGAGGCATCAACCACATGAACACCGCATGGCATTTTATAAATCTTGGACAAAGCAAGTATTGTGTTAATTTTTTCTTTAAAATTTGGATGTTGAAATTCAGAAGTTATGCCCATTGAAGCAGAAAGATCATATGGCCCAATAAGTATTGCATCTAGACCATCTAAATTTAAGATTTGTTCTAAATTTTCAACAGCATTTTGACTTTCAATCATTGCAACTATTAGTGGCTTTTGCGCTTCCAATAAGTAATCATTAAATTTCTTTCCAAATAAATTTGCCCTAGAAAAACCTACTCCACGACTTCCTTGTGGAGGCCAACAACACGCATCAATCAATGTTTTTAATTGATCAGCACTTTCAATCATTGGAAGAATCACCCCTCCAGCACCTGCATCAAGAGCCTGCTTACATTCAAGCTTTTGAGGTTTAGCCAATCTGGCAAGAGGAAGAGTGTTGCCAATCTCAAGGGCCCTAAAAATATTAGGGAGTTGACTTAATGAAATAGAACCATGCTCCATATCAACCGCAACCCAATCGTAACCTGCTTGACCCATTATTTCGGCAACTGAGCAGTCTGGCAGTTGAATCCAACTTCCAATACTACTTTTACCTTCTTTCATAGTTAATCTTATTTTCTCTATCAATTCAAATCTAGTCATAATAAAAAATTATCGATCATTTCACAATTGAGTTCTTTCTGTAAAATTTTATTAAATTCAGTTTTTCTGAGAACAAAATTTACACCATTAGTTGAAGAAGCATTATAGTCAGAAATAGCATCTCCTATCATTAAGGATTTATTATTATTGAGCGAATATTTTTCGATTAAGTATTTCATTCCATCAGTTTTATTTAGAGGTGCTCCAATTACATCTTTAAAAAAATGCTTTATATTAAGCGCTAGTAATATTTCTTCAATCTCTAACTGTGGAGTATTAGTTAATATGAAGAAAAGTCTCTGATGATAATTTTTTGAAATAAATTCCAAAACCCCTGGAACCCAGCTTGAGTCAATAACTTGTTGCTTAACAATATTAGAGAATTTATTACTATAATCGTCAATTAAGCTTTTTGAAACTGCTTGTCCTGCCAACTCTAGATATATTGGAAATTTATCATACCTTGATGCGCCATTTGACTCATGATGGTTTTTTACTTTTTGAGCTATATTTGAACCAAAAGGTTTAAATAATTCAACAAAAGCTTCTGTTTTAACCTCTAAAGATTCCTTAATTACTCCATCAAAATCCCAAAAAATACTGTCCAGTTCATTTAGCTTATAAATTGACATGGAAACTAAATTTTAAAACCCTTGTTTTTGAACTTCATATTCATCGTTGGGGACAGGGTAGTACATTTCTTTTCCTGAAACATATCTAACAACATCTTCAGTTGCTTGAATCTCCATTAAAGCCCTACAATCATATGACATTGAGCCCATGTGAGCAGTCAAAATACAACGATTAATTTCTTTTAATGGTCCATTATATGGCTCTTTTTCAAACACATCTATTGCTGCTCCTGACAAATGACCATTTTTCATCACTGTATAAAGATCATCTTCATTAATAACTCCACCTCTTGAGAGATTAATAAGATTCGCATTAGGCTTCATCATGTTCAACTCTTCAATTGTTATAAGGTTTTTGGTTGATCTTGAGAGAGGAACATGCAAAGAAATAAGATCGGCCTCTTTGTAAATAGTTTTTTTATCGACCCATTCAAGCTTGAATTTATGGTTTAGACTCTTGTTGGGTAGAATATCATTCACTAAAAGTCTTGGTGTTCCAAAAATTGATAACCTATTTAAAACTCTTACTCCAATCCTTCCTAATCCAATTATACCAATTGTAGATTCAGCTATTCTTTTACCAAAATAACGATGCCATTCACCATTATGCATCTCAATATTTGACAAATGAACTGATCTCATAAGACTTATAATTAATCCAATAGTAAGCTCTGCAACAGCGGGAGAAGGAGCATCCGGTGTATATGTAACTTGTATCCCTCTTTTTTCAGCAGCTACTAAATCTACACTATCTAAACCGATGCCAACTCGCGAAATTAGCTTTAATCTTGGAGCATTTGACATGACAAATTCAGTTATTGGTTCAGTCCCAGCAATAATAATATCAAAATCTTTGGCCATTTCTGCCAACTCATTTTCAGTTAGCTTTCTATTGAGAGGATTAACCAAATACTCTATATTTGATTGCTCTAAAAGCTCCAATGGGAACCTGTTTTTTTCCCCAAAAGGGACTGTGGTTATTAGAATTTTAATCATGTCATTATTTAATTAAAGATACTTAAGCATAAAATATTTTAGTCTAACATTTAATTCGAGTTTGAGAATAATATTTAGAATGAAACTCTTATTCTAACTAAGCTTATATAATACAAATAATGTGGGATTTCCTTCATTTGAAATAAGTTTCAATTTAGCTAGCCTAATTACCAATTCATTGTAATGGAATTAATTATGCTTAAAAGCTGCAAAGTATTTCAAAATTTATTAATGGCTTTATTAAGGAAAAAATGTTAAACCGTAATATAAAAAACTAGTGGTATGAATATTTCTAATCATTCTTCCACATACATTATTGCTGAAGCAGGTGTTAATCACAATGGCTCTGAACAACTTTCTCTTGATATGATCAGTGTGGCATCAAAATCTGGAGCAAATGCAATAAAGTTTCAAACTTTTGATACACAAAAATTAGTTTCAAAAAATGCTAAATCCGCAGAATATCAGATAAAAAGCACTAATGAATCAAATCAATTTTCTCTACTTAAAAAACTAGAATTGTCAAGAGATAGTCTATTTAAAATTTTTGAAAAATGTCAGGATATGAATATTGAATTTTTATCAACTCCTTTCGATATAGATTCAGCTGGTTTTTTAGTAGATTTAGGTATGAAAAAAATTAAAATTCCATCTGGTGAAATTACTAATTTAACTTTTATTAGAGAATTAGCCTCATTTAATCTACCTTTGATTTTATCTACAGGAATGAGCTCTATTTCTGAAGTTCATGGCGCTGTATCTGAAATAAAAAAATTGAGAAAAATAAAAAAATTTAACCAGCCTTTAAATGAAATGTTGACACTCCTGCATTGCACATCTAATTATCCTACAAAGCTTGAGGATGTGAACTTAAAAGCTATTGAAACACTAGCAAAAGAATTTTCAATACCAGTAGGATATTCTGACCATACTCTAGGTACGGATGTATCTCCCTTAGCGGTTGCAATCGGGGCAAAAGTTATTGAAAAGCATTTTACTCTTGATAAAAGTATGATTGGGCCCGACCATGAGGCTTCTCTTAATCCAGAAGAATTAAGTCTAATGATTAAAAAAATTAAAGAGACTGAAATCTGCTTGGGAACAGGTATAAAAGAGCCAAGAAATAGTGAGATAGCCATCAAAGAGGCTGTGAGAAGAAGTGTGGCTCTAAAACTAGACAAAAAAAAAGGTGAGACTTTAAGGGCTGAAGATTTAATACTACTTAGACCTGGAAGTGGAATTTCACCTACTGAATTAGATAAGGTTTTTGGAAAGAAAATCAATAAAAACATTTCAAGTGGAACTATTATATTTTGGGATGACTTAAGTTTATGAGAAAGATTTGTTACATTTCAGGAACTCGTGCTGATTTTGGAATTATGAGGTCAACGCTTCAATCTATAAATGATGATAAAAAATTGGACCTTGGAGTTTTAGTAACTGGAATGCATCTTTTAAAAAAATATGGAAGCACGTGGAAAGAAATCAACGTTAATAATTTAAACATCATTGGCAAAATTAAAGTTCAACTTTCTGGCTCTGATGGTTCTGAAATGTCAATTGCAATAGGTAAACAAGTTATTGAATTTACAAAGGCACTTCAAGCTAATAATCCAGATATTCTTTTACTGCTCGGCGATAGAGGTGAAATGCTTGCTGGAGCTATAGCAGCTGTGCATCTAAATATTCCAATAGTTCACATTCATGGTGGGGAGCTTTCAGGCACAATTGATGAATCAATCAGACATTCCATCACCAAATTAGCTCATTTTCATTTCACATCAACTGAAAATTCTAGAAATCGTCTAATTAAAATGGGAGAACACCCTAAAAATGTTTTTGTTACTGGTGCACCTGGTTTGGATGAAATAAAAAATATTACCCTGGTTGACCAGCAACTTTTATTTAACAAATATCAATTAATTCAAAAAAAGCCTTACTTTCTTTTTTTGTTTCATCCAGTTGTTCAACAAATTACTTCTATAAAAAAACAGATTGAAACAATAATGAAAGTATTAATAAAAAACAATCATCAAATTTTAATTTTATTACCAAATTCTGATTCAGGATCATTAATAATTGAAAAAATAGTAAAAAAGTACGCAAAGAAAGATAGAAAAATTCAAATTGTGGTTCATGCTCCTAGAATTGATTTTTTATCCTTAATTGCATATGCGGATGTTTTTGTTGGCAACTCTAGTAGTGGAATTATTGAGGCAACTACGTTAGGAACTCCAGTTTTAAATCTTGGGAGTCGTCAAAAGTTTCGAGAAAGAAACTTAAATATTATTGATTCAGAAATTTCATCTGAATCAATTAAAAATGGATTAATAGAATGTCAAAAAATGCAAAATAAATCCTGGAATAACTGCTATGGAAATGGAAACTCCTCTTCAAAAATAGTAAATCTATTAAAAAATCTTTCTTTAGATTCGAACATCTTGGAAAAAGTTAATGCCTACTAAACTTTTAATAATTGGAGCTGGTGGTCATGCAAAAGTGGTAATTGAATCTATCAACGATGAAAAAATAACTATTTTTATTGCTGATCAATTCAAAAATACTCATAGCTGCCAAAAAATTTTAAATTACCAGGTATATGATTTAAAGTCATGGATTGATAAAAAAATTCAATTTCATACTGCCATTGGAAACAATCAAGATAGAAGAAGATTAACAGAAAATTTTAAGGATTCAAATAGAAAAGCGTTTAATGTAATCCATCCAAACTCTATCATTTCGGAAAGTTCAACTTTAGGTGAGGGTATTTTCATAGCAGCTAATGCAATTATAGCTGCTGAAGTGGAAATTAGGAGTGGTTGTATTGTTAATCATGGTTCTGTAGTTGATCATGAGTGCACTATTGATGAATTTTCCCATATTGCACCAAATGCCGTTATTGGAGGAGGAGTTAAAATTGGGAAAGAATGTTTGATTGGTGCTGCCTCAATAATACTTCCAAATATTAAAATTGGAAATAATGTAACAATTGGGGCTGGAGCTGTAGTAACAAAAAATATTAAAGACAATGCCACTATAATTGGAAACCCAGGAAGAAACTTAAAATCTTTATGAGAAATGCAGAAAATATTATTGTAAATGCTTCTTTTAATATTAAAGGTGCGCTAGAAATTCTTAATACAACTGGGTTGACGATATTATTTCTTGTAGATTCAAATAATAAATTAATTAGAACTATTACAGATGGTGATATTCGAAGACTTCTTTTAGATGGCTTTAGTTTAGATGACCAATTAGAAAATCTCCCGCCTAAAAATTATATTGCAACAGATATAAATGCTTCACCAGAGAGCGTTCTAAACCTAATGAAGTTAAATACTATTGATCAAATTCCAATCTTAAACAATAATAAAGAGCCCTTGGGGTTAATTCTTAAAAGTGACTTAGAGCCAAGAATTCAACTTTCTGTCCCACATATGAGTGGTTTTGAACTTGGATATATCGAAGAGGCATTTAATTCTAATTGGATTGCACCATTAGGACCAAATGTTGATGGCTTTGAAAGAGAGTTTTCAGATTACTTAGGTGGTTCTTATTGTACAGCTGTAAACTCTGGAACCTCTGCAATACATTTATCTCTTTTACTTTTAGGTGTTTCCTCAGATGATATTGTACTTTGCTCAAGTTTTACTTTTGTTGCAAGTGCAAATCCTATTCTTTATCAAAATGCCACTCCAGTATTTATAGACTCAGAGCCAACAACTTGGAATATGTCTCCAATTGCTTTAGAAAAAGCAATCAAATCTTCTTTAAAAATAGGAAAAAAACCTAAAGCTATAATTGTCGTTCATCTTTATGGTCAAAGTGCAAAGCTGGATGAAATTTTACAAATAAGTAATCTTTATGAAATTCCAGTTATTGAAGACTCTGCAGAATCTTTAGGGTCATTATATAAGGGAAGAAAAACAGGGACAATGGGTGTTTTTGGTATATTTTCATTTAATGGCAATAAAATAATTACAACATCTGGAGGTGGTATGTTGGTTTCTAAAGATAAAGAAATGATCTTAAAAGCGAAATATTTATCAACTCAAGCCAAAGATGATTTTGAATATTATGAGCATAAAGAAGTTGGATATAACTATCGAATGAGTAATGTTCTTGCTGGGATTGGAAGAGGTCAGCTCAAAGTTTTAGATAAAAGAGTTCAAGAAAAAAGAGAGATTTATGAATACTATAAAAATAATCTAAACTTAGATTGCTTAGAATGGATGCCAGAACCAAATGAAGATTATTCTAATCGATGGCTTTCAGTATTAAGAATCAAATCAAATAAGACAAATATAACTGCATCATATTTGATAAAAAAACTTAAAGAAAGAAATATTGAACTAAGACATGTCTGGAAACCGATGCATCTTCAACCATTATTTTTCTCATCGAAATACTTCAAGCATACTAAGAATAGTTTTTGTGATGACTTATTTAATACCTGTGTATGTTTGCCATCTTCATCAAGCATGGATCAAGAGCTACAAAAAATTGTAATATCAGAAATATTAAATGTTTTTAAATAATCACTCAGACTTAATGATTTAAATTTAAACTCTCACAAATTCAAAAAACATTTTTATTAAAAATGAATACAAGAATCATAGCAAAATTAGATGTAAAACCCCCTCATGTTGTTAAACCAATTCATTTTGAGGGACTCAGGAAGATTGGTATACCTTCAGAAATAGCAAAAACCTATCATGATCAGGGCGCAGATGAGATTTTTTATAATGACATAGTTGCTTCGTTATATAAAAGAAATATCTTATTTGATGAGGTTGAAAAAGTGGCAAATGAGCTATTTATTCCTTTTGGAGTTGGTGGTGGGGTAAAAAATATTCATGATTTCACTAGACTTTTTCAAGTCGGAGCAGATAAGGTAATATTAAACACGTATGTTGTTCAAACGAACCCCAACCTAATAAATGAAGCGGCTAAAATATTTGGAAGTCAAGCTGTAGTTGTAAATATAGAAGCTAAAAAAATGGGAACACATTGGAAATGTTATACAGATGGGGGCAAAATTCAGTCTTCTCGTGATGTAGTTGACTGGTCAAAAGAAGTTGAAAGAAGGGGTGCGGGAGAAATTCTATTGCAATCAGTTGATGAAGATGGTAAACAAAAAGGCTTTGATATCGAGATAGCACGCCAAGTTGTTTCTTCTGTTAATATTCCTGTAGTTATCTCGAGTGGTGCTGGATCATTGGAAAATATTAGGACTTTAATTGAAATAGTCAATCCAAGTGGTGTGGCAATATCTAGTTTATTGCATTACAAAAAAACAAATATTAAAAATATTCGTGAATATTTACTCAAATATAATTGCCTGGAGGGATGATGAGTAATCTAGTTGGTATTGTTAATTATGGAACTGCTGGAAATATTCATAGCATAAAAAAGGCAATTAAAAAAGCAAACGGGAATTACCTCATCCTAAATAAAAAAAGTGATTTTAAAAAAGTTGAAAGATTGATATTGCCTGGGGTTGGCAGTTTTAAAGACGCAATGATTGAATTATCTGAAAATAACTTTATAGACGCTTTAATTAATTTTAAAAAACCTGTACTTGGAATTTGTCTAGGTATGCAAATAATGTCAAGGTTTGGGATGGAGTTTGGCGAAGAAAAGGGCTTGGGAATTCTGAATGCAGAAGTTAATAAAATTAAATGTTTAAGGAAAATTCCTCATGTGGGATTTAATAAGATTAATGTAATTCAGAATCATAGGCTATTTAAAGAAATTGAAGATGAATACTTTTACTTTATGCATTCTTATGAAATTAAAAGTAGCGAAAATATAATGTCTTTGACTAAATATGGTGAATATGAGTTTATTTCTTCAATATCTAAAAGCAACTATTTTGGAGTTCAATTTCATCCAGAAAAGAGTAGAGAGGCAGGAATTAAGCTATTTAAAAATTTTTTGGAGTTATAAATGGTTGAATTCAAAGATACACAAAAAAAATACAACTTGCCATCAAAAGTAAAATTTTGTAATACTTGTACAATTTCTAATCAGAGACCAAGAATTACTTTTAATCAAGAAGGTATATGCTCTTCCTGCCAGTACTCTGTAAAAAAAAATATAGAAATTGACTGGGTTTTAAGAGATAAAGAACTCAAAGATTTATGTGATCGATATCGAAAAAATGATGGATCTCATGATGTTATTGTCCCTTCTAGTGGTGGAAAAGACAGTTCCTTTGTAGCGTTTCAGCTTAAATATAAATATGGAATGAATCCATTAACTGTAACTTGGGCTCCGCACATTTGGACAACAGATGGCTTTAATAATTTTGAAAAACACATACATGTTGGTGGCTTTGATAATGTTTTAGGAACCCCAAATGGTAAAGTTCATAGGCAACTGACCAAAATTTCTTTTGAAGTTCTGGGTGACCCTTTTCAGCCATTCATATACGGACAGACAAACTATCCAATGCAAATGGCAATCAAACATAATATTTCATTAATTATGTATGGTGAAAATGGCGAAGTCGAATATGGAGGAAATATGAAAAATGCCTTTGTCCCAAATCGAGACTATAAAGACGATCATACAAAACAATATTTTTCTGGGATTAATCCTGAAGATCTATCAAAATATGGAATAGAACAAAGCAAATTAACTACATATATGTCTCCCAAAATTGAAGATTTAGATCGTCTTGGATTAAAAATTCATTTTTTTGGTTATTATAAAAAATGGATACCTCAAGACTTATATTACCATGCAGTGGAAAATACTGGATTTAAGCCAAGATTTGAAAGAAATGAAG
>Ga0222716_10003609_pt1 | contig 12321 bp, 2 predicted proteins | sample C33_13DmetaG_FD_165044 | JGI IMG/M metagenome (GOLD analysis project Ga0222716, IMG submission 165044) | Estuarine water microbial communities from San Francisco Bay, California, United States - C33_13D | ecosystem: Environmental > Aquatic > Marine > Unclassified | place: USA: California... | reverse complement strand
TACTCCCCTTTTAATTTTAAATCATGCTCCATATCAGTAACACAATCTAAACACATACCATGATATGCCTTCATCTTTAAATCAGCAGAACCAGGGTCTGTACAAGTACAAACATCTTTTTTACAATTTGGAAATCCTTTTAACTCTTCTCTTAGTTTGGCGAGTTTCCCAACCTTTACTTTGTAACCTTTACGTTGTTCCCATTGCTGGCCTTTATCATCAGCCCAAGTTTCTCCAACTTCTCTTCTTACAACTTCTTTTGTATCAAATGCAACTATCTTTTTAGTTTGGGTTTTGTGTTTACCCTCTAACATTTCACTAACTGCTTTGATGTTCTTTAATTTTGCCATAACTTTATTTTGTATATAAATATCTAAATATATTTAAAAATACATTAAACCTAATATTTGGTTCAATGATGCGAATGCCCCAGTCAACTTATAAGTGTTTCCTTTGTAAACAAATACAATACCCTCATTTGGTACAATCTTATCCTTACCACCAATTGCAGCAAGTCGTTCTAATTCCATTCTTAATTTTTCAATCTTTTTAACATCACCCGATTTCTGAACTACCTTTACGGTCTTATCCAATTCCTTCTGCATATCTCTCAATGCTTTGTTTGGGTTCACTACTAATACTGAACTCATAAATGAAAGTACCTCTGCTCCAACGCCTAAGAAAATATCTTCAAACTTACGAAGATTATCTTTTGATATTTTTGCCTGGTCTTGTTTATCAGTTTTCTTTGCCCAATCTAATACTTTGGAATCTTTGATATTTTTATTATCCAATCTAAATGATTTATCATCAAACGCCCATCGTTTTACCAATCCCATTTTGGTTTTGTTATCTAATGTAGATGGTGAGTTTGAATCAACCCAATTTTCCCACCAAGCCTGATGATAATTTGCAACACCATCTGAATCTTTTAGTTTAAATTCTTTTTGAAGTTTATTTAATTGTGAATTAAACTTACCTTGCATTGATGAAAGGTTTTTATTCTTTGGTAATTGAGTTACAGGTGGCCCTTGTATTGTGTAATTATCTTGTACATCTTTGTTGATTTGTTTAATCATACCTGCCAATGTTCTTGCAGTTGATGTATCAGCACCAATCGCCTCACCATCTTCATTATAATCCATAGTTCCGTGGAATACCAATAGTGGTTGACCATAAGGTACTACGTTAACTGAAGTTGGATAGATAACTTCTAAGTTCATAAACGATGAACCTTGTTTAAATATTTTATCTCTTTGTGCTTTTGATAGTGATTTAATCGCCGATGTTAAATCTTTCATAGCAAAATTGTATGCATCGGTTAAACCACCTCTACCTTGAAACTTAGATGCAACTCCACTAATATCTAATGCGTTTTCACCACTATTTTTTAAGTGTCCTTTATTTCTTGCTGCGATTAAACCTTTATCATCTCTCCAACTAATTGCTAATGCTTGACCATCAGTTTTTTCTCTTGCAAATTCTAAGTTACCATTTAATGCGTTTGATATAATAGTTTTTAAATCGCCAAATGTAAGATTCATTTTGATGTCAAATGGGTGATTCATATGTCCGTATGCACCACCTTCCATAATTAAACCCTCCCTCATAGGTTCAGTTTCTACATCTTGTGTAAAGTTAAACTTAGGTTCTTTTACAGGTGCATCTTTAGTATCTTCAATACCCTGCTCAGCATCTAAGAAGTCAACCAACTTATATCCTACGATTGTAGCAACACCTTTGATTTTATCAGCCCATGCTTTATATGCCGCATTACCTCTTAAATCTGTGTATCTTTGTGATTGTGCATCCAAACCTGCTTTACCAGATGGGAAGTATGATACTGGATATTTATCATCTATACCTCTTGCATCATCTGCGTAGATTGAATCATCATCGTTTCCTAAAATATAATCCACAACTTGCCACCCCAATACCTCTGCTGCATCATTACCAATTTTCTTATATGTTTTTGAATTACCATATGTAAATCCTGGTCCATCATCAACCACACTCTTTCCACTAGCTGGCGTTGCTGATGCTTCTGATATTAATTCATTAAAATCGAATGTTGATAGGAATGATTCCATCTTACCAAATATGTTTGTTAATCTTGTTGTAATCAATGTGAAGATTTTAGAATCAAACTTACCATCATACACTTTTTTGAATCCAGTGATTTTATCGGATTCACTACCTTGTGATAAAAGTTTTCTTGCTTCAGTTCCACTCATACCACCACCACTTGATGGTGCTACATAAACATATCCCTTATCCTCATATCCCTTATCGATTCTATCTGGATGGTATGGTTCAAAGTATTTACCTTTTAATCTGTATCTATCTTTCTCACCAACAACAGTTACGAAGGCAGTTGTTTTATTATCGAACTTACCAATAATTTCTTTAGGTGCATATGGGTTTTTAATTTCAACGATTTTGCTCGATGGGATACCAAACATCTTCATCATAATCATTTTCTTTTCTTTGAATTTAAAAGGTGATTTGATGTTATCGGTTTTATTAGATGTTCCAATGTAAACATTATCTTTACCAAACTTTTTTACTAAGTGTTGGTATGTACCATAATGCCCCTTATGGAATGGTTGAAATCTACCTGCGTAAACAACTACCTCTTTTTTTATATCTTCAGTTAAGATTCCCTTAACCCACTCTTTTATTAGATTCCCCATAATGATAAATATCCTTTAATTAGTAGAACCACTTTCTAAGGTTTCAATTCTACTTTGTAAATCTTTTATTATTTGTTGTTGGTCTTGAATTGCTTTAATCATTGGTGATATGAACTCTTCATATTTCAATGATAAATATCCCTCGTTTCCATTATAACCACCAAAATCATCTATATGCACATCAAACTCAGCAAGGGATTGTGATACTTCCTGTGCAATCAATCCATAGTGAGTTGTATTATCATCTTTGAAATCATACTTAACTGGTTTCAAAGATTCTATAAATCCTAAACCTAATGGAGAAATTTCTATATTCTTTTTTAGGTTTTTATCTGAGAGTGTATCTACTGAATTTTTAAGATATGCGGTTTGCCATCTTTGTTTTGGTCTACCCAATGTATATCTTGAACCTGATACAGATTCAAATAACGATGATGTAATAATTGGTGCAAAGTGTCCTTTATGTGCGGTTACCTCTTTACCATCCCATGTTAAGTAAGTATCTTTAAAGTGAAGTGTTTGTGTATCAATAGCAGCAACTCTTGCGGGTTCAACCATTCTCATTTCAGTTAATGCCCAACCCAATGCATTTACACCACTACCAACAGTACCAGTTGCATTTGAACCACTATACAACATTCCAATTCTAACTTTAAATGCATTTTCAATTGATTTATTGGAATTGTTTGTTGCTTCTATTTCTAAAATATCGGATATCGGAATATCAAATACAGTCCAACTTTTTTCAGTTGCGTTTTCATCTTTATACACTTTTGTGTAGTATGTAGTTGAACCTGAAATTATATCGATTTTATATTGTGGGAAGAATCCAGTAAATCCGCCACTATATGGGTGAGTAGTTCCCCTTACGGCAAATTGTAAATGTGCGTTCTTATATTCAGAACCTGCGAATGATTCTGAAATATGTATAAACTCCGATGTTAATGTTTTGTATACATTTGAACCTGTTCTAAATGTATTTTCCTTATTAAATACTAATTGATTTCCTATTAGGGTTGGTGATAAAGATGAACTTGCATTAGCAACGTCTTGTTGAGTAAAATCATTTATAAATTTATAATCTTTACTAACACCACTTATATCATACCAACTTTTAAATTCAGCAGGATATCCCACACCATCTAACGCAGAACCTGTAACCAACATTTGTGGTGTAGATTGGAAAATCGAAGATAATGACCACTTACCATGTGAACCTTGAAATGATGTTTTAGAAGAACCAGTTAAGGATGTTAATCTTACATCCGTTGATGATGTTGAATATGTTTCAATGAATGGTAATTCATATCTAATTGATGGTACATCTGGGTTTTGTACTCCTAATTCTACAATTTTACCACCTAAGTAAGTATCTTGTATAAAACCACTACTAGCTCTTAAATCTCCTTTAACTTCTAATGTAGTATCAGTTAATGAGAATAACGAAGAACTAATAATTAATGAACCATTAGAACCTGATATATACCCACCAGCTGCTCCAAAATCAAATTGATTTGCGTTAATATTTAAATCAGAACCTGAAATAGTACCACCCGAAAAGTTTACCTGAGAACCTGTAATGTTACCTTGTTCATCTACAAAGAATTTAGATGAACTTATCTCACCACTACCACTTATAGAGAATGTTACTTTTTCTACAAATGAGCCCGATTGATACCCCATAGAGATTTTACCACCTTGTGTGGTAGAGTTGTATGTGTTTGTTGATTCATAATCAACTGCGAATTTATTAAAAGATGTACTATTAAATGTTGAATCATCAGGATAAAGAGATGCCAATTCAGCAGCGGTTAAATCAGTTTGAACTCGTATGTTATCTAATCGTTGAGTTACATTTACTGGGTCACCACCTCTATTTACAACTAATCCTAAAGCTTGGTTTAAAGCCTGTGGTGCACTTATATCAATAGAACCTGATTCTGCAATATCCAATGGCCATATACCATTTTTGATTTCTAATTCAGATGAAGATGTGGTTTCTGTTACTGCAAGATTATGTCTAAGTTTTAGTGGTAATCCTCTACTACCACCCTGCCAAGATGGTATATCTAATGAGCCTGGATTTGTATTCCACGTTGTTAAACTACCAGATGTTTCTATTTCAAACCAGCCTGGAAGTGAACCTGTTGTAGTATCAATACCATTTAATATACTAATTACATCTGGGTTTACAAACCATCCAGGTTTTAATAATGCGGCGTATAGTGCTGCATCATTGGTAGAGTAGTTTTCTGAATCGGGCTTACCACCCGTGTCCGTACTTATTTGCTGCGATGTAATTCCCAAAAGTTCAGCTGAACCTGAGTATTCAAGCCCTTCCCCAAACATTCCGGCCAATCCTCTTGTTAAGATTTCTGACCAACTGTTTGGAGAAATACCACCAAGTTCTGCTATCTGTTGAATATACACAAAAGATGAACCAGTTATTGTATTGAATTGTGATATCGTTATTGAATTTCCACTATAACCTGTTGTTGATTTCGTTGGTGTAAACAAAGTGTCATCTGGTTGAGTTTCAACAGCCGCATATGATGCAGTTAAAAAGAAAGTGTGGTAACCAGTACCATCACCGGATACATCTAGTCCACTTAAATCAACCGAACCACTTGAAACCCAAATGTATTGAGTTGCTGGTGAATATACGCTTGAATGGGATGCAGTCCAATATGCGTTTATAAAATCAGTTTCGGGTGATGTAGAATTTGTATTATATGCAAATCCATTGAATGGTACGAATGAGCTATAATTAGTGTAGAGCGTAAATTGTTGTGAATCTATTGGCGACCAATTTATTATAGATTCCCTAACATTAGAAGAAGATACTTCAATTGTTGATGCTGAACCTGTTAATTGTGATAAATCATCTATATTGATATCTACGAATCCATCTAAATCCATTCCATTTGGATAAAACCCAACTCTATCATCCAATGGAACTCCATTATCATCTGTAAATAGTGATATCCTAAATCCATCTGATGTTGGGTTAATATTATAAGCAGGGTTATTAGGTAAATCGAATGCAAGTGCATCTACACCCTCTACCGTTGATAAGAATTGACTATTAACATCAAAGTTTTGTAATCCAGAATCAAAGAAATATTGACCATTAACTATTGATGATGAATATGCGGCAATAGATGCGGTTGGATATGATACTGATATAGATGATGATTGAAATTTCGCACTAACTGCTACTGATTGATTAGCTTCTGAATTGTATTGTAGTGATTCTGTATAGAATATTTCAAAATCAGAATTTTCTGTAAATACATTTAAGCTATCCAATGTTATATCAGTATCAGATGAATTTATTGTAATACTTTCTATACCTATATTAGATGAAGTAACACCTGTAATACTTATAGTAGCCCGCCCATCAACATATGATGGAATACTATTAACATTTATACTACCACTACGTTCACTAATTGGAGTAAATTCTTCCACCAATCGTAATGCATCAAATTTAGATGATGATATGATGAATGATGCAATTCTACCTGATTCTGCAAATATTTGACCAGATGAACTTAAAATCAGTAATGAGTTTGATGATGATATAGTTGTTTCATTTATACCAAAACCACCAATATCACCAAAAGTCGCTTTGATACCACCTTGTAAGAATACATTGTTTGTTGCTAATCCATATCCTGGTGTTGAACTTCCAAATACATAATCACTTCCTGCTAATCCACTTAAATCACCCAATCTTGCCGCAAGAGTTACATCGTATAACCCACTTCCAGTTCGTTCAACTACATCAATAAATGGAGTTGCTGTATCTGATGGGTTTGCGTTTAATTTTATGTATCCCGTTCCAACTTTTCCTGTGGATACTACAACTTGACCATCTTCGTATGATTGTGATATTGATGCGATATCACCAACGAAATCACCAGATGAACCTGAACCATATCCTCTTGTTACATAAATTCTACCATAATTTTCATCTTCATTACTTTGATTACCATCAACTGATGATGAATTTACTAAAATGTATTCTGTTTGAAATCCAGTACCATCTACTTTTTTTGCAATTAGGATTTCACCACTTTCAAATCCTTTTGCGTTTTTAACAGACATTGTTGCATCATTTGCAATTACAGAACCTGTGATTGTTGTTGAGTTAGCAACCCATAATTGACCACCAACTGCGTTTACAGATTCTTTCTCAAATGTAGTGGTTCTCATTGTACCTCTAATTCGAACATTTTCGAATTCAGCAGTTCCATTACCTTCAGATGAAATCTTCCATCCTTTCAATCCACTTGCAAAATCTTTTGTTTGTAGAATACCCTCTGGTTTCATTATAAGGTTACCACCTTCAATAGAACCTGTGGTAATATCCCAACCACCAATTGATGCTGATACAAACTTTGCAAAACCATCTGATGTGATTGATGAACTTGCGTTGTTTATATTAGCAGGTGAACCATTGATTGTTGCTGGTGTAAATATTTGGTCTACTGATAAATCACCTCTAACAACTAAGTTACCATCATCAAACTGAACATATTGGGATGTACCCTTATTACCAAAAAGGAATCCATCAGATGCGGTAATTTGACCACTTGCCTTTAAGATTAGATTATTATTGGTTGAATTTATTTGAGAATTTGATATTTCAAATCCTGCAATTTCTCCACCACTAAATAATACATTTGAACCTGTAATCTGTCCACTATCTTTTAATATAAGATTATCGTTTGCTGAATTAATCTGAGTTTCTGATACTTCGAATCCACCAATAGATGCAGAAACGAATCTAGCAAATCCATCCGAATCAATAGAAGATGATGAATTTGTTCTTGTTGATGGAGACCCGTTAATTAGTGCAGGTGTTCTTAAATTATTAACAGTTAAATCTGCGTTAATAACTGCATCTGCACCAATTACTAATAAATCATTTACTGGGTCTAAATGAAATAACGATGAACTAATTTCTATATTACCATCAGAACCACTAATAAATTGTGAGTCTAAAGTACCAATAAAAAACTTATCAGTTTTAACATCTAATAAACCACCATCATGTGTTGTAAATATAAAGTGTCTATCATCGTTATCACCAATCATTTGCATACCCACACCTTGTAGGTAATCTTCACCAATTTTTAATGCGTTAGAACCACTATAAATAATAAAACCACCTGGCCCTTTACCTAATGATGCGGAAGTTTGTCCTTCAAATCCAACTGAACGTATGAATCCACTACTTGCACCACCCACTTCAATACCACTACCAATTGCGTTTGATATAAAGATAGAACCTGTTATAAGGTTATCCCCACCACCAAAGTAGAAGTTACCACCTTGAAATACAAATGGACTTGTAATAGTTTCAGTTCTTGATATTTCACCAATAGAGTTTAGATATTGTATTTTTAATAATTTTGGGTCTTGTAGGTTTTCCGATGGGATTGGTACTTTTACACTAAATGATGAACTATATGGCACAGTGACCTCATTTAGTAATTCGTATTCACCTGGTAACCCATCTGATTTAATTAATACTTTTACTTTATCAACTACACCTGCAATTGGATTTACATTTGTTAATGTTAAGTTAGCAAATGAACGTTGATTTTCAGTAACTATATTAGAACCCGTTTGAAAGTATTGAATACTATAATTCGCAGATTCAATATTATTGTAAGTGTGTAGTAACTCTTCTCTATCTGCAAATGAAGTTGTATATGGGGTTTTTAAAACAGCCGTAGTTGCATCTAATACTTGAGATATAGATGAACTATAAAATGTATCACTATTTGGATTTGGATATTTTGATATTGGTTCTGCAGGAGTTTCGTAATTTGATAGTACGAATGAGTACCCCAACATTTCTTCATTGAATTGAGAACCATCTGTAAGTTGTACAATTGGTGTAGTACCTCTAAATAAATATCGGGTGCCATTTCCGGTTTGAGATTGGAGTAATAACTCATTACCACTTTGAGGTTGGTTTTGATATGCTTCAATACTTTCAGAAATTGCAACTGAAGGTAATGTGTTTGATTTAAAAATTACAGATGATGTATTTTTTCTATCTCTATCTACATTTACAGTAGTCTGCCATCTAACATTAGGTTTACCTCTGAATCTCTCAGGTATTGGCTCTCCATTGTTACCAACTTTTGATATACCAACTAATGTAATTACTGCATCGCCATTTGCAGTATTATCATCACCTTTATCGTTATAAATCCAAATTGAAATTACCCTACTCTTATCTGCTTCTAAATAATCGGGTATTTCAAAGTATATTGGATTTCCATTAGAATCCCGTACATCCACAATAATTTGTGAACCTTCTACCAAATTAGTAGGGTGTGCTGATATCCTTAATAAGTTCTTACCTTTTTGTAAAACTTGAGGAACATCAGATACTCTAAAGTATTTTGGCGATGTGTTCGTTGTATCATCAATATACACCGAAACATTCGATAAATTTTCTCTTGCTGCTTTCTTAAATATTAAAGACATCTACACTCCATACATTCTTTATTATTATAAATATCTAATAGATGAAAATCCACCTACCTTTGTAATATCTATAATTTGGTCAACCATATCTCTTGTCTTATCAATGTGTGATATAGTTACTAAGAAATCAAATTGGTTTTTAAGGTAATCAAATAATAAATATAATGAATTAAAGTTATCACTATCCAATGAACCAAATCCCTCATCAATTGCGATAAAGTTTGGACGGGGTAGGTTTGATACATTTGTAAGTGCGGTTCTAATCGCAACTGATGAAATGAACTTTTCCATACCACTTGTTAATTCTAATGGCCAATATTCATCTTCACCATATGCGATATATGAATTGATATTTTTACCATCAGTATTTAGTAGAATTTGGAAATCTACAAGTGGTTGTAGTATGTTGTTAATTTCTACCTCTAATTTTGGTAACACATCTGATATTAGTTCATATGGAATCCCATCTCTCTTTACACATTGTAGGTAATACTCATATCCCTCATACTTTGTTTCCATATCTTCCAATCGGTTGATAGAATCATTTACAGTTTTAATTGTATTTTCTGCTATCTTAACTTCACCACTTACATCAATCAAAATATCATTTGTATCATATATTAAATCTTCAATTTCTTTTAGATTTTCTTTGTATTTATCAATTTCTTTTTGTACCTTTGTATTATGCTCTACTGATACTTTTTGCTCAATTGATTTTTGAATATCAGAATCTACCTTATCAATTCTGTTTTGAAGTTCGGTGAGTTCTAAGTTACAAGATTTTGTTTGTAATTCAACCTTTTCTATTTGGTTAGTGTAATTATCTATTTCAGATTTTAAGGTTTGAATTTCTGCTAGTATTGATGTAACATCATATTTTGCTTTGTTCATAGATGCTTCATCGTATTCACCAGAACGTGTCAATCTTATAAGTGAGGATTCTTTTATTTCCCTTTCCAATGATTGTGCCTGTTGTGCGAATGGTGTATTCTTATTCTTTACACAATGTTCACATCCATCATCAAAGGTAAGGGAGCCAATTCCATCTAAGTGTTTTTTCTTATGTTCAATCTCTCTATCTAAATCATCTATTTGTGATTGGATATCAATCATCATCTTTGAGTATGATTCATATTTTAAATGTTTTTCTTTTAAATCTACTAAATCATATCTATCAAATTCTGATTGAGATTTTTTTAGTTTAGATTCTAAATCAACTAAAGTATCTACATACTCATTACACTCAGTTGCCTTTGTGTTTGCACTTTCTTCTAACTCTTCTTTTAATTTTATAAGATTATCAGTATCAGTTACAGATGAATCTACTGAAATTAATTTACCCAATAATTCTTCAATACGGAGTCCAACCTTAATCCTACGTTCTTTGTATTCATCCAATAGGGTTTGTGTTTCAGTTACCTTCTTTTTATTTTCAATTAAACTTTCTTCTGCATCTGATAACTTCTCAGTAAAGTTTTGATTTTTATAATCTTTAAGTAATGCACTTAGTTCTTTGATTTCTTCATTTGCTACTTGATATAACTGCTCAAACACATCCATATCTAAGAATTGAGCAAGAAGTTCTTTTCTTTCTTTTTGAGATTTTTCAATAAATCCACCACTATTAGATTGATTTGACATTGCAGTTAGAATGAAATCATCATAAGAACCTACATACTGTCTGATGATTGAGTTTGTATCTCTACGTTCTTCACCATTTAGGGATTCGGTTGAACCATCTTCATTGATTCGATAGAAGTTTACATCTACTTTAACAGTCCCCCTCTTAGGTGATTTTTTACCAATCCTCTCAATATAATAATCAACACCATTAATCTCAAAGTTAAACTTACAATTAAATTGAGATTTTGAATAGTTGAGTACATCAGCTGCTTTTGAGGTACGAGAACATTTATCATATATACAAAACGATAGAGCATCCCACAATGATGATTTACCACTTGCGTTTGGTGCAAATACACCATACGCCCCTTTCATTTGTGAAAAATCTATAATATTAGATGGACCATATGAGAACATATTTGAAAACTCAAACGTTTTAGGCTTCCATATAATGTTCTTCATACCAACAGATGTACCTAATTTAGTATTAATATCATTATTGATACCTCTGATAACATCCAAATGTTCCTCACCAACAACATATCTCTCTGATAGGAAATCTTCAATAAGTTTATTTTGGAATCCAACATCTCTTACATTTTGAAGTATAATATTTGAACCACCACTATAATCTTTTTTATCAGTAATTACTTTTTGGATTGATACCTCTTGTACTTTTCTACCAACTCTTATTTTTGCAAGAACTTTCTTTAATTCAGATTGGGGTGTATCCTTTACTCTAACCCTCATACGAGGTTTATTTGGTATGGTTGGGTTACCAACTATCTTTCCACCCTCTACATCAATTGTAACGTACCCATAATCGTTATGAATTGGAACAAACTCAGATTTCTTAGAATCAACATCCCATACTAAAATACCATGTTCTGGATATTTTGCTTCCGAATGATTTTGCATGATTGTAGAACCACAATACTTAATTGTACCTTCTGAATTTAAGGATTGATTGGGAACGTGAATATCACCTAACAAAACCAAATCATATCCATCAAATGATTCTACATTTACATTTTTATTTTCAATCTCAAAACCATGTTCAGTTTTTACTTTATCAACAGGTGCATGATATAATGCAATCTTATAATCACCATGAACCTCAGATGATGGGATAATTGCCTTTGATTCAGAAAAAATAGATGAGTGTGAAAAGGAAATGCCTCCCATTTTCCAAACTCCATCATCTTTCAGATAATGTAGATTTGGATGTCCTAATGCGTTTACAATAGGTGATAACGCATCTAATCTCGAATGATTATTTAGATTTGCATCGTGATTACCTGGTATCAGAATTGTTGGTAACATATCTGATAACCTTTTTAGAAATGTTTGTGTCATCTCAATCACTTCGGGTGTCATATCGGTTTTAGCATGAACAATATCACCCGCCAAAACTATGATTGAATCTTCTGTTTTTGTATCTGAAATATACTGATATAATCTTTCGAAAACTTCTCTATATTCAGTATGTCTTTTT
>Ga0222716_10003604_pt1 | contig 12327 bp, 10 predicted proteins | sample C33_13DmetaG_FD_165044 | JGI IMG/M metagenome (GOLD analysis project Ga0222716, IMG submission 165044) | Estuarine water microbial communities from San Francisco Bay, California, United States - C33_13D | ecosystem: Environmental > Aquatic > Marine > Unclassified | place: USA: California... | reverse complement strand
GCGATTCACATGCATCGCGGCCCTCGTGACTGTGTTCGGTGAGTCGGCCGCGTCGCGCGCGCGCTTCGTCGACGCGCGGACGCGCGCGCGGTGCTCGCTTCGCCTCGCGGCGCGCGACTTCGCGGACGCGGCGGGCGACGTCGGACGTTTGTCCGCGGCGCGCCGTCGGCGCGCCGCGCGCGATTCGACGGCGGTAAACGTCCTGCGAAACCCGCCTTCTTCGTCGCGGTCGAATCGTCGTCGCTATCGTCGTCGCCCGCGGTCGCCCGCGGGCGTGTATTAGGGTTTAGGAATCCAGCACCGTCGCCCGGCACCGGCCGGTCGCCCGCCGCGTCCGCGTCGTCGCGCGTCGTCTTCGATCGCGCGTATTCCGCGCGCGAAAGTCACCATCATCGCGCGTCCGCGCGTTTCGACGCGCGCGCGCGGCGCCGCCGCGAGGGCGGTCGAGACGCGTGGTAAACAGTGCGCGGCGAATTCGTCGCCCGCGCGCGCGCGCGCGCGACGGATTCGTTGTTACGGTCGCGGCGCGCGCGCGACGCGCGACCGGACCCGACCGGGCGTCCGCGCGCGACGCGACGCCGTCGATCGACGTCGCGCGCGCGCGCGCGCGATCGCGCGACCGCGACGTCGCGCGACGCGCGCGCGCGATCCGGGCACCGCGATGCGATTCAAAATCGCGCGACGAAAGAACGACGCGGACGCGGGACGCCGACGCGCGCGTCGCGCGCGAAACGCGGGAAAAACGACGCGTCGCGCGACGTTACAAGAATGCGCGACCGCGACGCGCGCGCGCGATCACAACCCGACGCGATCGGTGTCGCCCATCAACGGCGTCGGGTCGCGACCCAAAATCTCACCCGTCGCGCCTCGCCACGCCGTCGTCCCGAGCGAGTACCCCCAATCGCTCTGCGTCTCGATCTCCACGTCCCCGACCGGTCGCGCCATGCACAGCAACGTCATCCCCGCCTCGATCTCGTCCTCGCCGAGCGTGAACTCCAAGTCCGCGATGTCGCTCTGATCGACTTCGCCTTTCGCGCAGCGCGCGACGCACGCGCCGCAGATGCCTCCGCGGCACGTGAACGGAATCTCGATCCCGGCCTCGAGGCCGGCGTCGAGGATGTACTGATTCGATCCGCACTCGACGTCGACGCGGCTGCCGCCGGCGCCGAGGAACGTGACCGTGACGACGTCGCCGCGGTCGTCCAAGTCCTCGGCGAGGACGCGCTTCGACAGGTCGATGGCGTCGCGCGCCGTCTTATCCTTCTTTCGCCCGAAGAGCGCGCGCGTCGCCGTCGAGCGTCGGCGCGCGTCGCGCGCGCGCGTCGGCGCGTCGCGCGTCGCGCGCGTCGCGCGCGGCGCGCCGCGCGTCGCGCGCATGGCGTCGCGAAGTGCGGTCGTCGGGACGCCTTATCCGGGACGCTCGCGCGCGCGTCGCCGCCGACCGCGACGCGCGCCATGCTCGACGCCGTCGCCGCGGCGTGGGACGACGCCGTCGACGCGACGTCGGCGGCGATCGCGCTCCCGCGCGGGTCGACGCGGTTTCTGCTCGCGCTCGCGCTCGCGCCGGCGATCGGGCTCGGGTTCCCGGCGCTCGATCGCGCGCTCGCCGCGAGCGGCGTCGCGAGCGTCGAGGCGCGCGCGCGCGCGAGGTCGACGTACGCGCTCGTGAGCGGCGTCGCGCTGAGCGCGGCGGCGTTCGGAGGCGCGACGGCGGTGTGCGCGCACTTCGGGGCGGGCGCGTACGCGGCGATGCTGACGACGCGAAGGCGATGCGGCGTCGTCGTCTTCGCGGCGTCGTTCGCGTATCTGATGCGGTATCACTTCGTCGCGGACACGGCGAGGGCGTGGAAGAGCGGTGAGGTGGACATCAGCGGGCTGCTGATGGTGCTGACGCTGAAGGTGACGGCGTGCGCGATGAATTATCAAGACGCGGCGACGACGAAGGCGAGCGAGATGAGCGAGTTTCAAAATCGACGGCATCTGAAGCGGTTGCCGAGCGCGCTGGATTACGCGAGCTGGTTGATGTTTCCGTGCACGCTCGTGAGCGGGCCGGCGATCGAATTCAGGGATTACTCGGATTGGTTGCGCGAGCGAGGGGTGTACGCGCGAGGGACGCCGAATCGCGTCGCGCCGGCGACGCGCAAGTTTCTCGGCGCGATGGCGTGCTTGGGGATGTACCAGGCGGTCATGATGAGGTACACGGTAGAAAACACGTATTTGAACCCGAACTGGGCGCGGTACTCGCTCGCCGAGCGCCTTTGGCACGTGTACGTGTACGGTCAAGGCAATCGCGCCAAGTATTACTTTGTGTGGATGATGGCGGATTTCGCCGCCACCGTCTCGGGACTTGGCTTTAGCGGGTACGACGCCATGGGTAAGGCGTGTTGGGACACGGCGGCGAATATATACCCGATCGGCGTGGAGAAGTCGGTGACGTTAAACGCCATTCCGTTGTCGTGGAACGTGAAAACTGGATTGTGGTTGCGCCACTACGTGTACGATCGCGTGACGCCCAAGGGTAAGAAGCCCGGTTTGTTGCAGATTTTGATCACGCAAATCGTCTCGGGCGTGTGGCACGGACTGTACGCCGGTTATTGGTTGTTCTTCGTCTCCTCCGCGTTCGCCGTCAACGCCGGTCGCCTGATGTACCGATGGAAGCAAACGCGCGTGCCGGAGAAGTATCGCGTCCTCGTCGACGTCCCTCTCTGGGCGTTTACGCACGTCTGCCTCAACTACATGTGCGCCGCTTTCATCTTGATCGATTTGAAGCAATGCTTACAGTCGTGGTCGTCGATGCGCTACTTCGGCCACGTCGGCATCGCCGTCTTGCTCGTCTTCGGCGCCGTCTTCGCGCCGAGGCGCTCGTCCAAGCCCAAATCGGCGTGATCGAAGCGCCGCGCTCTCAGTCGGCGTCGCGCCGCGCGCTTAGCACTCCCCGCGCTCCCGCGCGTCCCGCGCGTCCCGCGACTTTTAACGATCCCATCGCGTTCGACCGATCGCACCGATCGAAGCGTCTCGCGTCCCGCGCGTCCCGCGCGTCCCGCGCGTCCCGTCCCGCCCGTCCCGCGCGTCCCCGTCCGCACACCCCGTCGGTCCTCATGAGCGCGCCTCCGCGCACGTTCCTCGCCCGCGTCGGCGCGCTCAAGCTCAAGGAGTTCCCCGAGTTCGTCGTGAAGACCGCGCGCGAGTACGACTACGCCGGCCGCGCGGCGACGTTCGCGCGCGAGTACAACTCCAAGTACATTCAAACCGGCTCGGTGGCGCCGCTCTGGCACTTCATGGGCGGCGTCTTCGGCGTCGCCTACGTCACGGTGTGGCCCACGGAGTACAGACACATGATGGCCGCGCGCCGGGGCGGGCATCACTAGCGAGCGCGCGACGACGGGCTCGGGAACGCGCGATCTCGAGGGCGAGACGAAGCGCGGACGCGCGGCGGACGCGCGACGTCGAGACGCGCGCGCGACGACGCGAACGGGCGACGATTCGACGTGTAAAGAATAGCTAAAAAATGAATTCACGCGATCGCGCGTCCCGCGCGCTCGAGCGCGGCGTCCACGGCGCGGTCGAACTCGGCGTTGGTCCAGTCGACGCGCGCGTCGTCGAAGTGGTCGTCGAAGTCGCGCGCCGCCAGCGCGTCCTCGCGCGCGTCGTCCAGCGTCCGTCGCACGAGATCGCGCGCGACGTCCGCGTCTTCGTCGGCGACGATCGCGCGCGTCGTCGACGACCGTCTCCACTCGCCGCGCGCGTCGCGCTCCGCGACGCCGAACGTCGTCGCGCGTCGCTCGCGCGCGTCGCCGCCGTCCCGCGCCGTCCCCAATCGCGTCAATCCCTCGACGTCGAGCGCGACCTCGAACGCGCGCGCGTTCGCGCGCGTCCCCGACGCGCCGTCGTCGCGCGCGAGCGCGCGCTCGATCGCGTCCAGCCTGCCCGCGCCCGTCGCGCTCGTCGTCGCCTCGTCGTCGTCGCCGCGTCGTCGTCGCGCGCGGTACGTCCCGACTACGAACCGCCCGCGTCGGCGCGCCAGCGCCGCCGTCTGTTCGAGCGCGATCTCGTCGTACGCGCCGTGCGTCGCGTCGCCGTGGAACAGCGGCTGCGCGTCGACGATTCGCGTCGTCGTCGCGTCGTCGTCGTCGTCGTCGTCGAGCGCCGCGACGAGCGCGCCGTGGCACTCGCGCGCGGGGTGCGCGCACGCGTGCGCCGCCGCCTTGGCGATCGCGCGCGCGCTCAGCGCGACGTCGCGCATCGCGATCCGCGTCACACGATGGCGCGACGCCGCGAATCATCGTCATGAGCGACGAAATCGTCGAAATCGTCGACGACGCGATCGCGACGGCGCGCGACGCGCGCGCGCGCGCCGTGGACGAGATCACCGACCTGTTCGTCGCCGCCGGGTGCCACCGCGCGCGATTCCGCGACCTGGGCGCGCTCGACCGCGTGCTCGGCGCGCTCGCGTGGGCGGTCGGCGCGGCGGACGGCGCGCTCGACGGCGTCGACGCCGACGCGCTGCGCAGCGCGGCGACGACGACGATCGGGGGGAAAATGCGCGCGTGCGAGGCGATCGAGCGCGCGCTTCGCGCGATGGGCGCGCCGGGGGGGCTGCGAGCGCACCAGATTCGAGGCCTGGACGCGGACGCGCTGCTGCCGACGAGCCGGTGGTTGATACGGCGCGTGCTGGAGACGCGGGAGCGGCGAAGCGGGGAGACGCGGGCGTACGCGAGGCGGGCGTACGCGCGGGAAGGGGGGCGCGAGGCGCTGGGGACGGCGCGGACGCGAACGAGGGCGACGCGCGCGAGGCGGGCGCTGCGGGACGAGTACGGCGCGCGGCGAGCGTACAGACGGGCGGCGGGACGGGAACCGCCGCGAGAGAACGCGTCGCGGTGGGCGAAATCGGTGATGATGGAGTATGGGCATAAACTCGCGGGGTTGGAGGCGTTCGCGAGCGCGGCGACGGCGGTGTTGGCGGCGAATCGATGGAAGCGGAGGACGCGGGCGAGCAAGGCGGCGGGGACGCTGAGAGCGGCGACGGCGGGCGAGGGGAAGGAGGGCGTGGCGTCGTTGGTGAGCAAGGTGAACGCGCTCGTCGTCGCGCCGGGGACGGGGGAGGACGACGACGAGGACGACGAGGACGAGGCGGCGGTGAGCGAATTGAACGCGTTGCGGGATTTGGAATCCGAACTCGCCGTCGCCGACGGCGAGGATACGCTTTCGAGCGCCGTCGCGCGCGCGATTTTAGGCGCGCGCGGTGGCGAGGAAATTTTAGCGGCGGCGGAGAAGTTCGGGGGGGAGATCGCGATCGGCGGGACGGTGGGGAAGATGCTCGCGGTGGAGCGGAAAATCGCCGCCATGGAGCGCAAGCTCGCGGCGGAGACCGCGGCGGCGAACGAGGCGCGTCAGCGCGCCGAAGCCGCGCAAGCCGAGGTCGTCGCCGCGCTCGAAGAGTTGGAAAAGGTGACGGCGTACAACGACAAGTGCGAGAAGGAGACTAAAAGTCTCATGGAATCCGTCGCGGATCCCGAGCAACGCGCATCCGTCGAGCGCGTCATGGCGTTGATAAAGAGAGCGTCGAGCACCAAGGCGGACGAAAAAGAGTTCAAAGCCGAGTGTAAAACTCGCATGCTCGAGCTTAAAGACGAAATCGAACGCGGCGGCGAGCACACGCTCACCGAGGAAGAGCGCGCGCAGATTGAAGAAGTGGACGCGACGCACCGCCGCGAACGAGAAAAGTTTGAAGGCGAACGCGCGACGCTGAACAAACGCTCGCGCGCGGTGGCGCTCCTGCGCCGCAAGCTCGAGGACATCCCCACGCGTCCCGAGTTGATTCAGTACGAACGTCGCTTCGAAGAGCTCTACGACACCGTGCAGGCCAAGCTCAAGGAAACGCGCAAGTACTTTGCCGCGTACAACGTCCTCGCCGACACGAAAAAGTATCTTCAAAAAGAAATCTCCCTCCTCAACTCCGTCCAGCAACAAGTCGCGCCGGCGTTGGAGACTTTATCTGGGAAATCATCCCTCGTCACCGCCCTGGCCGCGATTCAGGACGGCGTCACGGCGAACATCAAGCTCGTCGACGCCAAGCTCAAATCCGAGCGCGACGCCGAAGCCGAGTGTCGCGCGCGTCACGACGACGCCGTCCGTCTTCAGCGTCAATACGTCGCCCTCGTCAAGGAGCTTCGCGACGCCGTCGCTCGCGAGCGCGAGCTCAGCGCCGCGCTCGCGCCGTCTTCGTGACTTTGTATTCCCATCGTTCCCGTTCGCGTTCGCGCGCGTCCCCCAACCCCACACTTATCGCCTCGCCGCGACATGTCGCCCGCCTCCATCGCGCGCGCCGCGCCGCGCGCCGCGCGCGCGCGTCCGGGCGCGCGAACGCCGTCCCGTCCGCGCGCCCGCGCGCGCACCGCGCGCGTCCGCGCGTCGAGCGACGACCGAGACTCGATCGAAGCGCTCGAGGCGCGACTGCGACCGAAGCGCGCGAGCTCGAAAACGACCGCGGAGGCGCGCGACGCGAGCGCGCGCGGCGCGAATCCCGCGTTCGGGTACCTGGACACCGCGGCGAAGAAGAACCGCGTGCGGGCGGGCGCGAACGGGCAGTACGCGATGTGGGAGGCGGACCCGGCGGCGTGGGAAGAGACGCCGGCGGGCGAACGCGCGTGGACGGTGTGGACGGGCGAGAAGGGGTGGATGTACTGGATGAATCAAGCGTCGCTGTACGGCGCGGGAGGATTGGCATTTTTTTGGGTGGTGTTTAGGTTCATCGGACCGGCGATCGGGCTGTACACGTTGAATTGAGGAACGCGCGAGGGACGCGGTTTCGTCGACGCGACGTCGCGTTTATACATTTCGTACTTTTAGCAATACACAAACAAATGAATACATGGCAGCATACAGAAGAATCGAACAATCGGTGAGCGAATGAATGAATGAATGTTTCGTTTTTGCGCGCGCGGTCGTTTCCGAAGCGACGCTCGATTCGTCGCGCGTTACGCCCAAACCACGATGGCGCCGTCGAGAAGGGTGCCGACGACGCCGCCGGGCGCCGCCACGGGGGAACCGAAATCGTCATCGCCGCGCTCGTACACTCGGTTATGGACCTTGAGTTCGGCGGGCGTCACTGTCATAACGCGATGTGGATCCCACACCAGGGCGACGTCGGCGGATTTGGCGAGTTTGCTCTGTGAGAACATCTTCCCGTTCCGTGCGATCGTCTGCAAAGCGCGCTCGTAGGAGCTGGCGTCATACAACGCGTGGACTTTGGCAAACTTTTGAAACAAGTGTCTGAACTCTGGTCTCCAGCGCCACGTCCGCAGATAATCCGACAGCGCGATGGTGAGCAACCCGCGAACGCGGCTCTGTTCTACGCAAATCGACAATCGCGCGTCGCACGTCATCACCATCGTCGCGAGCTCGTTCGCCACGCCGGCGTCATTCGCGTCTCGCGCGCGAACGTATACGTCGCTCATTAACCTCTCATCCGCCGCCTGCGAGACGTCGCTCACTTCCACGATGTCGACGCCGGCGCGCGTCAACCGTTCGCGCAATCGCGGCGCGGAGAGCGTCGTCTTATTCGCGTACGCGCGAACCACGCACTTCTTCGCGAACGATTTCGACGCTTCGGCTATTCTAGCCGCCCAAAGCGCCTGCGAGTGAAAGCGCGCGTCAGTCATTCGTTCGCGCGCGTCGGCTCGAAGAAATTCGTCGCGCCGAGCGCGTTGCGCCGAGCGCGTCGAAGATGGAATGTCGCGACCTCATGAACTCATTCACCCACGGAAAAGGACGAGCGAGCTTCTGATGATCGACGTCGATGTTGCCCGGCCGTTTAACTCGCGGTTCATTCGATTCGGAACGTGGAGCTGGTAAGCCGGGCGCGCGCGCGACGAGCCAAACGAAACGTGTCGACGAACCGCGCGCGTGGCGTCGACGCACCTCCACGCCGCACGGTGGTCGCATGTTATCTAAATCCCAGTAGCACACGAGCTCCTCGCGGCGGTCGTCGCGCGCGGTCGAGCGCGACACCGCGCGGACGGCGCCGCCGCCGATGCGCTTTCGACGCGCTCGCGCGCCGCGCGCGGCGCCGCGCGGCGCGAGCGCGCGCGAGGAGACGCACATGCGCGATGCGCGCGCGCGTGAGGCGGCGCCGCGCGGCGATCGGCGCGCGCCGCGCGGGCGCGGCGACGACGCGCGAGGCGCGAAGTGCGGCGGCGCGCGGCGGCGAAGGAAAAAGTCGAGTCGGACCCGTCGCGCGATGCGAGGCATCGATTACACCCTCTATAAAAAAGAATCAAGTCAATTCGCTCGGTTTCTCCCACTGGGACACACCGGTGAGGGCGTTGTAGTAGTAGACGTTGCCGGAGCCGTCGTCGAGCGCGCGCCACGGGACGGCGGCGGCCGCGGGGGCGACCGCGGCGTACGGCTGGCCGTAGTGCTGCGCGTACGCGCGCGCGTACATCGCCTGTTGCCGCGCGTACGCCGCGGGATCGGCGTAGGCGGCGGCGTGCGCCTGAGGCGCGCCCCAACCGGCGGCGTATCCCTGACCGCCGTAAATTTGACCGCCGTATCCCTGACCGCCGAACCCCTGACCGCCTCGAGCGATCTCGTTGAACACCGCCGTCGAGCCGCCGTCGATGATTTCTTGAACCACCGCCGCGCCGGCCTCGACGCACGCCTCGGAACCGGCGAGGACGACCTGACACGGCTGACGGGTCTGGTCGATTTGCATGCGCGCGCCGGTCGCCGTCTGTATCCCGCGAATCGTCTCGCCGCCGCGCCCGATGAGCTTCCCGACCGATTCCTTCGGGCACTCGATCGACCGCGTGATTTGTCCCGGGGTGACCAGCAACCCCGCGCCCACGCCCGTGCCCAGGAGCAAATTCTCCACCAGCTCGCTCGCCAGCTCCACGCACGCCGCCGCGCCCGCGATCGTAATCTTCCTCGGTTCGCCCTCGGCGACGTTCTGATCGATCGCGACGTGCGCGCCCGACGACGCTTGCAACCCTTTGATCGTCTCCCCTCCCCGGCCGATGATCCGCCCCACCATGCTCTGCGGACAATCGATCGTCCGCGTGACGAGCGCGCACGCCTCCTCCGCCGCGCGTCTTCGCGCCTCCTCCCGCGCCTTCGCCGCCGCCGTCTCCGCCGCCGTCGGTCCCGCCGCCGCCGCGTTTCGCGCCGCCGTCACCGCGGGATCTTCCCCGAGCACCGAGTCCTCGTCCTCGTCGCGTCGTCGCCGCCGCGCGTCGTCGCTCGCGTCGTCGTCCCGCTCGCCGTCCCGCGCCGCGCCGTCGTCGTCGTCGTCCGCCGCGCGTCCCGCGTCCGCGCGTCGCCGTTTCTTCGCGCGCGCGTCCGCGACGTCTCTCGCGCCTTCCCCGTCGCTCGCCGCGTCGCTCGGCGTCTCGCGCGCGTCGCTCGGCGTCGGCGAAGCGTCGGATTCCGACGCCGACTTCGGCGCGTCTTCGCGCGCGCGCGCCGCGCCCGCGCGGTCCTCGCGCGACGCGCGCGACGCGATCGCGTCGTCGTCGTCGCGCGCGTCGTCGTCGTCGCGGTCGCTCGACATCGCGCGCGTCGCGCGCGCGTCGCGATGTGACGACGACGACTCGAATCACATCGCGACGCGCCGACGCGCCTTCGCGGCGTCGCGCGCGCCGGCGCGCGGACGCGATGCTCGCGAGGGACGTGCTCGCGCTGTGCGTCGCCGCGCTCGCGTGTTTCGTCGCCGCGCGCGCGCGCGAGGGCGTGGCGTTCGCGCCGGCCGCGCGTTTCGACGACGGCGCGCGCGCGTTTCGCGGCGCGCGCGACGACGGCGGGCGCCGCGCGGTCGCGGGCGTCGCGCCGGCGATGTCGCGGACGCACGCGTACGTCGCGGGCGCGCGCGCGCGCGAGGGCGTGCGGCGCGAGGCGCGGGACGACGCCGGCCCGCGGTGGAAACGTATGGGTAAACAGTACGGTACGTCGGTCGGTCGGCATGGCGCCGCGCGCGCGACGGCGAGTCTGGCGCGCCTCGACGACGACGACGACGACGACGACGACGACGACGCGTACGGCGCGATCGTCATCGAGCGAGGGATCGTCGGCGAGGGACGCTCGAGGCGAGGGATCGTCGTGGCGGCGACGCGAGACGCGCGCGTCGTCGCGTTCGACGACGCGCTCGACGAGCTGTGGCGCGCGGACGCGGCGCCGACGGCGACGCGCGGACGGTGGCGCGCGACGGAGGCGTCGATCGTCGTGACGAACGAGGGCGCGGAGTTAGGGGACGACGGGCTGGTCGTCGTGGGCGTGCGGCGCGAGGGACGGGCGAGACGCGGGTTGAGCGACGAGGCGCTGCGGCGGATGACGATGGGGACGCGACGGGGACGAGCGCCTGGATTCGGGTCGAGCGACGGCGCGGATGCGGTCGAGCGCGAAATTCTCGAGGATGCGACGAGTGGGGAGTTTGAATATCACGCGTTCGACGCGCGCACGGGGGCGAGGCGTTGGACGGAGACGAGCGACGAGGATGCGCACCGTCGGAGCGCGCGCGCGAGACCGAGCCTGAGGAACTTGGACGACGACGAGATCGACGGCGCCGCGGAGCGCGCGTGTCGAGATTTTAGAGAGAGCATCGTGCGGGATGGGTTACCGCATCAGTGGCGGCACGCGGTGGATACGAAGATGCGTTTGGCGCACTTTAGACGACACAAATCTCGCGCGAACGCGATGGCGCGCGACAAGGCGCGCGCGGGCAAACGCAAACGCGGCGCGGCGGCGGTGAAATCCGTGCCGTCGAACGCGGTGACGCGGGTGTTCGGACGCGCGGTGGACGCGCTGAAAGGCGAGGCGAAACGTAGACTCGACGACGACGACGCACATCCGCCGCACGCGTCGACGCACGCGCGGCGCGTGAGAAAACGAGAACCGCCGAACGTCGTCGTCTCACATCACGCCGAGGGCGTCGACGTGTTGCACTTGTACTCGGGCGTCAAGGTGTGCGAAATGAAATTGAAGAGTTCTGGTTTACACGTCGATCTCGACGGCGACGGCGTCGTCGACCACGTCGAGGCGCACGGCCGAAACTCGCGCGCCGCCGAGGACATTCCACACTGTTGGGCGACCGTGACGTCGGGAGTGCCCGAAGAGGGACGCACGCTCAGTGCGAGTATTTGTCGAGGCGGGAGCGGCTTGGCCGGTCATCGCGCCGCGCAAATCGCCGGGCGCGACATTCGCGCCGTCGAAGTCGTCTCGCCGATTTCGCTTCGCAGGTTACCGGAAACATCGAGCGAGCTCGCGAAACCGCTCGATCGCATGGGAAGAGACGCGATTTTTCTGAACAATCGCGGTGAGATGACGTGTTACAACGCGCGAGACGGCGAGCAAAAGCGTTGGCAAATTCGCACCACCGCGGATTGGACGCCGAACGACGACGTCGTCAAACCGTCGCTGACGTCGTTCCCCATACGCGTCGACGGATACCTCGACCTCGCCATCGCCACCGGCGCGAGTTCGATGGTCATCGTCAACTCCAAGGGCTACCGCGCGACGGCACCGATCGAGCTCCCCGCCCCGCCCGCGGCGCCCCTCGTCGCTCGAGACGTCGACGGCGACGGTTTCACCGACCTCGTCCTCCACACCACCGCCGGCGTCTACGTCTGGATCCAGACCCCTCGCGCCGGGAACTTACCCTTCACCTTCCTCGTCGGCGCCCTCGCCGCGAGCGCCTCCCTCGCCCTCGCGTTCCGGCTTCGAGACGCCGACGCCGACGTCCGCGACGTCCGCGCGCGCGCGTCGCCTCCGCCGTCCAGTTCCTCCAGCGACGACGACGTCGACGACGTCCGCGAATAGATGAAATCGTGCAATCGTTCGATCGGCGCCGGCGCGTCGCCCCTCGATCACCCGACCTCGCGCGTCGACCGTCGCTTGAGCTCGCGCGCGCGCTTCTTCGCGCCCGGTCGCTTCCTCGGCCTCGGCGTCAGCCCCGCGCGCTCGGCGCGCGCGAACAGCGCGACGTTGACGACGAGGAACGTCACCGTGACCGCGACGCAGACGACGACGATCGTCATCGCGGGATTGTCGCTCATGAGGGAAAATTGAGCGGCGCGAAGTGACGACAGAATTCGACGCGCGACGCGTCGCGCGCGCGTCGGCGCGCGCGCGCCGACGCGTCGATCGCGGCGACGCGCGCGTCGCGACGGAACGCGCGACGCGAGGCGACGAAAGACGCGCGATCGACGCGCCGGCGGGGATCGGCGAGATTAAGCGTTCGGATCGAAGATGAGCAAAACGACGACGCAGTTCGCGCAGCCGCACAATCTGCTCAGGGCGGGCGCGCGATTGGGCGCGGACGGACGATTCACGGTGGCG
>Ga0222716_10003594_pt1 | contig 12353 bp, 9 predicted proteins | sample C33_13DmetaG_FD_165044 | JGI IMG/M metagenome (GOLD analysis project Ga0222716, IMG submission 165044) | Estuarine water microbial communities from San Francisco Bay, California, United States - C33_13D | ecosystem: Environmental > Aquatic > Marine > Unclassified | place: USA: California... | reverse complement strand
ATAAAGGTTCATCAGAAGCTGATGCGGCGGCGTTCTACTGCCCATACATTCCATTAATGTCATCTGGCGTTGTATTGGATCCAGCTACATTCGAACCAGTAGTATCATTCATGACTCGTTATGGATATGTAGAATTAACCAATTCTGCATCATCTTTTGGTAACGCGGCTGACTATTTAGGAGAAATTGCCGTTTCTAACTTATCATTTAGCTAAGTTATTAACAGTAGTTACTACTACAGTAAGAAAAATTAAAAAGCACTCATTTATGGGTGCTTTTTTTTGACTAAATTTTTTTACTTTGGCGAAATTGCACTAAATAATAGTATGAAACCATACACATACATAATTAAACATAAACCAACAGGTAGGGTTTACTATGGATATAGAGGTGCTAACAAAGTAGAAGCACACAAAGATCTATGGAATGAATATTATACATCAAGTCCTACTGTAAAGAGTTTAATAAAACATCACGGAGTGGATAGTTTTGAGGTTGAAGTACGTAAAATATTTGAAACTGCAGAACAAGCCGCCAAGTGGGAAACAACAGTATTAAGACGTATGCGAGTATTAGAATCTAACAAATGGATTAATGCAAATATATCAGGGTACAGAGCACCAACTGAATTAGGAAGAAAAAGAATAAGTGAGGCACACATGGGTAAACCTAAGACAGAAGAACATAAGAAAAAACTAAGTGAAGCAAATAAAGGTAAGCCAAAACAAAGTAAAGTTTATCAAAGTAAAGAGTACAGAGAAAACATGTCTAAGTTAAAGTCTGGCAAACTTAATGGTAGATACGGCCTGGAAGTTAGCGATGAAACACGTAGTAAAATTAGTCAAGCAAAAAAAGGCAGACCTGCACACAATAAAGGTAAGCCAATGAGTGAGGAACAAAAACAAAAGATACGTGACACTTTAAGGAAGAAACGTGAAAATAAAGCAAATAATCCAACCTAAGAAAACTGAAAACACAAAGAGCTCTGCCAAAGACTTCCAAAAAGCCGTTGATAATGTTAAACAGATAGCAGATCAAGTCAAAGGCAAATCGTGTCGCAGTTAGATTTTAAATTATATTCATCACCTTTTGATTCAGCATGGGAACAAGAATTGTTCTATGCTAAGTATCCACCTAACAAAACCTATGAGTGGATAGACACAGACACACCAGAGAATTCAATTAATCATGATGATATAACTTATACATTTAATGAACACGGATTTAGATCCGACAGTTTTAAACAACGGTCAGACTTTAACATACTAGTATCTGGATGTAGTCTAACAGTGGGTGTAGGTGTTAAGTATGAGAATACTTGGCCACAGGTACTTAAAACGCATTTTAACCAGCCTACAACAGTTTGGAACCTAGCACAGAGTAGTACGAGCCCAGACTATGTTGTACGTTCAATATACAAGACTGTAGACGTGTTAAAACCAGACTTAATAGCAGTTTGCTGGCCTGCAGAGTCTAGATTTGAATTACCTAAGAATAAACACTCGTTAACAAACTATCAATTAGACACGGCAGAATATCCTAAACTGTTTGAAAATCCAAATTGGGCTTATCACAATCTACAAAAAAATATAATATTCTTAAAACAACTTTGTAACGTTAAAAATATTCCATTAATACATGGGCCTGGAGAGTACACAGATTTTGGCATTGATCCAGACACTACAGCAAGAGATGGTAGCCATCCAGGTAATTTATGGCATAAAGAATATGCAGAGCTTGTATTTCAACACTATTTAGATAAATACTAATGCTAATTACATTGGGTAGTTAGTTTATGCTGTTTAACCATATCAGCGTAGTGGCTAGAACCCACATTGGACTTCTATAAGGAGAAATATAAAATGGGTAGACCAATAGATAAGTGGTATTTAGGCGCAACAGGTGGTGCTCCGGCAACTATTCCTGTAAGAGCAAACAACGGCTCAGGTGAATTTGAAGGTTACATTGTTAACCAAAAAGGTTCACACAAATTTACAGTATCTAACGATGCTAATTCTGATCAGGGCGTATGCTACTTAGTAAATAAAGTAACAGGCTTAGGCGCAGGTGAATGTGCTATTGTTGGCCAAGCAACAGGTGAAAACGTAGCTATTCAAAAAATCACTGCACATAAAGCAGTTGGTTATAATGGCACAGTTTACAGCTGGGCAGTAGCAGATGACTCAACAGAGTCTTTAATCATACTTACAGCTCTATAATTTTTAAAATTATAAGGTCTAAAATCCCTTGTGTTAAATACGATACAAGGGATTTTTTTATGACTTACGGATTTGCATTAGGTAACGGACGAAGCAGACAAGGCCTAGACATACAGAGGTTACGCAGTTACGGTCTAGTAGCAGGTTGCAATAGAATATATCAAGAAGAAGAAGTAGACATCCTAGTTTCTACGGATAGACAAATGGCCGCTGAAATAGAAGATTCGGGCTATGCACGAACACATGAGTTTTGGACAAGACGTCCTAGACCAGATTCTGGGTCAAGACAGTTAGAAAGACCAGAGTATAAATATTCTTCAGGACCGGCCGCTATTGCTAAACTATGTCAACGTGGATGTACAAAAATATTTTTACTAGGATTTGATCTAGGGTCTCCCAATGACTATGTTAATAATATCTACGCAGGTACTGCCTGGTATAAAACTCCAGATCAAAAAGCAACTTACTATGGTAATTGGGTAAAACAATTACAGCAAGTGAGCGAACAATGGAGTAATAATTTATTTTATAGAGTATTAGGTAACGAAAGCACTCCGTATGACTTTGAAAGAACTAATATAATTGAAATTGATATGGGCAGTTTTAAAACGGAGATAAATAGTTTATAATTAGGAAGAAACTATGAGTGCAAACAAAAGAATATCAGGTGATTATAATATTGAGTCTATAGGTGGTAATATTGGTATCACTTCAGACACTGTTACTATTACAGGTAACTTAACAGTTACAGGTACACAGACAACAGTTAATTCAACTGATACTGCAATCAACGATAGAGTTATCGTACTTAACGACGGCGAGTCAGGTGCAGGAGTAACAGGCGGTACAGCTGGTATTGAAGTTGATAGGGGTAGCTCTACTAATAGTAGACTAGTCTATGACGAGTCTGACGATAAATGGAAAATTGACTCAGGTTCAGGTTCTTTAGTTGCTATTGCTACATCAGCATCAGGTAACGTTGGTCTATATAATATTGTAGAAGATACTACTCCACAACTAGGCGGAGCATTAGATGTTAATGGACAAAGCATTATATCAGCAAGTAATGGTAACATTGTAGTAGCACCAAATGGTACTGGTGAATTACAAGTAGATGGCACAGCAGTTAGATTAGAAAATACTTCAGCACCTAGTTCAGAAACAGGTTATAATAAATTATATGCCGCATCAGCATCAAGTGGCGGTACAGGTTTATACTTTGTCAACGATGACGCAAGTGATGAACTTGTTAGCAAATCAAAAGCCATTGTTTATGGCATTATATTTTAGGAAATAAAAATGGCAATACAAACAACAGCAGTTGGAAACACAGCAACCACAGTTTATACTTCAAGCGGTGACTCAGCACTTACTTTAGTATCATTTACAAACTACACAAGTTCAGCAGTTTCGGTAGATATACACGTTGTGCCAAACGGCGATTCAGTAGGTAATGTAAATGCGATTGCTAAGACACTAGTTATTGACGCAACAGATACATACTTCTTATACGCTTCAGGAGAAAAATTACTATTAGGTAATGCAGACAGTATTGTAGCAACTGCTAATATAGCCGCATCAGTAAACTCTATTGTTTCATACACAGGTATCTAATGGGTCGTTTTTTAAAAACAGCATCAGCGCCTGGCTCAGGATCAGCACAGGCTCTAGCGTTGCCTACCGGTACTTCAGGCAATAGACCTGGAAATCCTAAAATTGGGGATTTTAGATTTAACACAGATAATAATCTATTAGAATACTTTGACGGATTAGCTTTCCAAACTTCAACAAAAGTAGGCCAAGTAGCAATTACTGTAGATAGTTTTACCGGAGACGGATCAACTACTACATTCACACTAAGTTCAGAACAATCAGGTGTTAATCAAGTTATGGCATTTATTGGTGGTGTACACCAAGATCCTACAACTGCTTACACTATATCAGCAGACGAAATTACATTCACAAGTGCTCCTCCAAACGGTGAAGCAGTCAATGTTATCCTAGACATTAGTAGCACAAACGTTACTTAAAAATAAAGATAAATAAACACATAAGCAACATTTGTTGTGGACAAACCGAGGTAAACCTGCGATTGAACAAGGTTATCCGTGAAACACGGAGGATAAGGAGACAGTAATGGCTATTGGCCGCATATCTGGAAGAATGCTCAAGGATAACCTTGACCGTGACGACAGTTTAACATTTAATACAGACACACTAGCAATTGATTATGCCAACAGTTCAGTTGGTATTGGTACGGCTACACCTAACTCCTTACTTCAAGTAAATGGCGACGCAACACTTGCCAACATTCAAATTTCAAACAACACAATTTCATCAACAGTAGGAAATACCAGTATAGTATTATCACCTGATGGAACAGGTATTGTCAGTGTTTCAGATAAAGTCATTGGCAACGTCAGCGATCCAGTAAACGCACAGGATGCCGCTACCAAAGCCTATGTTGATTCAGTAACAGGTGCAGTTGACACTAAAGGTAATGTAAGTATCTTAGGCACACCAACAGACGGTAGTTTAACTACTTCGGGTGCTTACATTAATTGGACAACGACTACGTATGTCACTGATGCTATTGATGATTTAAATGAAGTTGTTGAAAATATACGCAACAATACTTTTGTTAAAGATGTAGACTTTACAGCAGACACAACAGCTGGTGGCGCGGGTCTTGTTGTTACCTTAACAATTACTGCTACAGGTAATGCTAATCGCTATACTATTGATTGGGGCGATGGCACTACAACAACAGCAACAACAGATTCAACACCAACACACACATACAGTTCAAATTCTGGATCACCATATTCTGTTGAAGTAACTGCTTTTAACAACGTAGGAACAGGCACAGGGTCAACTGCTACAAAAACTAGAGAAAACTATATCAGTATCTACACAGCAGATCCAGTTGTATCATTTACAGCCTATGATGCTTTATCAGGCGGTAGCGTTGTTACATATTGGGACGATGGTGACACTGTTTACTTTGAAAATACAACAACAAACATTGGTGGTGCTACAATACAATTTACATGGTCCTGGGGTGACGGATCAAGCGATGATGTTATCACAAATGATACAGATGCAGGTGGCACAGCAGGTGCTAGAATTGCACACACATTTACAGCATCAACAGAAACAGATGTACAGCGTACAGTTACACTAACATTAGACAGTCATTCAACAGCACTACCAAGTGCTGTACCAACAGATGATTCAGATGTATATGAAGTCTATGATGATCATACACCAACAGTTACATTAAATGACGACTCTGGTGTTAACGAAGAATCCTCGTCTGGACACGTTGTAACATTTACTAATGGCACAGAAACTACAGTCGGTAGTTATTCAACATACGGAATACAATATCAATATCAGTGGGGCGATGGAACATCATCAACAACTGTTAATGCTGGATCTGGATCAGCAGGCGATCACGGACAAACAATTAATCATACATTTACATTAAGCTCTGGTGATCAAGCAAATGGTACAGCAAGAGACTATACAGGTAATTTAAGAGTTATCTCAAATCACACAAGTTCTCCATTTATCACAACTGACTTTACAGTACACGTTGAACCAGATGTACGTGCAATTATTTCTGGTACAGCAGTAACAACTTCAGATAGATCAGGTGATGACATTTACGATTTGTATGATGGCACAGACTATAATGGTAACAATCGTGCGTTGGTAAGAATTACTAACTCTACACAAAACGGTGATAGTTATGTATATAATTGGGGAGATAGTTCCTCAAATGATTCAGTCACTGAAGATGGTGCATCAGCAGGATCTATCGCGGCCACTATTGACCACGACTTCAGTGGTGAATCAATAGGTAATTATAATTTAACATTTACAGCAAGTGGTACTCCAGATATCACAGCACAAACAGATACAGACACTGGTATTACATTCCAGTTAAACTCAGTACCAAGTGCTCCAAGTAATTTAAGTGCATTTACAATTTCATTGGCAGATAGTTATCAAGGCACAAGTCCTCGACTATGTGCAGGATTTACAGACAATTCTGCGGCTAACGGATTATCAGCAGGAACTGATTTAACTGCACCAACAGCAAGACGTTACACATCAGGTACTATTGATACCACTGTTGTTAATAATGCGTACAACGCTGTTGCAGGTACCCTTAGTGCTAACATTAATGGTGTAGTGTCTGGCAGTAAAACATTTACATCAGCTACAGGCGAAAATGGTACATTTAGTAGTTTAGTAGTAAGTAATCAGGATGACGCACACAATACTATATCATCAACAACTTATCCATCAGGGTTCTATCAAACGTTTGATGCTAAAATTACACAGTTATTAGCAAGTTACGCAGTTGGTGCCAATGACGAAAGACTAGAACATTCAACAACAGGCAATACTAACTATGTAAACATTGTATATGATGATGTTACAGCAACTCCATCAATTACATCAGCAGGTACACTAGTAGAAGGCACTGGCGGTACTAAGAGATACATTTCAGGTATACCATACTACAACAGTGGTAGCCCAACAGTTGAACTTTCAGGTGTTAGTGTAAGTAACTTAACAGGACAAGCATATTCAGATGTTACAAACGTTGTAGAGGTAGACAACGGCACAAATCAAGAAGGAACAAGTTCAGCAGGCACAACTAACAAAGACTTTGGTTATGCTAACATTGATGGTGCAATAACAATGTTAACAGGTGGTATTCCAAACACAGATGTAGGCGTTGCTAGTGATTATACTTTAGGTAATCTAGCAGTTAATATTACATCAAGTTCAGTAAGAACAGTTGACAGAGTTCAAGTTCGTGCTAGAAACTGTAATGGTGTTGGTAGTTATGTAGAAAACACAACTAACTTAAACGTACACACAGCAAGTCAATCAGGCATTAGTGAAATTGCTATTGCTGTTAGCGACTCATTGGGTAATGGTGATTATACCAATGACGGTGTTAGAATATTTGACTTTAATGCTGATACAACCAATACACCAACATATACAAGTTCAACTAACTTCTATACAAACAGCCCATACACTGAATCAAGTGATCCAGGCGTATCAGGAACCAAAGAAGCAACAATTAGATTGGGTGTATTAAAACACGACACAACAGATTATTCATCAGGTTACTTACCAGTAGGTCCAGATAGAAGCGGAGACACTGGTACACAATACTTTACTTTTGCATTCCAAAGAAAGGTTGTTGCTAACTTTGATATTAACATTACATCATCGGGTATTGCAGGCTTATGGATAGCGGCACCAGGTACTGCTATTGATAGTGCCTCAGGATTAAATGGTTGGCTAGATGCGTCTGCTCAGTATGCTGGTGCAGGCGTTCCAGGTTCAAATACAGGTTCAGGTGGTAACGGATCAGACGGTTGTGCTTCAACAGGTGCTGACGTTATAGCAACAGGTACAAGTTTATCAGGCGGTTATACAATGACACTAGGTTCAGAGAACATGTCAAACGCACAAGACAATGTTGTCTTAGTACGTATTGCTCTAACTAGTGGGCAACGTGTTACTGCGTTAAGTGTAGGGGAGGCTAGTTAATGGCTATTTCAGATACACAAAAAACCGACTACCTCTTTAAGAAACTTGGCTTTGGTATTACTAAAACTGATACTAACGCAAACAAAGCGGCGGCTAACGAATCAATTCCTTCACCATTATTACTACGTGGCGACAAAGTTTGGCAACAAGCATCAAGTATTCCTGCAACTAAACCAGGTTCATCAGCAACACCGGTAACAGTTTACACAGGTGCTACTACAGTTGAGTGTACAGCAGATATTACAGCGTCAACTAATCGCACTTGGAAAACTGGATTAACAGATTGGATACCACCAGAGTTTGGTTCTACATATCTTGTTAATGTGTATGTACACACAGCCAGCGACGCTGGTAATGCTGAATCAATTTCAAATAAAGTGTTTATCACAGGGTCAGGCAATGATGACGAATGGTTTTTTGACTATCAATCGGGTGTCTTACACTTCATTGGTGACAACTTACCTAATGGTGTAAACTTTTCGGGCAAGAGTGTTTATATAGCAGGTGCTAGATACACAGGTGTATTTGGTGTAGGCAGTGCTCCTGGTGAAGAAGCCAGTTTAGGTAACTTAACAATTAGTAATGTTACTATTACTTCTACCACACCTGCAGATAATATTATTTTAGATGCAGAAGATGGTGTTGTTGTAATAGCAGGTACCAAAGGTTTTGATATTCCAACAGGAACAACATCAGACCGTCCAACTAGCCCAGACACAGGAACATTTAGATATAATACATCTACATCAGAATTAGAGATATGGAACGGTACTGCTTGGCAAGGATTTGATCAAGGATCGTCAACTATTACCAGTGAAACATTTGATGGTGATGGTTCTACAACAACATTTACCTTATCAGCAGAAGCAACAACTAACACTGTGTTTGTGAACTTAAATGGTGTGCTACAAACACCAACAACTGCTTACTCAGTGAGTGGTACAACATTAACATTTACAGAAGCACCTGCTACTGGTGATAAAATTGAAGTTAGAAAAGTAGCATTAACAGAATCAGTATCAGCATTAACAAACGCAACAGGTAATGCTTACATACAAACCAATGATAGTGGCACTGTAGATATTGTTGGGTCAGAAGTAACACTTACGGGTATACTACAAGCACCGCAGGCAACTAAAGCATCTAATGCAACAGGTACCACAGGACAAATTTCCTGGGACGCAGACTACATCTATGTATGCACGGCCACTAATACATGGAAACGTGTGGCATTAACCGGTAGTTATTAATTTATAATATACGTATATTATAGTTATAGTGTTAGATAAATTTTTGTAGGTATTGGTGTAAATACCAGTGCAGAAAACTAAAAAAATATCTGATTATCAATAGTTTTTATTCCCCCAAGTAACACCCTAAAATTTCCCAGATTGCGATAAATACATGCAAAGACGGAGTATGCTCTTTCTTTTACTTCGAAGAAAAAGAAGATGTATGTCTTCTCTAAGCGAAGATGTACATTTAAAGAGACTAAAAACTCTTAATACATTTTATAGGAAAAACGAAAATGGCCGTAACAAGAATAAAAAGTAATCAGATCACTGATTTAGCTGTTACCAATGCCAAGATTGCCAACTATGCTATTCAGGGCGGTAAGTTAGCTAACTCGCTAACATATGGTTCTGACTTGACAGTTTCAGGTAACTTGACAGTTTCAGGTACAACTACAACAGTTGATTCGGTTACTACAACGATTGACGATCCAGTTCTACTCCTTGCATCTAACCAAACAGGTAATGCGGCAGTAGATATTGGTATCTTAGGCGAACGTGGTAATGACACTAACGTTTTCATGGGCTATGATGAATCAGCAGATGAATTCGTAATGGCATTAACCTCAACAGCAGATTCAAATTCAGCCGTTACTATTACTGACTATGTTACAACACACGTTGGTGGTTTAACTGTTGATGACGCCGCTACAGTTGGTGGTAATTTAACAGCAACAGGCGATTCAAGAGCCGCTAACTTCATATCCAATTATGGTAATGTTGAAGCCGCTAATGGTCAAGGTTACTTTGGAACATTAAATATAGTCCAAACAGCCTCAGTATCAGGTAATGTAACTGGTGGTAATTTAATAACAGCAGGTACAGTATCAACAGCAACATTATCAACAACTGGTGAAGCAACTCTAGCAAGTGCTATTGTTTCTGACTTAACAATAGGTCGTATGATATATGTTGGCAGTGACGGTGCATTAGTTGATCAAGCAAACTTGACATTTAATGGTTCACAATTAGGTACTCCAAGTCTTGTGGCTTCAGGTCAAGTAACTGGTGCTACAATGACAGCAACAGGTAACATCACTGGTGGTAACTTGATAACAGCAGGCAGAGTAGAGGGTGGTAATATCCAATCATCAGGTGAAGTAGGTGGTGATAGTTTAGTTTCAATGGGAACCACATATTCTGTAGGTAACATCACAACTGGTGAAAACTTCTTAACTGGTAACGTAACTATTAGTGATGCAACTGTTTCAGCAACTGGTAACGTAACTGGTGGTAACTTGACAACAGCAGGTTTAACATCAACAGCAACACTATCTACAACTGGTGAAGCAACTCTAGCAAGTGCTATAATTAGTGACTTAACAATAGGTCGTATGGTATATGTTGGCGTAGATGGTGCATTAGTTGATCAAGCAAACTTGACATTTAATGGTTCACAATTAGGTACTCCAAGTCTTGTGGCTTCAGGTCAAGTAACTGGTGCTACAATGACAGCAACTGGTAACGTAACTGGTGGTAACTTGGTAACAGCAGGACAGGTAGTTGCAACAGGTAACATCACTGGTGGTAACGTTTCAACAACAGCTATTACAGCAACCGGTGACGGTAACATTAATGGTAATTTATATGTTGGTTCAGCTAGAAACTTTAATGTAAGTCCAGCGGGTGATGTAACTTCAGATGGTAATATTAGTATTGATGGTAAACTTAAAGGCGCTGGGTTAGAAGTTTCAGGATCAAGCACTATTGAAATTAACCAAAACGTTATTGGTAACGTTGGTACTCCATCAGCGTCATCAGATGCGGCAACTAAAGGTTATGTTGATAATTTATTATCATCTGGCTTTACTATTGTTGACAGTGGTAACAACTCGCAAACAATAGCTCAAGGTGACACAATGACGTTTGCTGGTACTTCAGGTGAAATTGAAGTTACAGTTGGTGCTACTGACACAGTAACTATTGGTTTACCAACTGACGTTACTATTGCTGGTAACTTATCTGTACAAGGTACAACAACAACAGTTAACTCAACAGTTACTCAAGTTGCTGACCCAATTATGCAGTTAGGTCGTGGCGCAAACAACGCGACACTAATGTCAGACGATGCTAAAGACCGTGGTATTTCAATGTACTACTATGAAGGTAGTGAAAAAGTTTCATTTATGGGCTTTGATACTACTAACAACAACTTCGTATTTGTGGCAAATGCTTCAATAACAGGTGAAGTTGTTTCAGGTAACGCAGGTAACGCAACATTTGGTACAATGACTGTTTCAACATTAACAGATGGAACAGCATCATTAACCGCTGGTGCTTTAACAACTACTTCAGTTACAACAACTGGTGAAGCAACTCTAGCAAGTGCTATAATTAGTGACTTAACAATAGGTCGTATGGTATATGTTGGTGTAGATGGTGCATTAGTTGATCAAGCAAACTTGACATTTAATGGATCACAATTAGGTGTTCCAAGTCTTGTATCAGCAGGTCAGGTCACTGGTTCATCAATGACAGCGACAGGTAATGTTACAGGTGGTAACTTGGTAACAGCAGGTAGAGTAGAGGGTGGTAATATCCAATCATCAGGTGAAGTAGGTGGTGCTACTTTAACTTCACTAGGAACCACATATTCTTCAGGTAACGTCACAACTGGTGAAAACTTCTTAACTGGTAACGTAACCATTGGTGATTCAACTATTAACGCAACAGGCGATGTAACACTTAGTGCTAACAATGCTGACTTCGTTACTTTCTACGGTAATGTTGAAGCCGCTAACGGTACAGGTACATTTAACAGCGTACAAGCACAGTCAATAACTAACGCCTATGGCAACTTAAACCTTTCAGCGGGTGCTAATAGCCATGTTAAACTTTCTACAGGCAATACAATGGTTATTGAAGATATTGGTAACACACATATCTTATATTCAAATAACGGTGAATTAGAAGGCGGATCAGGTTTAACATACGACGGTACTGAAGTATATGCTGACAACGGTAACATTGGTGGTTACTTAAATGTTACAGGTAGCATCACTAGCAGTGGTAACTTGACAACAGCAGGTTTAACATCAACAACATTATCAACAAGTGGTGAAGCAACATTAGCAAGTGCTACTGTTTCTGACTTAACATCAGGTCGTATGGTATATGTTGGCGGATCAGGTGCATTAGTTGATCAAGCAAACCTAACATTTGATGGTGAAACATTAACAGTTGGTGATTATGTTGGTCACGTAGCAGTTCAGTCATCAGTAACTGCGGCAACAATGACTGCAACAGGTAACGTAACAGG
>Ga0222716_10003590_pt1 | contig 12361 bp, 8 predicted proteins | sample C33_13DmetaG_FD_165044 | JGI IMG/M metagenome (GOLD analysis project Ga0222716, IMG submission 165044) | Estuarine water microbial communities from San Francisco Bay, California, United States - C33_13D | ecosystem: Environmental > Aquatic > Marine > Unclassified | place: USA: California... | reverse complement strand
TACTTAATAAATGTAGGCTATCTCTTGCTCGTGTTACTCCCGTATACCAAACTTTCTTTTCATTTGATTTTTCTTCATTGTTTTTATGTCTGTAACTTGCAGGCCAATTCGCTTTTGAATAAAGTAGCACATGATTAGCCTCATCTCCTTTAACAGAATGTATTGTATCTATTATAACATTAGGGTTACCGTTTAACTTATCTTGTTTATATCTTCTCAGTAATCTTAAAAAATAAATAACTTGTCTTGGCTTAAAGTTACGTCTAAGGATCCACCACCATTGTTTCTTTTGTGCATCATCAGGTAAATCTAAACCACACCATTCTTTTAGAGCCGTGAAGTTATATCTCGTATAATCCGGCTGTTGTGACCAAAACTTAGTGGTTCTGTAATCAGAGTCAGTTACTTGTCTGATGTATTTATACATAGCCTCAGCTTCTTTTTTCATAATCTCTTTACCATTAGAGATAGCTGTCCAGGCTTTAATAGCTATCCATTGATTCTGATCAAATGATTTACGACCCTTGTTATCTGAAAAATATATCCCTGCGTCTTTTGCTAATGCTTTTAATTCATTAACTGTTGTATGTATTCTTCCAAGTAAAAACCATTTACCATCATCTTTTTCAAAAGGTATTTCTTTAAAACTTAAATATCTCTTAACAGTCCCATCTTTGACTAAAGGTTCAAACTCCTTATCAACACTGTCTAATATACCTTTACGAACTATTTGTGAGAACTGGTGTATTGCAGTACCAAATCTTCTAGTCTTACGTAACACTACTTTTCGACCTGGAAAATACTTAGTAAAGTAATTTGTATCTGCACCATTCCATTGATAGATAGCTTGATCATCATCTCCTGCTAAATAAATTCTCTTTACATTCTCAGACATTTTATAAATTAAAGACCATTGTAATGGAGTAAAGTCTTGAGCTTCATCTAATATTAATAAATCTAATGCTGGAAACTCTACTTCATGTAGCGCTCTTTCAATCATATCTGTAAAATCTAAAAAAGATCTTTCACCCCCACCTGTCTTGTAATGTTCGTAAGTACTTATCTTCCTAGTGTACACATCAAGGGATTCTTTCTTTTGTGATTCTTTTTTATAAACTAATATTGGATCCTCTAATAAGTTTCTTGATTTATCATAAACACCTAAGGACCAATCAACATAGGTAAAATTATCTTGAGACAATCTATTATCTGATCTTTTAACAAAACTATTAGTTAATGCGTAATCGATCATACAGTCCTTAGTATCAAATATTTCTTCTTCAAAATATCTTCTACAGTATGAGTGTAATGTTCTAAACCTTGAAAATGATTGTGAGTTTAAATTAGGGAAAGCCTCTAGAGCTCTTATTTTAGCTGTATCTACTGCCTTGTTAGTAAAAGATATAAAAGCAATCTTCTCTGGATCAGTACCTTGTTTAAGATATTTTTTAACAACCCTTTCAATCAACGTCCAAGTCTTTCCTGTTCCCGGAGGACCAAAGATTTTAATTGTTTTGTTGTGTATCTTTTTTTGTTTCTGGAGCCCTAAATTTTGCGTGGTATTCATCATCCATCTCACTAAGTTCTTCTTGGTTATTATTTTTTGATTTTATCTTTTGGTGGTTAACAAAATCAGGCATAGTAACATACCAGACGTTACGCTCACCTTCAAAGAAATCATGTTTTTCACATTTAAGTAGTCTAACTGCTTGGTTAACAGTGTTAAATGGAGTTTTACGTCTACCTAAAAAATCTGCAAGTGTATTACGTTTAAAATAACAAATGTTTACCTTACTATCTAGTACTGTGTAACCATCTTTAAGTTTAGTAAAATCATCTTGTTCAATTGTACTTTCAAAGAATATTTTAAGTGTATTATATTTTTCTTCCTCTACTGTATCTTCGTATTTAAATGCAGTATTCTCTACAGCACTTTCTAATAGATGCTTCATTAATAACTCAAATGGACTAGGTCCCTTTTTAGGTCTAGGTAAAGTAAGCCAAAAGATTCTGTACTTAGCTAAACATACACGCCATGATTTCTCGTCTTTAGTATCTTCCGGTTTGAATGTAATATGTTTATCTCTAAAATCACACTCAAATAAAATACCTTTTGAATCTTCTGTGTAAGTTAGATCTGTAAATTCATTTTTAATATCTGGTGCTTGAGTACCAATTCCAAGTTTTCTAAGCTTACAAGTTTCTTTATCGCATATAGGAGCTACAAACATATGTTTAGGAGGACAAAAGTATTCATAACCTTTTGTATGTACTGACTGTGCAGTACCATCGCTTTCAGTTCTTTTTAAAACACCTTTAGGGTGAGTTGCAAATATTTGTTTTTGTCTTTCCCAAGCAATATCTTTTAATTGTTTTACAGTAAGGTTACCTTCTGCTTTCTTCATTTCAGTAACACAAACGTTAAACAACATGCTGTTTCTATCTCCAGACCAACCCTCTTGGATTACTTTTTGTACACAAGGTGGATAGTCTCTCCAATCTGTCTCTGCATTGTATTCAGTTACTTTGTAATTAAAAAAATCTTTAGGGGTAATAGTTTTCTTTTTTGCTAATTCTAAAAAACCACCTAACATTAAAGGTGTATTAGTATCATCAAATGCATATTCAACTGCAGCATTAGCATTAAAGTAAGGCATCCCTACTGCTTTATTCAATGGAAATACTTCTTTAGATAAAAAGTATTCTTTGTTAATCTCTTCTAGTTTTTCTTTTACTTTTTGTTTGTCTGCCCAATCTGAAAAAAATATAAATAAATGTAATCCACCTGACTTAGATTTAACAGGCAGTAATGGTAGTTTAAAATCTTTAATAATGTCTACGTATTTTTTAGATGTGTATTCTTTGTAGTTAGCTGGATCTATATCTATGCAAGACCATTTAAGCTTATCTCCATTTTCCGGTCTTACCCCTATTTGTTTTTTACCATCCACATGACCCTTCCACAGTTCTTCTGTGACTGGTTCGTGGATCGTGAGGTAATCAGCTTTTCTCTTACCCCGTTCATCCATCTCCCCCGTCAGAGAGATGGTGATGAACTGGGAAGAGTCGCCTTCAAATAAATGAAGTAACTCTTTTTGCATTAGAACGGTGTACTTTGACTTTCAACCTGCTTAGTCTCAGCAGATCCATCTTTACCGAAGTCTACCTTACCAAAGATATCGCTTTTCTTAGCGGTCTCATAAAACGCTCTTGTCGACTCTAATGTGCCCGACAATTTTGGATCGTCTAGATAGCTATCAAATTCGACAACCCAACCGTACCAAGAGTTTTGTGAGTTACTTTCTTTAGTGGTCTTTAGTCTATAGGCAGTTGCCCAAGACGGTGGAGTAAAGAAACCATTTTTACCTTTTAATCTACGACTCTGCATCATAGAGTTCCAGGTTTTACTCTTTTTCTTTTGAGTAGATTTCATAGAGATTAGTGCGGTCTCAACCGGCAAATAATCCTTATCCAAGATATATACAAAATGGTTCCCTGTATCTTCGATATAGTTTCCATTTTCTAATCTATCTTTACCATCATCGCCTCTACTTGTTTGAGACATGATTGCAGGATCATTGTGAATACCCACAGGTCTCCCTGGACTATCACCTCTATCTTTCCACTCATTGAAAGTGTTTATATATAAACATGGCACAACAATTAATCCTTCTTTTCCTTTAAAAAGATTTCCAGATGTTTCGTTGTAAATGTCACCTTGTTTAGCAGACTCAATATACTTGCCATCTGACTCGTCAAGTACTGGTGAATTGCTATAAAGGATTTTTAAGATAGGGAGTTTAGTATCCCTTGCAGTCACGAACTCTTGTCCTTGTCCTGCTAACTCTTCCAAATTAAATTGCGTTGGAACACCCGCTTCTTTTTTCACAGCTACATCATTAGCTGCATCGTTTGCTTTTTGCATGTTACTCCTTCGTTGTTATTTTTGTTCTTGTTGCTACATAAACACCGAATAAATCGGCAGGAACGTCTTTCCCTTTTTCAATTTGTTCTCTAACGAACGCCTTGAGAGTCATCGGTTCTACCTTTTCGGCTTGTTTAACATTATGCCCTTTATTTCGTAATTCGTCAACCAACGATTTTGCTGAGTTGTCTTCGTTACGACCAAAAGTTAATGTTACATTGTTTTTAATTAGATCCGCGTAATTATTTTCACGTAACCAATCAAAAGCTTCCTCTGTTCTGGATGCAGGTATTCTCGCACCATAGTATGGTTTAATCTCTACTGAGGAACCATCCGTAAGTTTGATTTGTGCTACACCAGCTTTTTGCATTAAGTTAGGGATATCCGATTCGGAAAGCTTCAACTCTTCTTCTTTTTTCTTTTTTAGTTTGTCTTCTAGCGTTGTTACTTCCTTCTGAATGTCCAATAGCTTATTACATAGTTCAGCAATGTCTTGCGACACGCTTGTATCGATAGTTATGTTTTTCGATAGTTGTTCTAAGTCCATAATGACCTCCTTGAGTACCATGTATTCTAATAATTTGACATCGTCAAGAAAAAAATATATTGATGGGACAAATGAAATTTGAATATAAAACTGAACCTTTTGATCATCAACGAACAGCATTAAAACAAGGCGCCAAGTGGGGAGCTTATGCTTACTTCATGGAGATGGGTACAGGAAAAACTAAAGTTGCAATTGATAATGCAAACTATTTATATTCTACAAATTCTATTACGCACGTCATGGTTGTTGCACCTAATTCAGTTTATAGAAATTGGATTAAAGAAATAGATGTTCACTCACATACTGATTATACAATAAGTGTACACAAAGATAAAAAAACTTATGGTAAAGGTAAGATACAATGGTTCTTAATTAATGTTGAAGCATTAAGTCACAAAAGTGGAGTGGATGTAATATCTAAATTAATTAATCGTTATGGGAAGAAGATGCTTTGGATTCTAGATGAATCCACGACAATAAAAAACAAATCAGCAAAAAGAACAAGAAACATTTGTAAACTAGGGAAACAAGTAGCATACAAACGTATCCTAACAGGCTCACCAATAACAAAATCTCCATTAGATTTATATACACAATGTGAGTTTCTAAGTCCAGATCTTTTAGGGTTTGCCTCTTATTTTACATTTAGAGCTAGATATGCAGTGATGCAACAGATTGAGATGGGTGGTAAACAAATGCTTTTTCCTAAATATTATACCAATCTTGATGAGCTTGGTGAAAAATTAAAATTGTTTTCTTATAGAGTACAGAAAAAAGATTGTTTAGATTTACCTGATAAATTATATCAAACTAGAAAAATACAATTAACTGTTAAACAAGCAGAGATCTACAATAGATTAAAAAAGTTCGCTTATGCAACTATTAACCAAGATGAAGTTAGCTTTGCCAATAAGCTTACTGAGATATTAAGATTGCACCAGGTGACAAATGGTTTTGTAAACTCAGATGACGGCACAATACAAGTATTTGATGACTGTCCTAAGATAAAAGAATTACTTAACATCTTGGAAGAGTCTGATGGAAAGTTTATAATATGGGCTAATTACGTGCAAAATATTAAAACAATTATAAGCAAGCTCAAGGAGAAATACGGTGCTAAATCTGTGGTTTCGATTTTTGGAGAGGTATCAACTGAAGATAGGCAGGAAGCTGTCCGAAGGTTCCAGGATGATGATAGCTGTCGTTTTTTTATTGGGAATCCTTCCACTGGTGGTTATGGTCTCACTCTTACAGCTGCCTCTTATGTTGTTTATTTCAGCAATTCGTACAACTTGGAAGTACGTGAGCAATCAGAAGACAGAGCCCACAGAATCGGACAAGACAAAAACGTAACTTACATAGATTTAATTGCAGAGAATACTATTGATGAATTTATTGTAGGTGCCTTAGATAAGAAAATGAAACTCTCCGCACAGACTTTAGGTGAAGAAGTTAAGAAGTGGATAAAGTAGAGTAATATTGTTCAACTTTTTTAAACCATTTATCTTCATATTCAGATAATTTAGATTGATCCATTTTAAAACCCTGAAATAACAAATCTTTAGTACAGATAGCTATAAAACCTTGTAAGATCTCACCATGTTGTTTCTTGTGGGCTAAGCTGTAGGCTGCAATTTGATAATAATAGTCAGTTATATACTCTTCTCTTTTAGGTTTATTTGATTGTTTAAAATCTATTATTGATGGTTTTCCATCATATATAGCTACTAAATCTGTAGATCCAGCCCACTGATCTTCATAGGCTAAGTTAACTTCACTACCAAACACCTTCGTTAAGGGCCCTAAGCCGTCTTCTATTAAGCGATGAGCCATTAATCGGGCCTGGGCACCCTTTTTTGATAGATTAAAATACCCTTTACCGTTTATATATTGTTCTAGCACATAGTGCATTTCTGTACCTCTAGTAGAGGCGTCAACCATGATTCGTTGAGCTTCTTGGTGTCCTACTCTTTCTCTCCAGGCGTCTAAAGATGCTTTCTTTTCTGGGCTTTGAGTAGCGTTTAATATGGTTGTAACTGAAGGAACTTTCTTTTCACCTACTTTGTAGGTCCGTGGTCCGTTGTCATCGTCTCTAAAATAATTGCCGTAAGAATATTTATTCTCCCATGCAAAACCTGTAATAGTGAATTTTTCTCCGTCTCTGATTATTTTCATGTGTAGTTAATACTACATATGATTAGAAAGTACAGCTAAAAGTATAGCTCCTAAACCCCCTATAATAAACTTCTCTAGTCTAGTTATACGAGCTTCTATCTTTTCAATTTTTTCGAATGTTTGTTTTTGCATTAATCTGCAGATCTTTTCATGGTATTCAATTTTATCTAATGCTGATTTATTTTTAGGCATTATTGTTGTCCTCTATCTGCTATAGCTTGTCCTAATGGATCGTTTGGAAATAGACTTTTAAATTGTTGTGTATTAACATTTGCTACAGGTTGAATCGGTTTTTGTGGTAAATATTTTGGATCAACTAATCCTTGATACGCGGGTGCTTGTCCTGAACTTTGTGGCATATAATTAGCTATTGCAGTTGCTGTTTGACCGCCTTTATCAGAGCCGTCTAAGAAATTAACCCCTCCAATATCTTCTGCTTGTGAACTTCTATCTACAACACCCATCTCTGGATATAAATCATTTCTTAATTTAGGGTTAATAGCATTAATACTAAAACCAAATGCAGGTACTTTAATGTTTTTATTAATTAAATAATCAGTCACTTCTTCGAAGTTAATTTTCTTAGGGTCTATATCAGGAAAGTCTTTATCTTCATCTGCAGCCCAGTTTAACAACTTCATCATTGATTTTGGCATGTTAGTTGGGCTTATTGTTTTACCTAACTTATCAAATCTTTCCATGTCTGTATAAACGTCTAACAATAATTTTACTGATTTAGGATTAGATAATAAATAACCACCGCCCCCTAAAAGCATTGCAAAAGGTATTGCTGCAGCAATAGTACCACCACCTGCAACAAATGCTCCAGCTGCTCCAGCCGCTCCACCAGAAAGAATAATTCTTCTCATAATAAATTGTTGCGAGTCTGAAATTAATTTACCGTACTCTTTATCTAGAATATCAATCATTTGTCTTAAATCATTTGCTGCGGCTTTACCTTGAGTTCCACCCCCAAACATCTCAGTCCATTTAGCCATAGAAGCCTCTTTACTAGCTTCATCAGTGTAACCCATCGCTTTTCTAAATTCTTTAATATCAAATTCACCGGCTTCACCTGCTCTTATCATAATATCTCTTGCATCAACTTCACCAATTTTATATCTTTGTGCAATGACTGGATCTATTCTTGTAACTTGTTCTAATTGTCTTGTGCCTGCAGCATCAAATATTTCTTCCCAACCCTTGTATTGTACTGCACCAACTCTTTCTGCATCTGCTAATCTATCTCCAATTGTCTTACCGGGTAATTCTGGTTGTTTTTTAAAAGATTTTATAAAAGCATCCCAAATATATCTTGATCTAGCTCTATTAAATAACTCATTACCCTCTTTAAAATTGGGGTTATTTACACCAAACAATTTTCTTAATTCTTTAATACCGTCAGGTGAGCCTTTAGAAAATTCATTGTGAACAACTTTGTTCCACATTTGGTCACCTGTAACTTTTACAGGTAAATTATTTAACATTCCTTTTACAGAAAAAATATTTGCAGAACTGTTTATAATTTTTTGAGCTGTAGGTGTGTTAAATGCTCTTACGATTGTACTAAAATATCGATTAGCTGATTCTAGTTGTACACCAAAATCATTCATTTTACCTACTGTACGATTTAAAAACTCATCAGCTGCTTCTTTTCCTGTTGAGTTTAAAAGATCATCATACTGTTGTTTGAAATTAGCACTTGCTAAATACCCTTGTATGTTATCTGGGTTAGCAACTTTATTAAAATCTTCTCTAAAAGCCGCTCTTAAATCATGTGCAATTTTTGAGGGGTCCGTTTGTTTTGTTGAATAAAGAGTATTTGTTAATACTTTCATCAAACCTTGATATTCTCTTGGTGTTATCTGTGGATCAATATCTTGCAGTTTGTTAATTAATACCATCAAATCATCATCAAACCCGCTACCTCTCATTTTAGTTGCAAGGTATTCAGGTGATGCTTGACCGTAAGCAGGTTCCTGTTTGCCTAAAATATTTGTAGGCAAGGTTTCCTGCATTCTAGTCATAAAGTCTTTTGCGACTTTAGTAACTGAAGTGGTTGGAATAAATCTTGGATTATTCATTCCGTCAATAATTGTGTCTAACATTTTATATTGTCTGCCAATTGTAGATTGGTAATCTAAAAAGTTTTTTTGCATTGCTGGAAGCATTTGATATTGAAGCATACCTACTTGTTCTAAAGGTGCCTTACTAACTACTTCATCTAAAAATGTTGTAAATAATTCTTTTTCTACTCTTGTTCTTTGCCTTTTTGCAAAGATATTAGCGAATGGAAAAACACCAAACACTTTTTCAAAGCCTTGTACAATTCTACCACCAAACTTTTCTGTTTGTGCTAAAGTTGATGCACTTAAATTTATTCCTCTTTTTTGTGCTGCTTCAGCCATTTCTTTAGATTCTTTACCTAAACCTAAAATACCCTTAGTTCCTTTAAGTGTTGCACCTAATATAGGAGCTAAAGAAGAACCTGCTAAATTAAAAAAAGCTGCGTTACGCATTGCTTCCACTGAATGTAGTAATACTTGTTGTGCATAAGGTAATTTTTTTACATCGTTGTTTGAAATCTCACCTAAATCATTGTTAGCTGCAGTACTAAAATCAGTTGCAACATTAGCCATGTCATATAAAACTGAACCTGCTCCTGCACCTCCTGCACCTGCTAATTGAGATTTTGCTTCTGTAACTAATAATTGTGATGGTGCTTTTGATACTGTTCTAAAACCATCCACAACTCTCCCAAATGATCTTGCAACGCTACCTAACATTTTAAAATTTCTAATGACTGGTAATTTACCTAAAGCTTTTTCGTATTTGTCAAAATTTATAGACGCTGCTCTTAATTTGTCTGCTGAATAAGTAGCACTTGGATCTCTAGTAAATGCACTAACTATTTTAGGCATGTCATTAAGATAAACAGCTCCACTACCTGCTACATCACCTATTAATTCAAGATCAGATCTTTCAACACCTTCACCTGTAAAAGGAAAAATACCTTTTGTTGCTGTTTTAAATGGATCTGCTTTTAATTCTTTTTCTTTTGCTAAAAGTTTTGAACCAAGACTTCTTTCTCTCTCTATTTCAGATACACTTGCGTATCCTTTAAGTTGGCCTGACTCTAGAGCTAAATCTACTGCTGCTCTTTGGTCTTGATTAAGTTTAGATGCATCAAATGTTTTTTCATCTAATCTTTTTTGTAATTCCTGTAAAGTAGCCATTACTCAATTGTTCCAAGTATGTTTTGTTGATTTTGTAAAACGTTACTTTTAATTATTTCATTATTTTTTTGTGCGTTCATTACTTCTACTAACGGCATGTTAGTAAAGGTTTCTATATAATCTCTGTTACCGCCTGCAAAATTATAAGCCTTAGCTATACCTCTAAATTGATTTTCTAAGTTTTCAGCTAAATTTCTATAAGCTGATCTTACTTCATCCTCACCAGTCGTTAAGCCTAAAATTTGTGTTCTTTGAGCAGCGTCCTCAACGTCAGCTCTAGTCAATCTATCTTCAGTTTTATTAGCGTTTGCTAAAACATATTTCATTCTAGTTTCGATTAGTCTTGCTTTAGTAAGATTATCTAATTCACCCTTATCTATTTTTGCATTTTTTAAAATTCCACCAATTTCATCTTCATACATTTGAGTCACTGCTTTAGTTTCGGCTTGTTGTCCTTTAGTAGGTTGAAGTACGTTTCCTTTATCATCTAAAATATCTTCATTAAAAGAATCAATTATTTGTCTATCAAGTTTTGTTTTATCTAAATTGTTTTCAGAACCAAAAAAACCAAAAATATCATCGGCAACAGCACTTACTTTTTCTAACCCAATTTTAGTTCTTCCCGTCAAACCAAAAGTACCATCAGGCATACTTAAAATATCCTGAGCATAATCATAACCTTGAGAAATACTGTTTAATTGGTTTCTATATTTAGCTAATCTTCCAGGTTGTTTATCTAATGTGGTATAGTCAGCATATTTCATTGGCACAGCTTGTGTTCCTGAACCGTCAGGGGTTGGTACAAACATTAAATCTAAACCAGTGTCCTTATCTCTTCCTATTTCAATACTATAACCTCCTAAGGGATCATTAGGATCTTCAATAAATACTTTTTTTCTGTCTTGACTGGCTTTATAAATTCCAGTTCCTTTTTCTTTTTCTTTAGCTTTTAAAAATGCAACTGCTAAATTATTTCTTCTATCTTTTTCTTTACTAAACAACGCTAAGGCAGTGTCTGTTACACCTGATCCTGATTGACCTGCAACATCTAAAAATCCTCTTACACCTCCTTTTGCAGTTTTACCTGACATTAAACCGGTAGCAAACTTCATAAGTAAAAGATTACTTGTTTGATCGTTACCGCCTGTTAGGTTTGTAATTCTATCGTAGAACGCATTAAATTCATCAGCCTCTTTACTGTTTTGCATTTTCTTTTTAATTCTAGCTCCTTTTTCTGCATTTTCTTCTTGTCTTTTCGCAGCATCTTGAATCTCTTCCATATTCATTCCAGTTGTACCTGGAGCTTGTGGCTGCAAACTATCATCAACTCTTTTAGCCCCTCCTGTAATATTAGGATCAAACGTAAATGTTTGAGCTATTTGATCTGCTGTAGCTGTAGGTGTTGTTTTTGCTGTTTGCTCATTTTTGTAAGCTTCGTCTAATTTCATTTGTGCAATTTTTTTGTAGCTTGGTGATCCAATAACTACTTCTTGTCCATCAATAACTGTAGGCTTACCAAGATTTTTTTTATCTTGTTCTACACTTCTTAATACATCTTTTACTGTAAATGGAATTGGTTCACTTAAAACTTTTTCTTCTGCTGGTGCTTCATCTCCTAAAACGAAACCTGTTCCAATACCCCCTAGACCTACTGCTGTAGTTCCTTTTGGTATTCTTTTGCCAAATTCTTTTCCTGTTGATTGCATTGCTGCTGATGTTTGTGGAAATTTACTTTTTAATGTTCTTTGTGCACCTGTAAGTCTTAAACCTTTTGCTGCTAATGGTGTACCTAAAGCTAACTGACCTATACCTGAAGCAATTTGACCAAAGTCTCCTTCTCTACTACCTGTTACAATATCTCCAACACCTTCTCCACCAAGTAAAACACCTGTACCAAGTTCAGTTGATCCTGTAGCTCCTGGAAACTTTTTAGCTCCTCTAGCCATAAGACCTTGAAGTCCTGAGCCACCTGTTCCTGTTCCTAAACCTGTACCTTGTGATCCAACCAATCTTTGTGCAGCCGTTCCTTGGTAACCAATAGGAAAACCAGATCCAGCCTGAGCTGCTTTTGATGTACCTAAGCCACCAATCTTTCTGGCTTTTTTAAAAGTTCTATAACCTCTAACAGCTGCTGGAGCCAAACGTGCTAAACCTGCACCTAATCCATATATTATTGGTAAAGGCATCTGCTATCTCCTTTGTGCCATGTTATAGGCAGCATATGCACCTATTCCTGTACCTGCTGCTTGCGCTAATGGGTTAGTTCCTGGTGCCGTGGTCGCTGTAACGGCAGACTGTGATGTTGGCATGTTAGTCATGATTCCTTTTAAGAACTCTAGTCTTTGATAAGGTTCATAAGCTTGAGCCATTGTACTTGCTCTTGATGCATCTAATGCTTGCTGCCCTAACTGTTGCTGTACTCCACCGGCTTGTAATAAACTTGCAATGTCAGCTTGTTGCATTGCTTGTTGTTGACCA
>Ga0222716_10003589_pt1 | contig 12363 bp, 19 predicted proteins | sample C33_13DmetaG_FD_165044 | JGI IMG/M metagenome (GOLD analysis project Ga0222716, IMG submission 165044) | Estuarine water microbial communities from San Francisco Bay, California, United States - C33_13D | ecosystem: Environmental > Aquatic > Marine > Unclassified | place: USA: California... | reverse complement strand
ATCATGATATTGTGTTGTTCGCGCATGATGATATATTTATTGATGATCTGAAACTCAGAGGAAAGCTATACACAGCGATGAACGATCTCAAATATGATATAACTGGTTTGGCAGGATCAAAAGAAGTGAAAGTTGCGGAACCTGCACTGTGGCATTTGATGTCTCGCAGAGAGTCATGGACTGGTGCAGTGGCTCATCCAGTAAATGGATCAAAGCAGCTCATGACAACAAGTTTTGGGCCATGGCCTTCGAGATGCTTGATATTAGATGGTTTGTTTCTCGCGGTAAATCTGAGAACCGCACTCAAAACAGGTTGGAGGTTCAACGAAAACTACGACTTTCATCACTATGATATAGCATCATGTTTAGACGCCAATGCAAAAAAATTAAAACTAGGAACATACCCAATATACACCACACACATGAGCCCTGGATTGTCTTCACTAGAGGATAAAACATTCAAACAATCTCAAAAACAATTTATAACAGAATATGCAACCTAAATTAGATCATGAATTTTATGAGACAGTGATCATGTACAACATGTTAACTGATGAGCCATATCTGGCTAGTATCATCGACCATCTGGATCAAAAATTCTTCGAGGATAAGAACATCTCGGAAATTGTAGGTATAGTCCGTGAGTATTACCTCAAAAGAAGTGCTGCACCAACATTGACTGAGATAAAAAGTTACTTAACTACACCAGAACTCAAAGAAAATTTTAAGAAGGTAGTCGCTAAATTTGAGAACTTCACAAGCAGCTTTAACAAAGATGAGTTGTATCAAAATACAGAAAAATTCTTGAAAGAAAAAGCTGTATTCAACACTTTGTTGCAGGTAGCAGACCAGGCCAATCAAGTTGATGTTGACACTAGTGATATATTGAATCGGTTTGAAAAGGCATGCGGCATAACACTCGAGACAGATATAGGTTTAGATTATGTGAATGAGATAGATCGACATATCGATGATTTAGTAACTGTTGATGACACTATATCATGCGGTTGGCCTTGGCTTGACAAAAAGATGGATGGAGGTTTCTTGGAAAATGGTAGAGCAATATACGTATTCGCTGGCGAAACTAACATCGGGAAGAGTATATTCTTAGGCAACATAGCCAAGAACATTGCAGATCAAGGCAAGACGGTGTTGCTGATAAGTCTCGAGATGAGCGAGTTAGTTTATGCAAAAAGGATAACTACCAATTTGACACAAATACCAATTCGAGATTTACATTCACGTACTGATGATATCCGGGACGCCGTGAAGCAATATAAAAATTCCAAGTCTAAATCACGTATAATTGTAAAAGAATTCCCACCAAGTACAGTCAGCTGTAAGCATATCAAAGGTTACATTAAAAAATTAGTTGACAAGGGCATAAAACCGGACGCGATTGTTGTTGATTACGTCAACTTGCTCAAGAGTGATCAAGGTACAAACTCTTATGAACGCATAAAATATACAACCGAAGAACTTAGAGCGTTATCATATGTGTTTGAATGTCCCGTTATAACAGCAACACAGTTGAACAGAGCGGGTTACAGTGAAGTAAACCCCGGGTTGGACACGGTTGGAGAAAGTTACGGGTTGGCGGCAACTGCTGATGCTATATTTAGTATTTGGAGAGAAGAAGAGGATATAGAGCTAGGTGTACTCAAGCTTGGTGTCATGAAAAACCGGTTTGGGGAAAACTTTGGTAGTGTCGTGATGGAGATCAATTATGACACGCTGTCTTTGTGCGAAGCTGCAGAACAAGTGCGTAGTATTGACATGACCGACACAATGAATGCACTGGACTTGTTATCCAGTTGATTAATACCGTGTGAGCGGTTAAATAATCAACAATTGAGATGAAAAAAATAATGGTGTTTACAGATTGTGATTTAGATGGAGCGGGGTCATATGTCACATTCAAATGGCTGACAAAATTGAACATGCAGGCTGAAATTTGTTCACAATCAAATTTCCGGAAGACATTCCTAAACTGGTGTTCTAAAAACAACCCGGAAAAATATGATAAGATATACATCATGGATCTTGATGTGTCGCAGGACAATCTAGATATAGTTGATAAGCCGAACATAACCATCATAGATCATCACGATACACACGTTGATAATATTGACAAGTATAAACATGCTACAGTACTTGTCAAAAAGCACACATCTTGCTGTCGATTGATATATGATCTTCTCCGCGCGAAATATCCGGATAGAATATTGACTGACGAACAAAAATTGTTGGTTTTGTTGGTGGATGATTATGACAGTTATCAACACAAACTGAAAGACTCATACAATCTAAACGTAGTGTTGTGGAATTATATTGGTAACCGATTGGAGCAATTTGAAAGAGATTTTGGTTCCGGGTTCAATGGATTCACCCAAAACCATTTGAATATTATACATCTGAACAACAAAAAAGTGAAGCGTATAATATCAGAACTGCAAATATTTAGAGGACAACTACCAATCAAGGGTAAGAAATATAATTTATATGCTACAACCTGCAGTGAGAGCTTAAACGAAGTCGCCCATCACGTGATAAACAGACACGATTGTGATATATGTATGGTGATGAATCTAAATACAAAGCGCGTGAGCTTCCGGAAGAACAAAGAAACTGCTGCTGATGTGCATCTAGGAAATTTAGCCAAAGTTCTAGCTGAAGGAGGTGGTCACGTCGACTCTTCCGGTGGAAAGATAACAGAACAAGTACTAACAATAACAAAAATGTTACAACCTACATGAATCTGAATATAAAAGATGCAGTAGCTAAAACCGACCCGTTACACAATGCGTATGAGAATGAATACGCACATATATTCTTGAGCTTTTGTGCATATGTGTGTATAATAAAGAATAAAAAAATGAATTTACCAAATATATTCTTATGTATGATGAAAGAACCTGAACTTAGGGAGTTGTTCAAGCAGCTGTGTGATGTAGAGTCGGATTATGACGTGTTCAAATGCTTTTTAAACTATGATTCAACACTACACCGTTCAAAGTACATAAGAAATTACTTACAGGATAACAATATTGTGTTATAATGACCGGGTTGGAGAAACAAATATATAATGCATGGTTAGCCACCACGAGATCGAATCAGAACAAACCGTTTAAGTTGAGAAAAGAGTGGAAAGACTTCGAAGACAAACCAGAATATTATTTCATAAAAAAACTTGCAAAATTGTTCATGAGATACGATAATATAAACATAAATGAATGGTTTGAAGCTCCATATAAAATATATCCTGAGAAAATACAATACGATCTCAAGCATTATACGCTCATGAAGCAATACCAAACATACCGTTTGTATATACAGAAAAAAATAAACAAAAAATTAACACCAAAACAATTCCACGACATATTATTTAAAAATAAAAAAAAGTTGAACTAAACATAAACACAAACTATAATAAAGAAAATGAGTACATTCACAAAATCCATGTTCGCGAGCATCAAAGATGCTCTAACTAAAGAAGGTTCCTCTAACAGGACTGCAGATATACTGAGAACCAAGCCCGGTAATTCATACGAGATCAGACTGTTACCCAATATTGAAGATCCAAGTAAAACATTTTATCACTATTACAGCCATGGTTGGACCAGTTTCTCTACCGGTCAATACGTGACAGCTGTGAGTCCGACAACTTGGGGTGATCGGGATCCAATTGCAGAGCATAGACTCAAAGTGTATAGAGGAGGTAGTGCAGAAGAGAAAGCGAAGGCAGAAGCGATCTATCGTCGTGAGAATTGGTTAGTCAACGCATATGTGATCAATGATCCATCGGATCCGGAAAACAATGACACTGTAAAAATTTTACGCTATGGAAAACAATTACACAAGATCATAATGGAAGCAATTGATGGCGAAGATGCCGGTCAATTTGGTGAGAAAATATTTGATTTGAGTGAGAACGGATGTACATTTCGTGTGCGTTGTGAACGTCAAGGAGATTACCCGACTTATGTTTCCAGTAAATTTTTAATCCCTGGCGCAATTCCTGGATTGACAGAGTCAAGAGTTAAAGAGATATATGACAACGCGTTCAAGCTTGATGAAACCTTCCGTACTAAATCTTACGATGAGTTAAAGCTAATGCTAGATGAACATTTTCATTGTATTGACCCAGGAAGTGAGGAGAGTACAACCGAGAACATCATTAATGAAACAACTAATAAATCTAGTCCAGATCCTGAGCTGGATGAGGATGTACCCATGAGTTTCGATACACCATCTAAAGAAGCATCAGAAGATGAACCTCTTGAGGATGACAAGATCAACCAACTGCTAGCCGGTTTGGACGATGTCTGATACACAAACAGAAGATAACCCTTACGCGAATCGAAATCACGAATCTGACACTAACGCTCTAGCCAGGAGCGATATACATGCTGTGGCAGCTCTATTGGGAAATGTTTCAGGTTCATTGAAAGAGATCGACAAACAAAATGTCGGTAGTGAGGGTAATAACAAAGCGTTAAAAATAAATCCAACAGAAACACTCAAGAACATGTTTGTATCTGATAGTAACAACACAGAAACTCTATCTCCGGCACCAAACAACTCGCGAGAAACACTGAAGCCTCAAGTCACACAAATACCTGCACCGGTTTTGCAGCAGCAAGTAAGTAATGTTGCAGTCGCTGATGAAATTGAGGAGAGGTTGTCAAAGCTCGAGCAACGTGTTTTTAAAAAACAATTCAAGTTTAAACGTGGTATCACATACACCATCAACACAGTGAACATCAAGGGAACATTCAAGGACCCAGATGATATTGTAGATATTGTATATTCCGAACTTGCAAAACAAGTAAAAACAATTACAATTAAACTAGATGGTACAAATAAAAATACAAAATAAAAACGACTTTGTTAATAATTTTCTGTCACCTATAAGTAAACTGACTGAAAATACTGTAATAAAGATACGTAATGAAAACATAACATCACTCTGCTCGAGCAGCGATGGTACATTGATTGTCAACTGTATTGTGGATCAACAAAATGAAGTACCGGAAACTCTATATTTAAATGTTCCGGACATCAACAGATTGATCAAAGTGATGTCATGTATAGATCAAGATGATATCGATTTAAAGTTCAACAATAACAATATCGAATACAAGTCAAGTAACGTAGGTTTCAAATTTCATTTACTTGAAGACGGTATAATCGATCCGCCTGCTGTAGACATCGAAAAGATCAAAAAGATAGACTTCAACTTCACGTTCAACATGCCCCCGGGTGTGATCAACCAACTAGTTAAGGGTAGCACATTCACAACAGATACTAACAAGATATATTTTTCGACAGAGCAAGGCAAAGTGTTGGCCAGTTTGACGGACAAGCAAAGACACAACGTTGATTGTTTCACACAAACAATAAGTGACCAGTACACAGGTGATCCGTTAAAGACTGACCTAGCGTTGAGTTTTGAAACAATCCGGATTATCAGTTCTATTAGATTTGATAACTTGAAGGTTAGCGTCAATCCAGAACTCAATGTATTTTTATTCACCATAAAAACAAAAACAACCACAATAATGGTAGTGTCATCAGGATTTGTAGGTTAAAGTTGTTATGTGCCAACTCAAGTGTAAATAACATTAATGAAGAACAAGATACACACACTGTCATATTTCAAGAAGAGATTAAAGGACAATGGATATATTGTCTGGGACATAATGAAGAGCTACGCGTTAAGTGATCCCAGGAAATGGACGTTAATGATAAATCCTAGTGATGAATCCATCTTCATAACATGCGTGGTGAATCGTGACGACTTTGGAGGTCTACCGGAATTTGAAATCAATGACAGTGGTTTAAGATTTCAGCGAAATTTAGTTCTCAAAACAAGCAGTATGGAGGTGTTAATAAATCTATTGACCGAGCGGGGAATATTAGGTGACAGTACAAAGTACAGCAAGAAGCATGCAAATGACACATGATAAGGATAACGAATCTGACGATTCGAAAAAACCAAAACGAAAACCGGTGAGAAAGAAAAAAGAACCATCTCCGGAAAAGGTTGATGATATGTTCAAAGAGAAGATACAGAAGGCAATACAGTCCAATCTAGATGAATATGCAAAAAAAAGAAATTTATCACAGAAACAGATATCGACTATCAATTCATTTATAGAAGAGCATTTAGGTTGTTTCATATTGTTGGGATACACAGTATCTGGTGACCCGGTGAGTATAATAAATGCATCCACTCCAAAAGATTCCGACTCTCTTGGAACATTAGTCCAAAAATTCTTATCAAAATATTCAGATCCTAGGGACCCTACAAACCTACTACCACCACAAATTTGATGAGAGTAATTATTTTGGGAAAAGGGTATGTAGGCATGTCACTATATAAATGCTTATACCGGTGTTTTGATGTCATACACTTGAGCAGACAAGAGCTCGACTACACTAATCGGCACGTACTTAAAAATTACATCAAAGGACAAAAAGAACCGATCCGGTTAGTTATAAATACATGCGGTTACACCGGGAGACCCAACGTAGATGCATGTGAACATAATATACCTGATACTTGGTATTACAACGTAGTAGTACCAGTTAATATACAAAAGGTATGCAAAGATCTGATAGTACCAATGATACACATATCTAGCGGTTGTATATACACAGGCTATGATAAAAATTATACTGAAGATGATGAACCTAATTTCGGTTTGCATAATTCAGAGAGCAGTTGGTATAGTAAGACCAAACATGCATGTGAGATGATGCTAGCAGATACACCAACATATATATTTCGTATTCGCATGCCATTTTGCGATACATCATCACCGAGAAGTATTTTGACCAAGTTGTTAAAATACGACAATGTGATAGATATGAAAAATTCGCTCACGAACCTCGAGGATCTGTGCGGATTTGTATTGTATTTTTCCACCGATATATTAGACTCGGGTAAATCCCATCCGTACGGTATATACAATGTTGTAAACCCACAGCCAGTCACTACAGGAGAGATTATACAGATGTTGAAACAGAAAGGTTTAAGCAACCCCAACTGGAAAACTATCTCATTAGAACAATTGTATGAGAGAACAGATACCAAGAGGTCTAACTGTGTCTTGTCCGATAAAAAAATAACTGACATGAACTTGAGATTACCAAATACTGTCGACAGTCTTTACCGGTGCATGAACAAGATTGCTTCAAATGATAAATTGGTTCAATAGAGACAAAATGCGTAGAAGGATTTATGCTATCAGGGAAGGTAGCTACAAGGGAAATTTTTTTGTGTATATTGGTCAAGATGATAAAAATTACAATTTTTTATGCTTACCGGATAATGAACCAGTAGAAGTACCCAAAGAGAAATTCAACAAAGGCATACAAGAAAAAATAGTTGACTATATTGAGAAGCTACCACATAATGTATATGAAATCTGCTGCGCACAATATAATGAATCAAAAGCCAAACAAAATATTAATAGACTCAAGCAATCTACTACACCGAGTGGTGTGGATAACAGAAAGCGGTCAAAGAAAAATTAGCCCGGTGTATATCTTCTTGACAAGTGTCAAGAAATACGCCGATAAATTTGAATGTAATAACATATACTCTGTATGGGATAAGAGATTGATACGTGGTGTCAAGAACTACAGGAGACAAGCTAAGCAAGCTGATTATAAAGGCAATAGAGACACTGCTAAGAATGAACGTGTGTTTAGTTTTGAGGATGAAACAACCGAGATACTATCAGCACTAGGTGTTAAGAACATGTACCCAGGTATACTCGAGGCAGACGATGTAATCTCCTGGATGTCCAAAGAAACCAAAGGTAACAAAATGATTGTTAGTGTTGATCAGGATATGCTGCAGCTTGTTGATGAAAAAACTTCTGTGTATAGTCCCATAAAAGATATAATCATAACGAATGAAAATTTCGAAGAGGTGGTGGGTGTGCCTCGTGAACAATTTTTAAGATACAAATCATTGATAGGTGATAAATCAGACAACTTACCAGGTGTTGAGAGGTGCGGTAAAAAGACCGCTGCTAAACTTTTAGAGCAATGCGAAACTGATCAGCTACTAGAAGAAAAATTAGGATCAGAAAAGATCAAGCCTTACTATTTCAATTTGAAGATGATCGATTTGGAGTATGGATTAAAACAACACCCTGATGATGTTGAGTTGTATCAAGAGCAATACAATAAACACAAACAAACGGCTCCGGATTTTGACAAGTTTATAGATTTGTGCAAGAGTCGTAATTTCAATAAGATAATAGCAGATTCATACATGTGGAAAGAACGCTTCACTGAAACAAATACAACCAGAACATTGGAAAACATTGTAAATTCCCTCGGTCTGTCTAAATAATATCATGAGTAACGTACCTTTAGTACAACCAAAAATAATCTCCTCACCATTTAGTGGTTCGCCAATTCGACCACAGATACGTACAAGAGAGGACAGGCAAAAGATATACACAGAAGCACATTGGATTTGCCCAGACTCTGGTAGGTTTGTAATGAAGGGTATTGTGAAGGTTGAAGATAAAAAATAACTTGCCGTTTCATGAGATATAAACTATCTTAAGGTAATGATAGTACCAGAAGAGTTTGTAGTTCAAAAATTCTACCAGCATGCTGGTTACCCTAAATATGCAAAATCTACAAATACATATACAGGTGGATGCCCTGTGTGTAGAGAGGGCAAGAGCTGGGGAAGAAAAAGCCGGTTATATTATATACCAAAAAATGAAGTGATTTGCTGTCATAATTGCGGTTGGTACAGTTCGCATGTAGATTGGATCATGGAAGTTGAGAAGATACCCTTTCGCGAATTGATGCGACAGATTGAGGAATGTGATTATGAGTATGGCATCGAGAGAATAAATGAAACACAGATAAAAACCAACACAGAGGATCTACCTAAGGACAGTATAAACATTTTTGATAAAACACAATTAACATATTATAAGAATAATGACATGGTGTTAAAAGCAGTTGACGTCATACTAAGTCGTCGATTGAATAAAGCTGCTAACAAACCAAAATCACTGTTTGTAAGCTTGAGCGATTATACACATAAGAACAGATTAACAATACCATTTTACGATAAATCCGGTAATGTTGTATTCTACCAGTCTAGAAAATTAGTAGATGACAACACACCAAAATATCTATCAAAAACAAATAGTGAAAAAACACTCTTTAATTACGATAATATTGATTCCGGTGCAGATAATGTTTTCATAACTGAAGGTCCGATCGATTCTTTCTTCATTAAAAACTCTGTTGCTGTGGCTGGTATACAAGAACGTAGTAAAAATTCATTAACAGCAGCACAAACTAACCAACTAGATAGATTGTTTTTGACACAAAAAGTATGGGTGCTAGACAGTCAATGGAATGACCAAACCAGCAGAATAAAAACAGAAACATTACTCAAGGACGATCAGTGTGTGTTTATATGGCCGCGGGATGTGGGTCGAAAATTCAAAGATGTGAACGACATGTGTATACACTTCAAAATAGATCAGATCTCAGAACAGTACATTCTAGAAAATACATACTGCGGTATCAAGGGTATAATAAAACTCAAACAGATTAGATAGAATCAGAGTTTGCCTCTTTGCGCCTAGCCAATAGTAGATATTGCTTGAGAGATTCCCCTAAGCTGGATAGATCTTGGGCCAATCTAGAGATTTTTTTACTCTCACTGCGTTGTATATCAGTCATGAGACTATCACAATCTGCAGAGTTTAAAGCAAAATTTATTGAACCTTCATCTGTACCGTTTAAATAGTCAATAAAATTCTCAACCTCACCAATCCATGTAGTTAGTGTTTGTATGGTGCGTTGTGTTTGTTGTTGCTTCAGAGCAATCTCTGGATTGTCAGGAATAGTCAACTGTTCTGCAGCTTCTGGTTGATCCATAGTATCAGCAACTGCTGCTTGTTCTGCACCTGTTTCAGGTGCAACAATAGTGTCTTCTGGTGCTTCATTTAGCAAACCTAAAAATCTGTTCCGGAATGAATTCATATCTTTAATTATTTATACAATCTGTATAAGTATTTATGAACATGGATTCAGAAAAAAAGAAAAATGATACATTATTTGAAGATCTGCAGATAGGATCTAATAATTTTATGGGTGTAGGTAAAGGCCCTGGCCAAACTGCTATGCACCATAAACCAGGTAAGGTCACGTTACTGGATTTGATCTCCCAGGCTAAGGACTGGGAATCTCAAATGGACAAAGCACCAAATAGGTTACCATATCCACTACAAGATGGATTAAGTGAACAACTAGGTGATTTGTACATTGCTGCAGAAGAAATAAAAAGTAAAGTTGCACAATCAGCGAAAAACAGTATTATTAAAGATAATACAACAGCATTAAAAGCCGTGAAAAATATACATAAAAAAATGACCGTGATTGGCGCAGCAATTCAAGAAATCGTTAGTGATTTAGATGGATTGGGTGTTGGTACAAGTACACCTGAATTCCATGCCTGAGATAAAACAAATATCAATATCATTAATTAAAACACTGCTGGTTTCTGTGGTGTTTGCTTCTGCCGGTCACTTCCTTTTACAATACCCGCTACAAGAAGGAATCATTGTCATGACTCTAATACAGATCATTATATTCTACGTATGGAACACATACATGGAGTATAGAATGAGAGTTAATGAATCTATACAAGAAACAAGACGAGTAATCGAATATAGTAAGCAGGGAGTTGAAGTACAGTGCGCGCATTGCAAAGCTTTAAATTTTATACCCGTGCGATTGGATGAAGAAAATAATTTTACATGTGATACATGCAACAAACCCAACGCAGTGTACATAGATATAACTATAGCACAATCCGCAACTGGTATAAATAAAGAATCCCTATCAGTTGGTTCGTATGTAAAAGACAAGGAAGCAGCAATAAAAGAAATATCAGATAAAGAATAAAATGGAATACGAGACTAAGCCACCATCTTCTATTAAACCAGCGGAAGAAACAGAAAAAATATCATACAATCAATTGAACAAACAGGTGTTTCAATTCTTTCGGGAAAGAGACTACGAGGGATTTGAGAGTTTCAAAGCAGGTTACAGTAAAGTAATAAGTGAAGATTACACTAACGTAGATTTGCTGTGTAATTTAAATGATCTAATATACAATTACAACACTAATAAACTCAACACCGAGCAAAAGCAGCATTATAAAAATTTATGCACCGGTATGCAAACTTTAAACAAGGCTCTCAAACAATACGATAAAAACAGCACAGACAAAGTTTTCGTTGCATTATTAGCCGGTTATCTTTTAAAATTAGTAAAAATGTTTTACCATGATTGATATTAATAAACACAAAGAAACAAACAGAGTATTAACCTCTAGAAAAAGTAAGAAGTCATACACGATGTCAGAATATGAGATATGTCGATGGATGTCATTAATTGAAGCTGTTGATATTATAGACAAGAAAACAGAACAGCTGGGCACTAGAGGAAAAAACGTCAATTGGGTGAAACCTATAGCTATACAGAAATATATTGATGAAAGAACAGAAAGTATGCTGTTCGAAATAGCTGATGATTTGAGCAAGGAGCCAACATGCACTACATTGTAGGTACTCAAATAGTAACGAGACCTTCTCGGCCACAACCTCTCCGCCCCGGAATGACATCTGCTCAAATTAAAAGCAGATCGACGGGACTGACGACATTTGATAAACAGCGTGAACAACTAACATCTGGTGTAACATACACATTGATACGTGTGTACATGTCTGGGGAGCAACAAGACAAGGTATGTTATGCCTTTTCCGGTAATGGTGAGCGGATTGAGCTGTTGTTCGACAGCATAAAAGATGCTGAAAAGTTTATAAGTGAGTTGAGAAACGAGCAAATACCTGACTACGAAGAAGCAAACAGAAGCAAGACAGATTAATCGTCGTAACCACCGTATATATCGTCGTAATCACCATATACACTATAATCAAATATATTTCGACTCGCTCTATCCACATCATTAAAATATAGTGTATCATCGTTTAATTGTATGTCACCAGAGTCTGTCGCTGACAGACCACCATGGTATGTATCATCTGTAGGTTGCTGTAGTTGTGGCTCGGCAGTAATACCCTGCTCGTAACTGTAATCGAATCTCTTGCCTTTGATCAACCATACATAATGTCCAAGTAATGGGTTTAGCTGCTCAACATCTTGGTCGAGCCTTTCAGTGATTTCGAATTTTTTAGGTCCTCTACCTCCGGGTCTTGAAGAACCAAATTCTGTCAGTTCAATTACATCACCTGACTTCGGCTCCGGATTAGGGTTCTCTGCGGAACTCATTGCCATTGTGTA
>Ga0222716_10003587_pt1 | contig 12367 bp, 9 predicted proteins | sample C33_13DmetaG_FD_165044 | JGI IMG/M metagenome (GOLD analysis project Ga0222716, IMG submission 165044) | Estuarine water microbial communities from San Francisco Bay, California, United States - C33_13D | ecosystem: Environmental > Aquatic > Marine > Unclassified | place: USA: California... | reverse complement strand
CAGTTAAACCGTACTGGTCTTAATTTGTATATTGTATCACTTGTTTCCAAATCTGTAACTGCTTCTTTATATCTTAAAGCAGATGTTTCGGTAAATGAATTAGCCGATACTCCTTCTGTTACAAGTAAACTACCGGTAATAACAGCAGAACCACTAAAAGGAAAACCAGCTCCTCCTCCACCACCAGCATTTTCAGCATAAGATGCTGTCAAAGCATAAGAAGCTGAAGTGTTTGATAATGCGTTAAATTGTACTGAGCTTGATATTATACCTCCAGGTACATTTGTTAGTTGTGTGTAGTCTGATGTAAGTCCATCAAATCTTGTAGCTATAGAAGCTGATAACAATGTTGTACTACCGGATATATCTGATGCTAATTGATTTGAACCAGAAACCAAAGTAGGTTTACCTGTTATACCAGAAAATGGTACTGCATCTGCTACTTCTGCATGAGAAGAAGATAATTCTAATGTTATCTCATGTGATGATGATATCGCATAAGATGCCGAAGTTACCGTAGTAGTACCGTCAATAATATTTGCAATAGCACTAGCTAATGATGCTGAGGTTGTTGTAAATGAACCTGAAATATTAGAGGCTATTTGATTTGATGAAGATACTATACCAGATGGTATGTTAGTAAGTTCTGTATAATCTGATGTTAATCCATCAAACCTGGTTGCAATAGAACCAGATAGCGATGTAAACGAACCTGAAATATCAGATGCTAATTGATTTGAAGAAGATACAACATTATCAATATTAAATACTAAATCAATTTGAGCAGATGAAGATATAATTCCTGTAGGAACTCCAGTAAGACTGGAATACGCAACGTTACCTGTTAGATCCCCTGTTGAGATTATACTACCACTTACAACAAGTGATCCGGTTATGGTAGGATTATGTACTAACATATCTTGTTACGTATTTTTTAATTTGTTTATTTCTTGTGTAAGATTATCTATCTGTGTTTGCTGCTCTTTTATTGAAGCAACTAATATAGCTGTCATTTTACTATAATCTAATCCAGTAACTTCACCATTATCATTTTTTGCTACTAGTTCTGGATATATATCATTTACTTCATCAGCTACAAATCCTACACTATGTTTTTTATTTGTCGTCCAATCAAACTCTACAGGTTTAAGCTGAACTACCTTACCTAACTGAGATTGTAATGGTTGAATATTTTCTTTATACCTCAATGCTGAAGTTTCTATCAAACAGGCAACTGTTGTGTTACCAGTAGATTTAGAAAACTGAAATGCTTGAACGTGTGCAGAAGACGCTGTACTGTAGTATGAAAACTCTACAGATCCAGTAACAGCTAAATAACTTTGTGAAATTAGTAAACTTCCTGTTATTACTGCTGAACCAGAATATGGAAAACCAGCTCCACTACCTCCACCTGCATTTTCAGCATAAGATGCTGTTAAAGCAAATGATGCTGTTGTAGCATTAGAAACTGTTCCATCTACTCCAGATGCTTGAATATAAGATGCTGTTAAAGCATAAGAAGCAGATACGGTACCAGTCAATGAACTAGCATCTCCTATAAATGAGCCGGAAAACGATCCTGTTAATGCTGCTTGCCTACTGGTTAGACTATCTACTCTCATATCTTTTTATGTATCTTATATAAATATTACTTTTTTACTACTATCGTGCCAGCAAATGTGTCATCAAACTCAACAGTTATGGCATTTACCGAAGTAGATAAAATTCTACTTGGAATAATTTGTTCTTTGGTAGATGTTAGATAACTCTGTACTAATGGAAACTCTACATTTAAATTATGTGTTACACTATATGTTGATGCTCCAGAAACTGCTTCTCTGTAGCTACCTAATACTGAACCAGATATTACATGTCCTGCTTTACCTACTACTACTCTACCGGTAGTTGCAGTATCAAATGTTACCGTTACTGTGTTTACATCTGTGGTTGTTAGTGTTGCAGGAACTAATAATTGATCACTGTTATCATAAACAGAAACAAATATATTTTTAGAATTAAAATTATGTGTTACTGTTTTGGTAGTTGCAGAAGTAAATGTATCCGTTATTGTAGTAACTTCTTCTACTGATATCCCTGTCAATCCAGAACCATCACCAGTATGAGGACCGTGAAAAGAACCAGAAAATACTGATCCTGATAATTGAGCCGAGCTAGATACTACATTATCTATATTGAATACTAAATCAATTTGAGCAGATGATGAAATTATTCCTGATGGAATGTTTGTCAGTTGGGTATAATCAGATGTTAATCCATCAAAACGTGTTGCAATAGATGAACTTAACGATGTAACAGAACCAGATATATCTCCAGCTAATTGATTTGATGATGATACAACATTATCAATATTAAATACTAAATCAATTTGTGCCGAAGAAGAAATTATACCAGAAGGTATATTTGTTAAATCACTATAATTTGTTGATAAGCCGTCAAATCTAGTAGCTATAGAAGCACTTGTGGCAGTAAACGAACCTGATATATCAGAAGCAATTTGATTTGAACTAGATATAAAATCAATACCTTGTACATTAAACGAACCGCTTACAGTTACCGATCCTGATAATATTGGATTTTCGTATATTGCCATCTACTGTGCTTTATATAGAACCGGTTACCCAATTCTCGATTGACTCATTCCATGAATATGACCCTGTATATGATCCTGTTACATCACCGGTTGGATAAGCAACTGGAGCCTCCCAAGTGTAAGAACCTGTATTTAGGTTCCAACTACTAAAAGGTTGTGGAGCATAAAAAGCATCTAATGTTGAATCATAAGTGTAACCAATACCGGCATAATTACCTCTCAATGCTTTGGTTTTACTCTGATCAACTGTTGTGATATCACCAGAACCAGACGCATTGGCTAATTCTAATGTTGCATAGATACTTCCACTAGCATCTTGATAAACAGTTGGGGAAGGAGTATTTGAATTAGCTTGATAATGTACTCCACCTCTGGTGTTATAAGATGTTTGAATCCACTTTCCGGGAGAATCATCTACAAAGGTATCAAAGAATGAAGCCTCAGCTACAATAACTTTAACAACTTTTCCATTTTTTACTTTAGCGTAGTGTCCCATTTTTATTAATATAGTTATATTTTATAAATATCAAAAAGATAAGGTTAGAGGTATATCAAATGTACCTGATACTTCAAAACAATCAGCTTTTTGACCAAATTTGTTAAACAATATTCTTTTTTTACTTCCTAACAAGCTTCTTAACTGTGTGTAATCACTATTTTGAGCTGTGTCATATATTACATTACCTGAATTATTAATTAGTGAGCTTTTAAGTTCTTCAGGTGTAGCGTTAGGATTTATTTGAGCCATTAATGTTAGCACACCACTTACTTGTGGTGCTGCCATTGATGTACCAGATATAGCTACTTGCTTGTAACTGTTATTATAGTAGTAACTATATCCTCCTATTTCATTAATATTAGAAGAAGCAGCCATTATCCTTGTACCGTGAGCGTAAATATCCACTCCAGGTCCTTTTTCTGTATATGTAGATGCTTGATCTTGAGAAGCATCGTATGAACCACTATCTAATGATCCAACTAATATTGAACCGCCACCTTGTGGTGATGAACCTCTATGATAGTATACTGTCCCACTATTTGTTACTGCAGAATTATCATAATCGTTACCGGTAGAGATATCTACTTTATGACTTCTATTACCTGCAGCTATGACAACATGTACTCCTTCATCTACTAATTCTTCAATATCTGTATCAACTGAAGTTATTCTAATGTTTGTTTGAAACGAACCATCTCTAACATAATTTACTAGTCCATAATTAGACCATCTATTACTAGCAGTACCTATTGTAGCATCTGTATAAGTTGTTCCTCTATAAGTCATAGAAGAAACAGATGTATAGGATAATCCATACCCCCAGGACATATTAACTATTGTTGGTCTTTTAAGTCCAGTTTTTGGATCTACTGGTTTATTTCTATGCCATAATTTTATAGCATCAAAACAATATGTTACAGATATTCCTGTACCGCTATCTCCTGCACCTTCTAAACCAGATACTTTTAGTGCATAAATTTTTGCATTTTTAGCCCAACCAAAATGCTTACCAGCAATTGTTGAAGCTACATGTGTTCCGTGCCCATGGTAATCTCTATAATGGTTAGCATTTTGTGTAAATCCTAATCCTGAGACATCAGCCCAATCTATTTGCTGTAATCTTGAATTGCCATTTTCATCTTCCCATTCAGGATGATTTGGTTCAATTCCTGTATCTTGTATTACCACATCAACTCCAGTACCATCTAGATTATAAAGATAATCATCTGATAAAATATCTGATGTACCGTAATTATTAGTCTGAGATTTAGATCTCAGTAAAGCGTAATTAATATGATTTTCTGTTGTACCGGCATTTTTGGTAAAAGTACCGCTTTGTCTTCCAAAAGGGGTCAAGATAATATCATCTCTATCTTGTGGTGGTATTTCAACAGCTAAAACATCAGGGTGGTTTCTTACTTGCTCTGCTTCATCGTCTGTTAAAAAGTAATGAGTTTGTCTATAACTTCCTAAACGTTCGTTAGCAACAGTAATATTACGGTTAGGTATGCCGTCCTTGTTGGTGATAGTTATCATATCTTCACCAAAGGCGGTGTAATCAACACCTTTTTTTAATATTACATTATATTCTTTTTCCATACTTTTTTTATGCTATTGCCCAATAAATATAAGATGCATTTAAAGTATTAATCTGACCGTCTGTTCGTTTTATTTGAAATCCAGTGGAGGACAAAGTAATATCATATCTACCAAAACCATTAGCTGATTCTGCACCAGTAGTGTTAGGAACTAAAATTTGGTCTATATTATCCCCCGTATCTCTTATATTATCCCAAATTGTCCAATTATCCGCTACTGAAGTTGGTTTTACAAGTATGAATTTTGGTCTAAAACCCGTTGTTATTGTTGGACCATTAGTTGAACCATTTCCTGTATAACTACCCATCTTCTGATACCCATTAACAGAGTGAAAGCAGTAGGCTATAATGTTTTGCCCACTTGTTCCCGAAGCCTCTCCTGTAGTTGTTGAATTTGCTAATCCAAATGTATTTGAAGATACAGAAGGGAAGAATGAAAAGGCTGTTTCCGTACTGTTTAAAGCTAAAGTATTATTTGGAGATGGTATCCCACTATGATAAACCCTCCAACTTGTACCAGCAGCAGAAAGATTTTTAAGTATAATAACATCTGGAGTATTTTCTAAACCGTGTCCAACTGTTTTTGAACTTGTATTACTACCCGTGCTTGTCCAACTAACAATACTAAACCCTGCTGCTTGATTTGCACTTACTTGACTTGTAATAGTTCCATTTGTGTTTGCTACTGCTGTACCTCCTGCTTTCCAACACCAAGCAACGTAGTTTCCTGTTGAGTTGAAACCCCCAGAGCTTTCTGTCCAAGTGAATCCCGTATTTGTCAAAGTGTGTAATGCAGTATTGTTTGCTGCAGATTGAGCATCAGTAGAGTTGGACTGCAAAAACCTACCATTAGGACGTAAAGTATCAAACCATCCATGTAAGTATGCATTATCTCTTGACTTAGCCCATATTAAATCAGGTTTGAACCCTACGTTAACAGAATATGGTACTGATTGACCTGTATATAAAACTGTTTGAAAATTATTCTGAGGAATGATAGGATTATCATTTGGACCACCAATGGTTAAAGTACCAGATGAATTAAATGTGTGTACTACATGTCCATCAGATCTTGATGACTTGATTCCTCCTAAACCAGATAATGAACCACTATTATAAGCAAAGATTGCTACTCCAGAGCCTCCTGCTCCTCCTGAATATCCTTCCCCTCCATTTCCTCCAGAACCTCCTCCTCCGGTATTAGCGGTTCCTGTATTTCCATTTGTATTCAATGCACTAACCCCGGTAGCTCCACCGCCTAAACCTCCAGTTCCGGGAGTACCGCCATTATATGTACCCGAACCCCCACCACCGGCATAGTAAGTAGCTGTTCCAGTTATAGGAGATTGTTTACCTATACCTCCGTTTCCTCCTACACCCGCTGAACCATTTCCTCCTACAGCTCCTGCTCCACCTCCTCCTCCTGAAGGGTAGTTAGTACTTGAGGTAGCACCGTCACCTCCATCATTTCCTTGACCGGCTGTACCAGAACCTCCTGTTTGAGCTCCTGAGGTTTGGTTACCTCCTCCACCACCAGAACCACCATCTCCGGGAACTGTTTGAGTAGCGTAAGAAGAACCTCCACCTCCGCCTGTTGCAGTAATGGTTGATATTGAAGCTCCTGCTATGGAAGAATCTACTCCGTTTATTCCTGAGGTATTACCTCCACTGTATGCACCTCCAGCTCCTCCACTTCCTACTGTTACTGTAAAGGATGAACCGGATGTTACAGAAGCTAATGAAGAGGATAAATATCCACCTGCTCCACCGCCGCCACCGTGTTGTATTGCGCCGCCACCACCTCCTGCTACTACAAGATATTCTATATCAGCAGATGCTACTGCTGGTGCTGGTGTTGTTTGTTCACCAAGTACTTGCCACTGTGTTCCGGTATATACTTTAACTACATTATCTGTAGTATCATGATAGATACTTCCAGTATTAGGGTTAATAATAGCAGATGCAGTAGGATGCTGAGGAAGATTTAAAGATCCTGATGTTGTTGTATCACCGTTAAGAAATGGACTAAATACTTTCATAATTTATGCTGTGTATGTTCCTGAACCGGAGAATATTAATATTGTATCTGTACCTGAAGTTGTGACTGTAGGTGATCCTGTTGTTGTGCCGGTATAACTGTCAGTAGGTAATCTTAAAATAACTACACCTGATCCTCCAGATACGTTAGAAAGAGCTCTATTTGCTATTCCACCTCCACCGCCACCGGTATAGGCTGTTCCATTAGAAGGTTGACCTTGACCGTAAGTTTTTCCATCTGTACCACCTCCGGCTCCACCAGTTCCTGCTGTACCGCCATAGGTACCTCCACCTCCACCACCGGCAAAATATGTTGCAGTGCCGGTTATAGAGGACTGTGTGCCATCCCCACCATTACCACCAGTACTAGATGAAGCATTTGCTCCTGCGGCACCTGCTCCTCCACCGCCACCGCCAGCATATTCATTGGTCACTCCATCACCACCATCGTTACCTTGTCCAACAGTTCCAGCTCCTCCGGTTGGAGTAACTCCTGTAGCGTTACCACCACCTCCTCCAGAACCTCCATATGAACCTGTTGCTTGTGTAGTACCAGCACCACTGTAGTATCCCTGTCCACCAGCTCCACCACCTAAAGCAGTAATAGTTGTAATAGTGGCACCAGCTATAGATGAAGCTACACCAGGAGCTTTTCCAGTACCACCTGCTCCTACAGTTATAGTAAAAGAAGATCCTGCTACAACAGCTTCTAATGTTCCTGATTTTAATCCTCCAGCTCCTCCGCCACCATTACCTGCTCCATTATTACCAGGTGAAACTGCGTTTCCTGCTCCTCCTGCAACTACAAGATATTCTATATTAGGAGGCGGTTCTGTTTGTGAACCTACCACTTCCCAGCCATTTGTATTGGCTACATACACTAAATCATTTGACGTATCTAAAAACATACTACCTGATAAAGGATTCTGAGGATAAGAACCAGTACCGTATCCGTAAGGTATCTGAAAAGATCCTGTGATGTTTAATGTACCTTGTATGTTTACGTCTTGAAATTTCATACTGTTATTTTGCTATTGCTAAATATAGGTAGGTAGAACCATTTGTATTAAATGCACTTGAATTTTTTGTTAACGTAAATCCCGTGGAAGTAAAATCTAAATGACCACTCAATGATTCTTCTGCAGAATCTAAATTTGCAGACAGTGCTTTTTCAACGCTTGTGTTTTCTCTTTGGTCATCCATTATATACCAATTTTGTCCTGAAGAACTTATTAGTTTCACCATTAAAAATTTTGGTTGGAATCCTAAATTTACAGCGTTACTTGATCCTCCATCACCTGTATAACTCCCCACTTTCTGATACCCATCTACGGAGTGGAAGTTGTATGTTATAATATCTACACCTGGAGAAGTATTAGCACTTGGGTAATCCCAAGCATGAACAAATGTTGAATTTATACCAACAAAATTGGTGCCTATGGTATAGTCATAAAAGCCACCAGTTGAATTTAATGCCCCTCCTTTTACAGTTGAGCCAGTACCGTTAGGATAATATAAAGTATCCCAGCCTCCAGTTGCAGATGTTATTTTTGTAATAACTAATTCTGGGGTTTGATTTAAACCGTGAGCATATTTAAATTCACCGTATTGAACTTCTGCTGCTGAAGTTGATGTTCCTGTTTGTGTTTTTACAATACTAAAACCAGAATCAGGATTTGCGGATATTTCTGCATCAAACAAATAATTTGTATTTGTTACCGCAGTTCCTCCTGCTTTCCAAGTCCAAGCAACGTAGTCATGACCAGTCATATTAACTGAGTTATCTCCTCCTACAGTAAACCCATTAGAATCAAATGAAGTAAACCTATTAGAATCTTCACTTGGTTCTGCTACTGTTAAGTTTGTGTGTAACCTTTTTAAAGCACCTCTTACTGAATCTTGTACATAAAAATTATCAACTTGTGTTCTTGATCTCAACAAGACAAAATCAGGTTGAAAATTTAATGAAGTTATACTCTGTGTTGATGATGTACCAGAATAAAGTACTGTCTCAAAATTATTCTGAGGTATAATAGGGTTGTCATTTGGTCCACCAACAGTTAAAGTACCTGAAGAATTAAATGTATGTACTACATATCCATCAGATCTTGATGATTTTACTCCTCCTAAACCAGAAAATGAACCGCTATCATAAGCAAAGATTGCTACTCCAGAGCCTCCAGCACCACCAGTTTCAGTGTAATCTCCAGCTCCAGCACCCCCACCTCCTGTATTAGCCGTACCAGCTCCGGGTGAACCTGAAAATCTATCATCTCCTGTAGCTCCTCCTCCTTGTCCACCAGTACCACCTGTACCGGAATTATCTGCTCCTCCACCACCACCGGCATAATACGTAGCAGTACCCGTTATAGAAGATTGTTTTCCATCTCCACCATTACCCCCACTACTGTCTCCATTTCCTCCTGCAGCACTTGCACCACCTCCACCTGCTCCATATCCTGAAGTAGTTGTTGTCCCTCCATCATTACCTTGACCAACTGTACCTGACCCTGCTGTTCCAACAGTAGGATTACCTTGAGCTGCACCTCCTCCAGAACCACCATCTTGAGCATTTTTATCAGCTGAAGTAGTATCACCTTGTGAACCACCACCCCCTCCACCACCACCTCCGTTAGAGGTTATAGTTGATATAGTAGCTCCAGCTATACTAGAGTCATTACCATCTCCTCCAGATCTCGAACCAGCAGTTGTACCACCTGTAGCTCCTCCAGAACCTACTGTAACTGTAAATGAAGAACCAGATGTCACAGAAGCTATAGAAGAAGATAAGTATCCTCCTGCTCCTCCTCCTGCACCATAAAATCCTGTACCTCCGGCTCCTCCTCCTGCTACAAGAAGATATTCTATATCGGTAGAAGCTACTACCGGTGGTGTAGGAGTTGTCTGTTCTCCAACTGTCACCCAGGCATTACCAGTATATACTTTTAATATATTATCTGTAGTATCATGATACATACTTCCGGTAGTCCTAGATACGCTTCCAGTATTAGGGTGACTCGGTAATACAAACGAGCCACTCACTATAAAAGATCCGGTAAGTTCTATATTTTCGTGTATCATATTATATAAATAGTTTCATTAACTACCTTGATCACTTACAGCTCTCCATCCATTGAAATATTGCCAACCTGTAAAAACTTCTAAAACGTTGTCTGTAGTGTTATAAAATAAACTACCTGTTTGAGGTGAACTTGGTCTATTACTCGAACTACCGTAAGGTGCCTGAAAAAAACTTTGAGCATTAAAAGAACCTGAAATAGATAAATTATGTGCTTTCATTTTACGCTGTATATGTCCCTGATGATGTATATTTTAATACTGTATATAGACCATCTGTTGTCACAGTAGGAGAGCCTGTTGTAGTACCGGTATATGCTGAGGTAAGTATTCTTAGTATTACAACGCCAGAACCTCCAGCTCCAGGGGTATAACCAGAACTAACATACATATTTCCTCCGGCTCCACCACCTCCTGTGTAAGCAGTACCAGAAGGAGATGCTGCGTTTGTAACTGCAGTTGCTCCTCCCCCAGAACCTCCTGTACCGGCATAACTACCATTTCCTCCACCGCCGCCTGCATAAAATACAGTACCGCCTGTGATAGTAGAGGATGCACCTATACCTCCGTGACCATTTCGTTGTCCACTGGTAGGAGAAGTTCCAGCTGAATATGCTCCTCCTCCGCCACCACCTTGGTCACCGAATGCAGAAGAAACTCCATAACCACCGTTATTACCTTGACCAGAAGTTGCTTGACCTACAGTAGAATTAGAACCACCATACCTTTTACCAGAGGAACCTCCTCCAGAACCTCCATTTCCTCCTATACCCCAATAGTTTCCTCCACTGTCGGACGTTCCTCCTTTTCCACCTCCATATGAGGTTATAGTAGTTAAACCTGTACCGCTGATAGAACTAAGATTCCCATTGGCATTTGTACCTCCACCTCCACCTACTGTTACTGTGTACTGTACTCCGGTTGTGTAAAAAATATTACCTGCTAATAGACCGCCTGCGCCTCCACCGCCGCCGTAGTAGTTTCCTCCACCTCCACCCCCGGCAACAACCAAGTACTGTAAACTAGGGGGTACGGGTGCTTCTTGCTCTCCAACTGTCACCCAAGCAGTTCCATTATATACATATAATATACCGTTTGTTGAATCAACAAAAATACTACCGGTATTAAAGTTAGTAATAGACCCACTATCAGAATAAAGAGGTAACTGTAACGAACCTGTTACACTGAATGAACCTGTGACTTGTAGATCATGATATCTCATATTACTTACTAACTACTATTATCCCACTTTCTGGTGTAGAAAATGTTACGGTTACTTGATCTAATGAATTTGCTCTTATTGAAGAAGGTTGAATGACATAATCGTTATTATCCCATACTTGTACTAAAACAGCTTTGGTATTATGGTTGTGGGTGACTATACTGGAAGTTACATTTGTAAACGAACCTGTGACAATACTACTACCTGCGTTTGCAGCATAAGATGCTGTAGTTGCAAAAGAAGCTGATACTGCTGTATCTGCATAAGAAGATGATACTGCAGCTGTTCCTGACACTATGTGTCCTGCTTTTGCAATAACTGCTTTACCAGATCTTGCAGTACCAAATGTAATTAATGTTTGATTAGCATTTACGTTTCTAATATTTGACGGTACAATTACATTGTTATTACTATCAAATACTTGAGTAATTACATTTAAACTATCTAAATTATGACTTATAGAAGCCGATGTAGCATTTGTAAATGTAGCAACTGCTGTTGAAGATGAAACAAAGTTTCCTGTATTTTGTAATATGTGTCCTGCTTTACCAATAACTACTCTACCTGATAGATTATCTCCAAATACTATGTCTACTTGATTTGTATTTGTTGTAGTTACACTTTGAGGAATTAATAAAGTATCGTCTGATTCAAATACCTGTACAAATACGTTTTTAGTTCCAAAATTATGTACTGCTGAATGAGAAGGTGCATTAGTAAATGTATCTTCAAAAGTAGCATATTGATCTATAGTAGCAGTTACTCCGGTTAATCCAGAACCATCTCCTTTAAATGACCCTGTAATTGCAGAACCTGATAATTGAGCTGAACTAGAAACTATACCTCCTGGTATGTTAGTTAGTTGAGTATAATCAGAAGTTAAACCATCAAATCTTGTAGCAATTGAAGATGATAAAGAAGTAAATGAACCAGTAATTTCAGATGCTATTTGATTTGAAGATGAAATTACATTATCAATATTGAATACTTGATCTATTTGAGCAGAACTAGAAATTATACCTGCTGGTATATTGGTAAGCTGAGTATAGTCAGAAGTTAAACCATCAAATCTTGTTGCTATGGAAGCTGATAGGGTTGTAGTTGAACCAGAAATATCTGATGCTATTTGAGTTGAGCTAGATATTAAATTATCAATATTAAATACAAGATCTATTTGAGCCGAACTAGAAATAATTCCAGATGGTATATTTGTCAATTCTGTATAGTCAGAGGTCAGTCCATCAAATCTTGTTGCTACTGAAGCAGATAATGCAGTAAATGATCCTGATATATCTGATGCTATTTGGTTAGATCCTGATAGT
>Ga0222716_10003584_pt1 | contig 12373 bp, 10 predicted proteins | sample C33_13DmetaG_FD_165044 | JGI IMG/M metagenome (GOLD analysis project Ga0222716, IMG submission 165044) | Estuarine water microbial communities from San Francisco Bay, California, United States - C33_13D | ecosystem: Environmental > Aquatic > Marine > Unclassified | place: USA: California... | reverse complement strand
TGTTTGAACTGTTCCGCGAACGCGTCTTGGTCGCCTCCCATGCCTCCACCCATGCTCCCTCCTCCTCCTCCGCCACCTTCCCCGGGGTTGCCCATGATGTCCATTATTATTATATGATTTTATTACGAAAGCGGTTACTAAAAACGAAGCGTTACTGACTGACGAAAAAGACGAAAAAAAAGAGAGAACACAAAAAAAAGAAGGAAAATTTTAGGTTTTAGAATTCATCAGAAGAACAAAAAACTCGTTTAAGTGTCTCATCACTCTCATCATCATCGCCTCGTCATATCTTTTCAACTTCTCCCAAACACGAAGACAGACGCGACGTGCATTTGGTGTAAAGAATAATAAACAAGAAGAAGAGAGAATAATAATAATAATAATAATGTTTGCTGCACTCGGTACGAATAATACGTTGGGAACAACTATCGTCTCCTCCTCGTCTGCCTCCTCTTCCAACATCAAGAGAAGAAGAAGCAACGTGAAATGCGCAGCTTCGTCGTCAGAGCGTCGTCATCGATCGGATAAAGTACAAAACAATTTCAATGAAAAGAAACAACAGACGAGAAGAGAGGTGATGAAATTCGCCGCGCTCGCGCCGGCGTTGTTTTCTGCCTTACCGGCCATGGCTATTTTACAAGGGAACGACGAGGAGGACGAAGCGTTCTTGGCCAAGGCGAAAGCGAACAGAAACGCGAAATTACAGGACGAGAGAAGCAAGCAGGCGAAATACGCGGGCGAGAAACTCGGTCGATCGACCGGCGACGTCGCGGCGTTGCAACTCGCGGTTTATAAAATCTCAAAGGCGGGTAGTTTAATCGATCAAGACTCGATTTATGGCGCTGGAGCGGAGTTGGAGTCTGGGAATTGGGAGAAAGAGTTGGCCAAGTCTGAGTTTGGAACGGATGCGTTGACCTCGACGGTGGGAGCGTTGAAGAAAGCGTGCGCATCGGGCGATGCGAACGGGGCGAAGAAAGCGTACGTCTCTACCGCGAGCGCTTTGAAGGAAGCTGCAAACGCAGCAGGAGTCGCGGCCCAGTTAAAGAAACTTTAATAAGAGAGAAGAGGAATAAAAAAATATAAATTAAGTGCTCAGTTGTAATCACGTCGTATAAAAATCGTATATTTATCATCGCGCGTCGTTAAAACGGTTCGGATTCGAAGAACTCGTTCGCCTCCTTCGCTTTCACGAACTTCACGAGAGAGGAATATTTACCCATCAAAGGCTTAATGATCCCCCAAACCGGTTTAAACACGAACGGCGCTTCCACCAACAACACTTGCGAAATACGTTTCGGATAGTAATCGAATATGCACGAGATGAAAAACTTTGTAAAGTCGATGTCGGCGTTCTTCATGGAAAATCCTCTCAAATCGTACACGCACATCACCGTTTCTTGCTCGAAACCTTCGTTTTTCAGCTCCTCCAACCCTTCGTCCAACAGTTTTACGCACAATTTCTGCGTATCTTCCAACACTCTCGTCGCGACTTCGTGCTTTATCAACGTCACCAACACCACCGGTCTCCCCAACACGTCTCTCTCTTTCATCAACACCGCTTTCCCCGTTTTCCCTTCCTCAATCACCGACGGTGCGTTTAAACTTTCCTTGGAGAAGTTCTCCTCTCTCCAGGTTTGGTATTTCACTATTTTTTTCAGCGCCGCTTCGCCGTCCAACTTTCGGTCTCGAACGAACCAGTCCACGATATCGTTCTCGACGCCAGAGATTTCCTCCGAGTGATTCGCTCTCAACTGTTCTCTCACTTTAATCACTTCTTCTTTCTCGAATTCGGCTAAAACTAACCCAGATTCTTTGGCTTTCTCTATGGATTCGCTGGACGCAGCGGCGTGAATAATTTGTTGTTGGTGTCGTCGTCGTCTTTGTAATGTTGTTGTTGTTGTTGTTGTTCTCGAGGAGGAAGAGGAGGAAGAGGAGGAGGTAAATCCTCGTCGGGACGAGATACTTCCTCCCATCGTCATCACGGATGACGAAGAGGACGATGTCATCATTGCAGCCATTCTTTACCAATTATAATTATACTATTTTAAAAGCACTAATAATAAAACACCCAAGTTTCCTTCTGTTTTCAACGCGCGCCGTAATCGTCGTCGTAGAGTGGAGAGAGAGAGAGAGAGAGAGAGAGAGTTTACTTTGGAAAATGCGTTTTCGATTTGAAGAAGAATATTTATACACGAGAAATAAAGATATCTTGAGGAGGAGGAGAACAGGAGATATCAGATTTGGTTTTATTTAACACAGAAGACGACGAGACAAATTTTTAACTCACGGACAACTTCTTGGTCTGTCAACTGTTCAACCATCGATCGACTTCGGCGTCTTCATCATCATCATCATCATCATCATCATCATCCTCTTTTCCTTTTTCAGCGTTATTATTATTGTTAACAACAGTATCATCATCATCATCATCTTCTTCTTCTTGATCGTCGTAAAAACTATCGTCGCTTACCACGCTACTGCTCGCGCTCTCTCGGCAAAAGCTATCCTCGTCTTCGGCGTCGACGCTATTCGTGACGAACGAGAAATCGAGCTTCGGGACTGGATATCCCGGCGACATGGCTCTGGGCGTTAACGTTCGTCCCCAACTGATTTCTTCGACCGGGAGACCGTAAAATTGGGAGGTTTTTGGTAATGGTGTCCATTGATTGTCTTCTTCATCATCATCTTCTTCTTCGCTTTCGTTTTTATCTTCGGACGCCGAGGAAGCAGACGAAGCAGCGGCTTCGCGAAACCTCGCCGCTATTTCTTTCAACTCGTTCGGTTTGATTTCATTTCGAAACACACGAGAAATTATCTTACCGAGCTGCGTAACGTCAGCTCGTAGCTCTGCGATTGTTTTCATCGCGTTCGCGTTCTCTCTTTTTGCGTTTGATCTCTCTAACTTTTCTATTCGTAGAGAGTCTTCGAGCGTTCGTATTTTCGTCGGGGTATTCTCCGCGCATACCAGGCACTTTACATCCTCTTCATCCTCGGCATTAGTATTATCGTTAAATATAACGTCGCGTATGAGTTCCAGACGCCCTCGAAAGAGGTTAGATTTTTGAACGACGTCGTCGAATGCCTCTTTGCACAGCGTTCGTTTCCGTCCCGGCGACGCGTTCGTTTCTTCGATTTTTTTCTTCAACTGTTTTTCCAACTCGAGCTCGCTCGTCCCTATCGTTTCCTGTCGTTGTTTTTCTGTACCATTTTGACGCCCAAAAACAGTCGACGTTGTCATTGTTGTCGTCCTCGTCATCTTTCTCCCGCCGGCGGCGGTTGAAGTTGAAGTCACCAGAAGAGAAGAAGAAGGTGTCTTCGTCCTCGCCGGTCCTCCTCGAACGAGTACGCTTTGGTCGCCGCGTTTTCGTCCTTGCGCCGCCGTCGCGGTTGGCGGATACTTCGCCAACACCGGCGGTTCTCTCGGCTTGAGCCTAGGGGCTATCGGTGGTGCCGTTTCTCTGCCGTTTGTACTCCTTTGCTTCGTTGTTGTTACTTCTCGCTTGGTTTGAGACGGTGGTGGTGGTGGTAGTCTCGCTCCGCCGCAGAAACGGGACACAAGGTGTTGTTTTGGTGGGCCGAGACTGTCGTTTTTTTTCTGTCGAGGAGGCACTCCTATCGTCGATTGCGCGCGTTGCGGAGGTTGAAGCTGATGTCGTGTCTTCGTCGTCGTCGTCGTTTTATTATTACTCGTAGTATTGTTGTTGTTGTTCGTCGACATGAGCGCGCGCATCGCGCGTTCTCTCGACCCGCGCGTTTGGTTTTCGTGCAAGGAAAGACTCGTTTTTGACCGACCCGGAGGCGTTTTAGGAGGAAGAGTATTCAGCTGACTTTTTCTTTTCTCAAAAGTCTTTGGCTTTATCGTCGTCGCGCGCGATGCCGGACGCCGATGATACGGTGGTGGTGGTATTCGATGTTCTCCTCCTTTTCCTCCTCCTCGTTCTTTTCGCGCGTTCGTGTTGGTCGAAGAAGAGGAAGGAGAAGAAGAGGAAGACGAAGACGGTGGTCGTCCCCACATGTGAGTGATAGTATTTTTGTATGAAAAATGAAGGAATTAATTTTTTTGTCTTTCTTGTTGTTGATTTCACTCACCAGAGGAGAGAGAAGATAAATTCGAGTCTTCACACACACAACAAAACTCTTCTTCGTACCTGTAAAACCTGTAACGCGATGTCAACAACAACAACAACAGCGACCGCATCGTCGTTCTGTTCGACTTCCTCCTCTTTCGCGTCGTCGTCGTCGTCGTCGTCGTCGTCGAAAAGTCTACAAAAAATCTCCTCCGTACCGAAGAAGAGAGGGAGCGTTTTGAGTAAGATTAGTACTACGACGAGAGCCGAATCGTCGTCGTCGTCGTCATCATCATCTTCATCTTCTTCTTCTTCGAACAACAACAACGAGTTTTTGAAAGCGCAAGGATTAGATGCTGGTAACGATGCGAAAGAGGCCTTCTCTAAATTCGCTCAAGAAGGAGGGTTCCCGGTTTGGTTGCCGGAAGTTGTCAACGGACGAGTCTGTATGGTTGGACTCAGCGTTGGCGCCACGGTGGAAGTCACCGAGCACGTGTCGTTGCTCGAACAAGTCCCGCATAGTTTAGTTCAATTGGCTCTACTCGGGGGTTCTATCATATATGCGTCTACAAAACCGTTCGAGTTTAATCCTCAAAACGGATACAACGAAAACCCGCAAAGCTTAGAAGGGATTAGAGATACGCCCGGGATGCTCGTCGTCGAAAAGTGCAATTTTACGCCCAAGGTTGAAATGGCGCACGGTAGAATCGCGATGACTGCGTTTACGTTACTTTGCTTGATTGAATTAATCTCTGGGAAACCGTTTTTTGGTTAATGCGAGTGTACCTGTACGACATTTACGTGCTACTAGTATTACACATGTTAAAAGCTAAAACTCGATACTTGCGCGTAACGCAATCGACAAGCCACGCTCGCTAAGTTATTCTTCTTCTTCGTCGTCCTCTCGCTCTCTCTTCTTTCCACCAGAAGAAAGAAGACTGCCGTACACTCCAGACGGAACGGACGTTTTTGGTTCATCATCATCACCTTCCTCTTCTTCATCATCAAAACCTAAATCAATCTCTTCTGGATTCTTTGGAACGTCGTCCCGATCACCGCCAACCACATGCGATTTCACGAATCCAGCAATCGGAGCCGCGTTTCTATTCTCCAACTCTTCTCTCTCGAGCAGTTTCATCAAGTCTTCTTCTTCTTCGCCTTCTTTTCCTCCTCCTCCTCCGGCTTGTGGTTCCAAAGCATCGGCTGGTACTTCCACGACAGACATGTTGAAGTGCATTTGCGAAAACGAAGCCGCGACGGATCTCTTCACACGCAACATATCGCGAAACGTATCTTCGTTGCCATTCTTGACTTCGAAGTCGTTCCATTGACCCCAAAAGGTACCATCTTGCGCAGGATTTGAGAACTGACTCGCGTGAGTGTATAAAGCTCTCGCTCGGTCGATTTCACCGAGAGAAACCTCCAGTTCAGCGTACTTAACGCAGATGATTTTGGTCGAGTTATCATCCAAACGATTCTTCTTCTTCTTTTTCTTTGTCGTACCGTCATCATCGTTGTCGTCGTCGTCGTCATCGTCGTCTTCGATGATTTTCTCGTAGATTGATCGAACTTTACCGACGCCGAAGAAGTCCATCGCGCGCTTGACGTAAATATCCAACACCTCAATCTTATCACTCGCAGATTTCATCTTTGTCAAAGCTTGGTCGTAAATGTCCATCGCGCGTTTGGAGAGACCGAACTGCTCCTCCAACTTTGCGTATTCTAAAAAGAACTCTTTGCAATCCTTTGGCGGCGCTTGCTCGCAGCACTGCTCGAATAAATCTCTCGCGCGCTCGACTTTTTTATCTTGAAATCGATCAACAAACTGCGTCAAATACGCGCGCCAAATATCAATAGAATGCGGAAATTTGAACAGGTTCACCCCGCGCTCATACACGTGAAACGAATCCTCAAAGAATTTCGATTCTTGAAGCATAGCCGCGTAGTTTAGAATGATTTGCGGAGTAGCTATGCGAAGATCGAGTATCCTTTCGTACACAATTCTCGCGTTTTCCGGCGAAATCGATTCTTCCAAGTCGCAATAAAACATCCACAGCTTGATCGATTTGTGCACTTTTTCTTGCACGAGAAGAGCGTCGTACTCTCCTTTTGTGGTATTTGACGCGTTATTTATTCTTTTTTCTTTGTTGTGATTCACGAAAAGCACTCTTTTCATGAGCGTCAACGCTTGCTTGAAATTTTTATTGCGTAATTCAAACTCGGCGTATTCGCACCAAATCGTCGCGAGTTCGTCTACGCTCTTGAAGTTTGGCGATTTCGTCGCCTTTTCGAAAATAACTCTCGCGTTGTCCAAGTCGCCGTGCACCTCGTAAAATTTTGCAAAGTCTATCCACACTTGCGAAATCGATCCGATCGATGCTTTCGCGTCAACGGTTTGAATGGCTAAAGAATACGTGGACACGATTTCTTTCGACGAGGAAGAAGACAAGAGCGAAATGCGTTTTAACCATTCGTGCACGTTGTGCGGGTTTTGTCGCAACATCACGCTCGACAAAAGAATCGGTCGACGTTCCATCAAGTGTTCTAAACGTGCTAATCGCAGCTCAATCTCATCGTTTTCTTCTTCTTCTTCTTCTTCTTCTTGCATCATTTTTGAACTCAACACGTTTTCTTCAAAGGCGGCGTAGGCGTCGAAAATGAGCGAAAAATCTCTCACCGTCATTACGGACTCTAATCCTTCTTCGTAAATGTCTCTCGCCTTTTCGAACAAACCTCTCCTGATGTAATAATCCGCTAACGATGCCCAGAGCTTACCGACTTCGTCCGTAAACTTTTTAATCGCCGTTCTGAGAATGGCCGAGACGTTAATTTTTTTTCCATCTTCGGTGTTGTTGACAGAAGTATTATTAACATTCTTGGTGATCAAATCGCAAAGTTCGAGCCACATTTGATGTTTGGATTTATTCAACAATGAGACAAAGGTCTCGTCGTTTAAGATTTCAACCAGTCTTTGACTACTTTCCGCGACGCGTCCCCGATTCTTGAGAAACGAAATGTACTCCTCCACGTGTTGAGGTTCGAACTGTACATACCGCCGATAGACTCTACACGCCGTTTCGATTGGGATCTTGTCTGAACTTCTAATAAACGGTAAATAAAGAGAGGACCAAAATTTTGAATGTTCCGTGATATCTAACGATTGCAACGCTCGATCGCACGCGCGTCTCGTTTTCGTCACCGAACACTGATCTTGCCACAGCGATTTTATGTACAGCTCCCAAATTTCAAAGTCTCCGGGACTTTCCATGTTTGCTATGCATCTCTCAAACACCAAGTTCAATTTATTGTATTGTTGTTCTAATTCTTCATCTAAAGGAGAGGTTAAAGTGGAAGCTGTTTTCAAAGCGTTCATTCTCCATCGTAAATATCTCAACCACAAGTTTCTCGATTTTGGATTCGCTTTGACGGCTCGCTCGTGAATTGTCAGAAGCTTTGTTGATGATGAATTTGTTGTTGATACTAAGAACTGAATGTACTTATCCCAAACGTCTTCAACGTACGGGTTTTGGAGCACGTTCTCTTCGAATATTAAGTCTTGGTCGGTGATTTCGTTATCCATCTTTATCAGAGACGATACCATCAAACTTTGTTTTGATGAACTTGTGACGTTCTTGATTTGATGTTTTCTGTGTGCTCGGAAAAGAAGAGTTTGGAAAACGGCAGGACGTTTTCTTTGCTAAAAATTTATGCAAAACAACATTAAAACACGGCCGCTGTAAAACAAAAAAAGAAGAAGAAAAAAGAGGTGCGCGTCTTGCGGGTAAATGCAATCGACAAGCCACGCTCGCTGAGGCCGAGCAAGCCCGGTTCCTCAGCCCTCCAGAAAAATTTGGTTAAACTAATACGATGGTAAACATCGTAATTAAAGGTTTAACTTTAATAGAACAGATACTACACTTGATCAAAGCTTAATTGCTTGGAAAAGTAAAATTCTTTCCATTACTGTGCGGTATATTAGTATTCCAAATGTCGCATGTAAAAAAACATTAGAACTGTTGTATTTTTGGATATAAACATAACTACACACTTGAAAAAACTTAAACACACATACCTCCGCCGGGCAGAATTTTTTCAACATCTTTGCGCTCGGGGTACTACTCATAGACATGACCATTAGGGATCTTGAGTAATTGCTGATTGAAAACAAAATCATCCGAACTTCGATCGTCGCAAGACGTTCGAGAATTTTTGTAAGTGCTTCTACAAAGCACTTTTATCCTCCTCCGATTGAAAATAACACGCGGTCTGTGTAAAACATAATGAGAAGAGAGAGAACCGCGCGTTTTTTGGCGGGTTGGAAATTTGAAAGAAATTGATTGAAGCCTTTGAAATGAGACAGCGGACGCTGCTGTAGTAGTAAAAGGCGACTACAGCTTTGCAAGCACTGCCTCGGGCCTGCCGAAAGAACATTCGCTTTTTTAGACTAATGAAAAAGCAAAACAACAAGTGAAAACTTGATGTTATGAAATTAGATAGAGATGTATCAATATGTTTTCGAATGAAACTCTTTCTAGAAACTAGTCCGTGAAGGAAGCTTTTTTTTCTTCACTTACCTGCGAATCCTCCACTGATAACAAGAAATCAGCGAGGGACCGCCGATGCCGAGTCCTTGCATTTCGACTCGGCGAAGCGGTTCTTGCGCAATGCGCAAGATTCGATAATTTTTTCAAGGGGTTCTGCGGCACGCCGCGAACCCACTTTCCTCTTGCCGAACATTCACACGCGGTCTTTGTGTTTTGGTTTTGTACTTAACCAAATACCAAATTGGGTGAAAATCGTATCGTTATAATAAAACAACAACAACAATAGCAAACAAACAACGCGAATAAAAGAAGAAGAATAAAAACGACGATGGTATCATCATCATCTTCGTCGTCGTCTTCGTCGTCGTCTGCTACATGTTAATAATATATACACAAGAAACTATGATGATGTCAAAGCCTTGTTGTTGTTGGAATTCAATTCAGAAGCCGTCAACTTCTTTCGCCGGCGGAGCGGTTAGAAAAAAAACATCATCATCGTCATCATCATCATTCGCAAAAGAACAAAGAAGAAGTTTAAGAAGTTTAAGTCGTCGTCGTATGAGCACACGTAGTAGTTACGATAACGATTACGAGGATATTGATAATTCTTACGAGGATGATGATGATTACGATGCTTACGATGATGACGAAGAAAAGGGGGGTTCAATTGATTCAGAAGAAGAAACAAATGTTAAAAAGTTCAACCTGGCGCTGGCTTTCGACGACGATGATGACGATGAGGTTGCAAAACGCTTTCTCGTCTCTTCTATTTATAGGATGGCTTCTGAAGAGAATTTATATACCGGCACACTCATTAACGAAGTATACGTTTTGAAATCAATCGATGATAAAATAAGAATCAAATCAGAATTCAAGACGGTAGTGTTAGACTTTCGCCGTCGCCGTCGACGAACCGGCGGCGGTTTCGGTGATAGTGATGATGATGATGACGATGATGTGAAGTACGTCAAAGTATTTCACGATGATGATGGTGATGATAATACATTGGTCGGTAAAAAAGGAAAACTTGTATCCCTTCTGCCACCATCATCTGATACTACATCTCCATCAAAAACAAATCCATCGATAACAAAGTTGTTAAAACTAATAACGTTCAACGTTTTGCAAAACAGAAATTTAGTCAAGACGGGACCGCACGATTTTTTAGCCTATCATTTATTCGCGTCTTCTTTGGGCGCTTTCAAGAAAAGGAGCGGCGCTTTAGACGCGCGACGAAAGATTAGAGAGGGATACGTGCGGTTATGTTTGTCGCAAAACGCCGAAAATGATTCAAAAGAAAATACTATAAACTATTATATTTTCTTCAACCTGTCGTCGCAAACGTCCAAGTGGAACGCGTTGCAAGCGTACGAGTCTTTCAGATTGAAAAATAACAATAATAATATCAAAGTAATACCCGTGGCTTTAGTGTACGGAGAAAACAATGAAGAGAACGAAACAATCGACCGTTCTAGTTTTGTCTGGATATTCAACAACAGAAACCATATGCATGATTTTTACCAGTGCGTGTACGCAGACTCTGGATGGCGAGAAGCGGAAACTCTTATATTTGCGAAAAAGAACAACAAAAACACGTGGCCGGAGAGGTTCCGTAAAGATTTACTGCTCGAGTTCCCGAAAAGGAGAGAAAAAGAAGATCTGGAAAGAACAACTCCTTCAGTCATCACCGTCGCTGCGTTTGCGCAAGGGGTGGCAAAGTCGTCAATCGTGTTCATAGCTCCAAACATGTCGGAGAAAAACAACAACCACAAAAACGATTGCACTTTACGAAAGCTCTTTCAATCCGCGGGAATTACGTTTACCGGAACGTCTGCCGCTTTTGCCACGAGAGCCGCCGACAGAGTGTTTCTTTCGAGCGCCTTGAATAATTCGAAAGTTAAAATTCCAGGCGTCATGGGAATACCGAAGAAAGTCATCTTACAATCCGCGCTCACGGTCATGGCTGAAGAATACGTCGAAAAAAACGAGTTTTTATCCTCAGTCTCAAACATTCAACGCGCCGTCCGAACCTACGCCGAGGCTTCAAAAGAGTTGAATTGCGCAGAGTTGTGCATCAAGAGTCAATTTTATGAACAGAACTCGTCAAAAATAACTCGGATTCGAAGCGCAAAGGATTTAGAAACGTTCGCGTACGAATGCAGGAGAAACCGTCGTTTCTCGTCGAATAACAACATCCAAAATAATTTCATTCTCGAGCCGTTCGTGGAGACTGGGAAAGTGGTTGATTTTCAATTCGTTCAGAGAGAAGAGTCCTCGTCCGAATCACGTTGGCTTAAAATTTACGTCGGCGGTATCGGACCCGAAGGTAAAATGAAAGCTTTAGATCCCGCGTGTCCCGTTGGTGTACCCGAAGGAAGAAGAAAAGGAAAAACGCACGCGTATTTAGATTGCGTCAAGGATGGAAAAACAAAAAAGTTGTTGTTCGATGAGAAGAAAATTGAAAGCGTCGTGAAACCTAGAATAGAACGGGTTTTAAATCTTACTGGCATTTCTGGCGTCGCCATGTTGCGCTGTTTCGTCAACGTAGATTCTGGAGAGTTGATTGTCGAAGACGTGGATCATTCTCCGGATATGACGGAAAGAAACGGAACGTTTTACCATCAAGCGCTGAGATATTTCCATCGCGAAGAGCGCGACAACGATTTGTACGGAAAAGATGAAAGAAGTATAAACAGCAGCAGCAGCAGCAGCATTAGTACAAACGACGGCGAAGACGACGTCAAAAACGACGAAAAAAGCATCGAAGCAATAGACGAAATAGCGATTAAAAAAGGATTAGAGAATACGAGTTTCTTCACGCGTCTGATAGCGATAGCAATGTTTAAATAAAATGCGCGGCGTGCCATAGATTTAATATTTGGATAGGTACAAACGAAAACAATTTTCCCCTACATGACCGTCAAAACGTTGTTCGCATCAAATCCTTCGCCACTCGAGGGCCACTCTCGAGCCAATCGCCATTCGCCGTCGACTTTGAATTTAACGAGATACGTTCCCGGCGGTAATCTCGCTTCGCCCGTAAACGTGCTACTCCCGCCTTCCACGAAACTCGGGTATAATTGAATTCCTCTCGTCCACCCATCGAAATCACCCATCATGATCACATCCGAAGCGATGCCGTGATATTCAACTGGCACAGTTCGAACGACAGTTGAATCTATCTCTTTTGCATTCTTCGTTAACGTCGACTCTACGAGTTGTAAACGATTGACAAATTTTTCGAGCTTTTGCTCGCCCCGCGCTCGTCGCGTCGGGTCGTCGCCGCTTTTAGCAATGTCATTCTGCGCGTCTCGAATGAGACGTAACAGCTCGCCAGACTCTTTCGCTGCGCCGTATAACAACTCGTTCGCTCTTTTCAAATCATCGTCGCGAGTTAAAAGCGTTTTCTCGAGATACTTTGCAAACGCGTTTGAAGACGCGACGCGTTCGTTCAATCGAGTTCTCAGCGTCAACATTTGATCGTACAAGCGTCGCTGCGACCCGCCTCCGAAATTGTTCGTGTTGTCCACGTCTGCGTTGTTGGCTACTCCTTTTTTCTTTTCCTCTTCTTCTTTTTCTTCTCGTTCGATCGCGGCTAATCGCGATACCGGTGTCGACGACGACGACTTTGACGACGACGACGACGAGGAAGAAGAAGCCGCTTTCCCTTTCTTCTTCCTCAACTCCAAGTTCGCCTGTTTCATCTCTTCCAACGATTTCTTCAGCTCTTGCACTCGCGAGGACGATTTCTCCTCGTTTTCA
>Ga0222716_10003581_pt1 | contig 12380 bp, 13 predicted proteins | sample C33_13DmetaG_FD_165044 | JGI IMG/M metagenome (GOLD analysis project Ga0222716, IMG submission 165044) | Estuarine water microbial communities from San Francisco Bay, California, United States - C33_13D | ecosystem: Environmental > Aquatic > Marine > Unclassified | place: USA: California... | reverse complement strand
TTAGAAAGATACCTTGTTATGTAACGTGTTAGAGTTTTTTTACGGGTTACAGGGTGTATATCTGTCTGTACGTTAATTACATTTTCGGCTTCTATAAGAATTGGATACGGCTTTATAGTGTCTCTTTCATCAGGAGTTAAGGCCGCATACGCTTCCTCACTAATTTTTGGGTAATCTACATAAACCCAAGCACGAGAGGTTTGAAGCTCTTCCCATAGCGCGTTATCTAAAAAATTAAAAAGAGAACTGCCGCCAAGAGTAAAATTGGTTTTTATCCAATCCTCTGCGTCTTCCGGGAGTTCTTCTGGCAGCTTCAAATGAGAGTCTTTTCTCAATAAAGCGCTAATAAGCACTTTACAATATTGAGCAGTCAAACCTGGAAGTTCTGCCTCTGACTTGTAAAAATCATATTGTTGTTGGGTCATGCTAGGCGAAAAAGGAACAAGAAGATTCGTGTAGTCTCTTGTTAAATATTCATCGTGTGCCTTAACATTTTCTTGACCTTGAAGAACCGCCCTTGATCTTTTCCACAAAGGTTTTAATGACTGATAAGAATCACTAGGGTCTGCCACCGATCTCTTTAGCGGTTTATTAGTTGTTGTTAGTTGTGCCATATCATTACCACTTCACTTTGTTTGCCCAATAAGCCGCCGACATCTTGCCTTTTGAAATATTACTCGCATGGCGAGCTTTCCAAGCTAGTCTACGTGACTTATACTTGCTCGATTCGCCTTCTTTTTTAGGAGAACCTTTTACACCTTGAGAGCCAAACCTAATTACCTTAATAGTATCACCAGATTTAGCTACAACAACATGAGATTTAGTCGGATGACTAGGAGTTTTTTTGGGCTTATTATAACCAGATACTCCTACACGCTCTAAACGTGAATCTTTTTTCTTAGCCATAATAGCCCCTTTTATTCTTAAACGTCAGGTATTAAACAGGGGTGAGCGACCCCAACCCCTGTGTAGAGACCTTCAGGATATCTCCTGTCTCTTTATTCTTAAACGTCAGGTATTTAAGATAATTCAAAATGAGGGCCATCAATGAAGGGGCGTCTGCCTTGAGAACGCCGTAAATCAATATAATCATTCATAGCATCCTCCATTGTTTTACCATCTTTCCACCATTCCGAAATATCATTAATATGCCACGCAGCTCCCCAACGGACTTTAACTCCTTGGTTTAAAGCCGCTTCTGCCATAGCGTTTGCAATATCATCATAGACATTAAGTTCCCAACAAACATCACTGCCAACGTAAGCCACTAAATCAACTGCTCGACCTTCTAAGTGCTTGGACTTCATTGTTTGAGATCGTCCTGCCTTAAAGAGAGCTTCTTGTTCTTCTAGTGTTCTAAGCCCAAAGGTAACTCCAAAATCTATTTTAGTAAGACTAATAGCTTCATGTACTACCTTCACCAGTTCTTCGTTAACGCCTTCTAATTTATTAAGGCTTCGGCTTGATAATTTAAAAGCCATTACTTACTTCCCTTCTTAAAAAATTTAGTTGCAGACCTGATACCAAAACTAGCAGCAACAATAACCCCAACGGTATACTGATACCACTCAGGCATACCTTGCAAGGCGATAAAACCATCTTCAACTACCTTACGCCCCCATTCTCCACAGAATGATAAGATTAAAGGTATTGAAAAGAGAATTGTTAACCACTCGTCTTTCCAACTATTTTGGCTCCCTTGAGCCATTAATCTTTCCCAATCAGCTTCACTTGTTGCGGCTGACTTCATAATAGTAGCCTTGGCTTCTGCTTCAACTAACTTCAGATTGGCAGCTGAAGCCTGAGAATCTACTCTCCCTTTTAGCCATCCACCTGCTAATTCTGCTATTGGTCCAATAATTGCTTGAATCATTTGCTAACTTCCTTTCCCATCCAAATACCAAAACATCCTGTCAACGCGCCCATGCATACAGAAACTAACCCTGCTTGAGCGTTACTAGGGTCAGGTAAAGCCATAAACCAATGTACAGCTTGGTAAGTTAAGATAGTTACCGCAAGCATCATTAGTCTTGGAATTACTTTCCAATCATCTATAATTATTCTTGCCATTTTGTTTTTCTCCTATGGCTTTGTAGGCCACGTTACTAATGTTGGGAATCCCGACTGAGTCGGAATATCCCTTAATTCTTGCCGATATGTTTGCCATTCAGCTTGATCCGTACCTTGATAGTCACTTATCATACGCCAATCTGATTCTAATAATAATTTATTTCTATAATCTCTAATACCAGATTCTGTGTTTTGACAAGGATGAGGAGTATTAGTTTTAAGCCAATTTTCACAAGCTTTGTCTACATCGGGATATTTACTAGGAATTTGATGATAATATTCCCCCTCTGTCTCTTCATTGAAATAAGCAGAAATATTAAAGTTAATTATACCTTTTTTATCATAATAAGCAGAGTTAACTGAAGTAATAAAAAGTTTTTTCATGTTATGACATTCCCGCTATTATTTCTCTTGCGTATTGTTCTAAATCAAATTCCCACTCATCTCCTCTGATAAGAATTGCCTCTCTCCAAGTCGCGCCTCTATCTGTTTTCATCTCAAGCCCTGCTTCAAGAAAAATTACTCCAAGACCATTCATAGTACTCGAATTCTGTGAGCGATACAGATCGCTTGTAGAAGTTACTAGAACATCTCTTTCATTCCAGTTATAGTTATTATGAGAATTACTATAAGTTCCAGGAGATCCAATTTGAGAAATTAGTCTACGAGGATTACTCGTATTTGATTTAAACCAATGATCCCCATTAGTATGAGTATAACCATTATTATCTACAGGCGTCCATCCGTTTTTAGCAATAACAAGTCTATCATAGCTTGTAGCATTATAAAGCGGCGAGCTAGAAGTAGAATATGCTATATCACTAAAATTTAATAGGCCAAATAAGCTATTTCTTGATATAATTTGAGGAGAAGTTATAGATCTTGTACCCGAAAGAATAGAAGAAATACTAGCTGCACCCGCATGCCCGTCTCCCCCTGCATAATCAACACTTGAAGAGTCTCCTGCACCCCCCGCACCTATAGTGATAACAGCATAAATATCGGTGCTTTGGGTAATAGAAATGTTTTCAACAGTAGCTACCGCTGCAGTTCCACCAAGACCTGCATAACCTGCAGGTTCAAAGAAAAACTCATCATCTCCGCCACCGCCGCCTCCTGCTGCGCCATAAGACCCCGAAGGAGCGTCACTACCTGCAGTATTTTCACCACCTCCAGAGCCTCCCGCCCCGAAGGTTGTTGATTGACCGTCACTACCGTGAGCACCCGAACCACCGCCGCCTGATTGTCCTCCTGCACCGCCTATACCGTTAATGGTTTGAATTAGATTACTAGAAGCAGTAGAAGTATGGTAAATTGCAACACTAGTCGTGCCGCCTTGATCGCCTGTACCTCCTGAATTACTTCCATAGTTAGCGTGGCCACCGCCACCGCCTCCACCGCCGCCAAGAGCGGTAACTGTAATTGTACGGCCTTGGTTAACACCTAAATTAATAGTTTGTGATTGATCATAAGTGTCAGTACCACCCGCCCCTCCTGAAAGATCACCTCCAATAACTAAGGTAGGATTAAATAATTTTAAATGATCTTGTTCATTATGGATAATACCTGTTAATTCGTTATTTGAATTGACAGAGGAAGTTGACAACTCAAAACCTTGAGAGTTATTGCTTCTTGTCTCACGACCAATAAACAAACCTGCTTCATCATACTCTGAGTTAAATGTGCGACCTGCGATAAAACCAGCATTATTTCCTAATGATAACTCGCCATCTATATTAAGTTTATCCGCAGTAATTTGCCCTGCTTCAATTCTACTACCTTTAATAGAGTTTGCAGCTATTTTGTCACCATCAATACCGTTAGCAGAAATAGAATCACTGGTTATTGTGCCTGATACTAATAAGTTTCCGTCTATAAATGCGTTTTGTGCAGTCCAAGAGGTATTTGCATTATTTCTTAAATACGCACCTGCTTCATCACTCGTATTAACAATTATTAAACGATCACCTGCAACTTTAGAAAGCCCTGTCGCACTATTAAAATAAGTATCGAGAGTTGCTTGACCCGTACTTGTTGAGTCTAAACCTGCTACAGAAGCTGAGCTATTCGTTTCGTATCTCCACCATCCAGCACCTCTTTCACCTGCAGCACCTGCAGCACCTGCACCTGCTCTAGAAAATCCAAAATTAACATTAACAGAACTATTTTCGGTTAAATTAGTTAACGTACCTGTAACAGATTTAGTTTCACCAAAAATATGATATTGTGATACTGATCCAAACGAAACAGTAGATACTGATGAGACTTCAAAGATTGCCTTTCCTGTTTTACCTGATTGAGTAGACGTAAATGTTACAAAATCTCCATCTTGCAATTCACTTATACTATTACTATGAAAAGTGCCATTTTTATCATTGGTGTATAACATTATGGTTTTTATACTGGTTGACCAAGAAGATTCCCCAGAAGCACTAGAACTTGGATTTGTGTCCGTAGATATTTTCCATTCACCATTAGCAGCTAAATTTGCCGATGAAGTTTTAAGATGATCATAAACATGAGTTTGAGATACTGAAGGTGGACCTTGTGACCCTGCAGCTCCATCATTTCCTACAAATTTAGCCCAAGTACCAGTGACTTGAGTTAAATCAAAAGTGCTATTATACTCCCAATAAAGAACATACTCGTGGTTATTCCAAGTAGTTGTTTTATTAGTGCCAGAAGAATCATCTGCATAAACCGCTTTTATTTGCCCAACAGTAGTTAACTGTATAGTTTGAGAAACTTCTACTCGTTCAGATAAATCCCCAAGTCTTGTTTTTGTTTGAACAGAAAACTTATAAACACCTGTTTGTAAACCATTAATATCAAAAGAGGTATGTCTAGTAGTACCTAAGGTGGAATAAGTAGTTCCGTTATTAGAAGAAATTTCTACAAGATATTCAGGGTTATTATAATCTGTAGGCGCAACCCAAGAAATTTTTCCTGAAGAAGTTCCTAGTAAATCCCCAGAACTATTATAAGTAAGTGTTGTTGGAGGTGGTACTTCATATTCTACATCTCGTCTTACAGAGTAGGCAATATGATTAGGTACATTCCAAGCTAATGTTGTATGATCATACCTATAGCCTTTTATTTCTACGCTTAAACTACTATTTATTCTAACAGATTCTACTTTAATATACTCAGGAGTATCAAAACCGATACTAGAAGAAGTTATAGAAATTACATCTCCAGGTTCTACTGTAAGCCCTTTTCTATTAGCAGTAAAACTTATTGTAAAAATAGATCTAGATTTTCTAACTTTTTCTTCAGCATAAGCTTGAGCATGGAAGGGGTTTGTTATTCCTTCAGGCGATAAATTAGTATGAAGAGGTATATTGTTATCTTCTGCTAAATATCCATTAACTCCGTTATATACAGCATCTGTAAGTGGTGGCCAAGATATCGTATCTTTTTTAAAGTTTTCAAATTCATTTTCAAAACTTACAGAAGCGTGATTAAATCTTTCAGCTGCAGTCGGCCATTTTATAGAAACAGACTCCCTAAGTATGTCATCTTCGGTAAATTTATGGTCTGATATGGAAACCCCTAGTCTTAAATAAAAAGAGTTACCAGTGCTTAAACTAAAATTACCTTGAGAAGTTATATAAGAAACTTCTACTCTACTTGTCCCATGCCCCCCTGAAGTTGTAGAGGTTGGGCTTACAGAAGTAACTTCATAAACACCATAATTACTAGAGTTTATATAACAAGAAAGCTTATCTCCTACAGAAATACCTCTGATTAATGTTTCTTGACTTACATTATTTGCATCTTCATAATCAATATTTAATTTAGTTAGTTCATCCCAATCATCCCCGTTTTGCATTCTAGTATACCAAACCGAACCTGATTTAAAAGGGTAAAGCCCTCCATAATCTAGGGATCCGCTTTGTCCCGAATTATTAGCAAATGTTGAACTTTGCGCAGGTAAGACATATGACAAATTTGATTGATAATTAACGTCCGAAGTAAATATTAAACTTTCTATATCATTTTCACTTTGAGGATAATCTAAAAGTAATTTATATTTACCTTCGGGTGTCCAAACAAAATCACACTGGCCCATACAGTCCAAAAATCTATAGATATTATCTCTTAAAGATGCAGTTGTATCTATAGTCATATTGCATTCATAAAGCTTTAAATTTTGGGAAGAAGGGGATGTTGTAGCAGTATATACAGGAACCCCTTGTGAATTAATACTAGAAACTCTATATAAACCAGCAGCATCATCATTAGTTGCTTGTTCCGCTTGAAAAAGAAAATCAGACTGAGATGTATCCAAGGTTGCAGGAAAGGCATCATAATTTAGATAAGAAAACACAGGATCAACGCCGTTTACTTGACCGCCTAAAGAAGCGCTAGCTAACACTGTAGAGTCGCAAACAGAAGCGGCTTTCCAAAAAGACTCAAGATCCACTTGACTAGTTGAAAGACCTCTTCCAAAATCGTTATTTAACAAATAATCTAACAAGCAATAAGCAGGGTTATTAGAATACTCATAGTTTGTATTTAAAGTATAGGTATTACTTGATGCAGTAATTTTCCTAATTTTACGGCCTTTTAACAAGTATGTAACATTAGGAGACCCTCGATATTGAGGTTTATCTCTATTTAATCTAAATACATTTGAAGCAAAAGCTGCTTTTGTAAAAGTATTATTAGGATCAAAGCCATTATTAGAAGCAACAGCGTCTGCTGATCCTCCATTGTTAAAGGTCTTTATCCTATGGCTAAACTCAGATTCGTTTTCCTTCATTTCTTTAGTGCTACCACGATAATCTATATCATTTACTAAAACGTGTTGAACACCTTCAATTCCTTCATAACAAATCGCTGCCTGCTGAAAAAGAAATTCATTTTTAGTACCAGTAACAGAAGAATTATTAAAATTTTTAGCAAAAACAGTTGCATTTGTTTCTGAGCCAGTATTATAATTACCTGAAACTTTATTAGAAGTTATGATACCCCCTAAAGATTGTTTACCATATACAACAGGAAGGGGCGCAGCTGTACCTTCTTGGGTAAATTTAATACCCTTACGTTTGTCCATTTCTGCTTGTTGTTTTCTGTATTGCGCTTGCTGATGTGCTGCAGATGCAATAGTCAGAATAAGTTGTATTACTTCTAAGCCCATTAGATTTTACCCCACTTTACTATTGATTCTGAATCTTCAAATAGGAGATCATAAGACTTATCAGTTGTACTAAATTGATCCATTCCATCTTTAGACACTGTAATAGTTTTAACTTGATCTAAATCTGCCATAGGTGAAGTTCCTTCAATTGCTGCTGTTTTACTAATCCAGTCTATGCTAATTTCTGGAGTATCTACAAAACCGCTATATACGTAAGAAACATCACTTATACCATTGGAATCGGTACTTAATAGTGGATCGCCGTTACTATCACAAATACCTATGTATACCTCAATATCTCTTCCAATTATTTTTCCGTTTTTAAATTTATTTTGAATTGTTTCATCAGTGTCAGCAAAAACAATTTTATAAGCCTCTCTGTCAACAATAGAAGAAAAATTTGGAGTATCTATCTGAAAAAGACCGCCATCTGATCCGTAAACATTTCCGTTATATGTTAAGTCTCTATTAAACGAAGTCACTCTATAGGTTGTTGTATCATCTAAGTCCACGTTTATTAAATAAAAATACTTGACATTGGTATTTAATTCTAAGGCGTTAAGAACATTTGAACTGAGAGACCTAGCCATTAAACTGCCTCCACTAAACTAATAGTGCCTAAGTTAGATAAAACACCATCGCTATATGTAATTCCTGTTTGATTATCAATATTAATGTAATAACTAAAATTACAACTACCTTTTATTTTTACAGGTTGCCCTGTACCAGAGTAAGATTTAGCTGCAGGGTAAAAACTTAAAACTCTAGTATTAGATGTGCCGTCAACAGCAGATGTTGCAATATAAAGTTTATCTTGGCCATCAAAATTAAAAAAAGTACCTTTAGGTATAACCCCACTAAAACTGCCTAAAACCGTAGAAGTGTCCCCCGAATTAACTGCTGAGTGACTAATACTGTTGTTAGTGATTCCGCTATAGCTTGAATTAGCGTCAATACTAGGAAGTTGAGGCATTACCATTTGAGAAACATTTGTTAAGTTGTTTACCGAGCTTAATAAAAGGTCTGCTTCTGTATTTTTTGTCCCTACTACATTAAAACTAAGCTCCCATCTTTGATAGCCCTGAGACGCTCTGTCTGTTTTTAAAGAAACAGTAGTCATATCAAACAAAGGTTCGTTTGATGTTATAGTAAAAGGTGTAATTATTTCTGCACCATGATAAAAATATTTAGCCATTTTAACTCCTAACTGGTCTAGCTATCAGTCGCATACGAAGCTCTACTGGCATTACAGTAGCCTCTGTTGTTACGCCTGAATTATCTTCTTTGGTTGAGACCCAAAAGTCGCCATCATTGATTAGGACACCTTGATAAATAGCTACATCACCTAACATTGGCCTCTTAGAATGTATAGGTTTATAATTGCAGTATTCCGCATAATCTTTAAAAGTATACCCCTTAGAGTATAATTTTTTTGTAAATTCTTTAGTTGAATCCCATTCAAAATCAATAAGGTCTCTAGCTTTAGACTTATTACCTCTCAGATAATAATCATACAAGTGTAATAAGGCGAAACAATCATTTTTTCCTCTTGAATAGGTTTTGTATTCTTTTTTACTTATTTGTTTTATTGCTCTATTTAAAGCAAAACTTAATTCTTCTAAACTATAATACATAATAATAAACATCCTTATAATAGGGGTAGCCCTTATTCTTTAACGTCAGGTAACTACCCCCTTGTAAATTATAAGTTTTCTTTTATAAATACTTTTACCAAATCTGCTACAATATCACTTCGAACAATATCATTAACTCCGAAGTTAATTACAGGTAAATTTATACCTGATGATTTTATTACTGAACAAAACTTAATCAAATCTTTACCATTTTTAACATCTGATTGAGCAGGATCCCCCATTAAAACTAACTTAGAATTTTCTCCAAGCCTAGTTGTAATTGCTTTTAATTCATCTATATTTAAATTTTGAGCTTCATCAACTAATACGAGAGCATCCTTGTAAGAGCGCCCTCGAATAGTTTCAATAGGTTGTATCTCAATCTCGCTTTTATTTAACATATACTCATATTTACCTTTGCCAAAAGCTTCTTTAAAAACTTCTAGCATTGGTAATAACCAAGGTGTCATTTTATCTTGAACAGTTCCAGGAAAATGACCTAAAGATTTACCTGTGGGTACGTTAGCTCTTGTTATAACTATCTTTTTATAGTTACCACTAAAAAATAATTGAGCTATAGTTCCTGCACTACAATAAGTTTTACCCGTTCCAGCACACCCTAAAGTAGCTGTAATTGGGCTTTCCTTAATAGCTTTAATAAGTAAATCTTGTTTTTGGTTTTTAGGAATAACATGAAAACCAATTCTATAAACATTATTTAATGCGTAGCGAGATTTCTTTTTTGGCATTAATTTTCCTTGTAATTGTTTTTAATTAATTTCGACAACAGATAGTGTAAAGTTAGTAACAAATACTCCTGTTATACATCAATTGCACTAGAAAACTCGTCTAATCCTTTTAGATAAGCATAGCATATTTCAATTAAGTTTCCTGTCCCAGTTATGTCATTATACATTGCAGTATATTGTTTTATAAGTATAGGATATGCATTAATTTGTCTTGATTCTTGCGAACTATAGCCATGCACCTCTATTGTAAGATAGCCATCAATTACGGACAGCCTAGATATTTTTAAATATGCCTCTGTTGCAGACATATTTACACTTGTTTCGTTTTGATTTAGTTGTTTTTGTAGAGCCATTATGCGTACCTATTCATATGTAATTTAACCCACGCTGTCCAGTGGATATTAGTAGACGCAACTCCAGTTACATCTAATACGAGCCGCCTAGTTGTAATTGTTGTATCAACATCTGCTGAATTAAGAGCAGACCCTTCACTGTGTATTACAGATTTTGTAGTTGTTCCTACTTGTGTTACTGTACCGTCTGTAGCAATTCGCCAAGCAGCAGATAACTCCCATACTCTTAATAAGTTGTTTGTAGTATCATTTGCTATAACTTTAGCAGTCATATACGCAAAGTTTTGTGCAGTCCAATATCCACCATCTGGAACAAGTTCTAAAAAGTGTGCTTCACTACTGCTTTGATTAAGTCCTTCTGAAGATATTGTGGCAGTGGTTGCGTTTGTTGTTCTACCCCAATATTCACAGGATGCTGTTTGTAATGCTTGCACATTACCGCCTCTTGCAAAAGCATGGCTAGTAACAGACCGTCCTCTACTTACACTAAACCCTCTAATTCCGCATTTACTGCCATCCCCTATTACTACACCATACTGATCCGCAGTGCCAGAGCCACCCGCCATCAAGTTTATGCTATAGTTAGCATGAGCATTTGAGTCATAGCCTACAGCCATTGCTCTATAGCCACTTGCATAGCTATTTTTTCCCATGGCAATTGCTTCTGTTCCACTTGCTCTCATACGATTCCCGATTACTATGGAATCACCACCTGATGCTACTTGATTTGCATTCGTCCTATATATACCTAAATCAATAGCACTAGCACCTCTAACGTTACCGCCAGTGGTTCCGCTATCAGGTATTCCCAACATAAATGCGCCAGTACCCTTGGGGGTAATAGCAGCTCCTGCATTTGTAGAGCTACTATTTACTGCAAGTGATGCCACATTTACTGTGTTGTTAGGGCTTGCGGTATTGTCAGCAGAAGTAAAACCTGTTACCCCCCCGCCGCCTCCAACAGCAGAACCATCTATAGTCATACTTCCAGAGGAAGCGGATATATCATTTGTTTGATGATTAATTGTGATAGACATTTAGGTATACCTTTTTAGTTATACTGCAGTTGAACCTGACATGTCACTTTGAGTCATTACCCAAGCATAGCACTTGTCTAAGAATGTTGAGCCTGATGAGGCTTCAATATCCGTAAGGTTTGCGTTGTAACGCTTGAAATCTACTTCACGAGTGTCGTCTGTCGGTGTTGCTGTAGCATAAGCTGACAGGTCAATCATTACGGTGAACTTTGGGTCTGACCCACGTTGGCGTGACACAGCCGCTGTCACGATGCGGTAGTAAGCGTTATTAAATGCAATGCCGTACTGGCTTGCACCTTCTTCGATGTTGTGTTGAATAGCCATTTTATTTCTCCTTTAGCTACGAATTACTTCCGATGAGTGTATTGTTGCCACCCAAGATATGTTTGTTGATGCTGCACCTGTTACAAGAAATTGAACAGCATCGTTTGTTGTATCTGCTGCCATTGCAAACCCCCAACTAGGTGTATTATCAATTACTGTAATAGCTGAGTTAACAAGTGTTGCAGTTGTTACATTATGCATAAGACCTTTTACTTCCCATGCTGCAATATTTGAGCTACCCGCTTGTTTAGCAACAATAGTACCATGAAACGCAACGGCTCCGTTGTTTTGAACAACAAGCTGGTTGTCATTACCTGCGGTAAGCGTGTCAGTTGAGAGGGCCGTCTGTGTGGCATCTGTTGTGTTTTTAACTAAAACAAGAAGCCCGTACTGTGCATCACCTTTAGTTCCATTTAGGCTTAAACCACCAGTACCTCTAGCAAAACGGCCTTTTACAGCGTGAGAGTCAGCATAGTAACCAGAAACAAAAGAATAGTTTGAAGCAGCGTCATTATCTCTGTTAAGAGCAACGGCATACTGACCGCTAACTGTGTGGTTTGCTCCATAAGCGTGTCCAACTAACCCACCAACGGTATTATCAGAGCCTATCGCTACTCCCCTCATTCCCGTAACGCTGTTGTTCATGCCAATAGCAATAGAAGTTTGCGCCCCTGATGATATATTAGATTTACCAATAGCTACAGCGTTAGGATCGTCTGCCTTATTTTGATACCCCATCGCAATACTATTAGCCCCAGAAGCGCCGTAGCTAGATGAGTTGTTGGCTATAGCGGCTGCAAAACTATGATTGCCCGATGCATAAGAGGTTCCTATTGCTGTAGCATGTGTAGTAGAGTTAGACCCATGAACTCTTGCGTTTGCACCAATTGCAGAACCGTAATCCATTTGTTCGACATAGGCATTTTCACCTAACGAAAGACCTCGATTACTGTCGCTATCGACATAAGCAGTAGAACCCAAAGCTACTGATTGACCCGCTTTTGCTCTTGATTGATAGCCTATGCTTATAGAGTATGCACCGCTTGCACCATAAGTAGTTGAATCATTAG
>Ga0222716_10003572_pt1 | contig 12399 bp, 17 predicted proteins | sample C33_13DmetaG_FD_165044 | JGI IMG/M metagenome (GOLD analysis project Ga0222716, IMG submission 165044) | Estuarine water microbial communities from San Francisco Bay, California, United States - C33_13D | ecosystem: Environmental > Aquatic > Marine > Unclassified | place: USA: California... | reverse complement strand
TTGTTTGTGTGAGCTGCATTGTATTCAACATATTCACATTCCAACTCCAATGCGTATTTCTTTACAAACTTCTCTGCTCCGTTTTTGTTTCCTCCACTCACTATAGTCAGATCAGATCCTTGAAACCTTCTACTAAGTTGAAATATGGTATCCTTTATCTTTCTACCATTAGAATAAAACTTGCTTCCAACTAATCCTATGCGCATCTTGTCAATCTTTCTTTAGGTGGACAAAGTGTATGATTGTTCTTGAACTGACAATACTTGCAGTCTGTCTTGTAAGGAAGATACTCTACTTCAGTATTGTACTTGCCATCTTCAGTAAAACAATGATCCACAAACTCCTTCATTATCTTGTCCGACTTATTGATAGAAGGTTTACCAGATGCTGGTTTGTATATTTGTATTCTACTTTGTGGGAAGTCCATATTCTCATACAATCTTCTTTTGATAATAAAATATTCTACCTCAATGTTCTTGATGTCCACATCATACTGCTCAGCGAAAAACTTCTTGTACAATCTCAATTGATTACCTTCAGTCTTTTTCTTTTTAGGTCTCCATCCCATATAAGAAGTCTTGATATCTATGATCTTGATCTTGTCCCCTTCTTTGATAACCAGATCCATAAAGCCCATAAACATAACTTTCGAGTTGTATTCAACTTCATGGAATATCGGCATTTCAATACCAACAAGTTCTGAGTGCTTCTTCGAGAAGTATTGTCCTCTTTTCTTTTGAAAGAATTCAAGTATCGCTACTCCATCTTCATAGAAGTCTCTCATCTCGTCTTTATTGGTGTACTGAGACATATCACCTTCAGATCTTTTCTTGAACGAATTGAATGCGTCCATCATATTGTCTTGAAGTAACTTTCTAAGATCCATTCTGTTTGCTTCCGCTATTGTTTCAGCATACATTACATTCAAATAGGATTGTATAGTTTCATGCATAGCTGTTCCAAAGATAAGAGCAATACCAGGTTTAACTACTCCCAGTCTATCTATCTTTTCCAACTTCCATCTTAACGGACAATTATTGAATGTTGATATCTGTGAATAAGATATCGTTTTCTTCCCCATCTTCTTTGCTTTGATAGCATAATCCAATGGTGTCTTTAATACTTTTGTATTCATAGTATAAATATAAGCTTTTTATTTCGATTTAGCAACTATTTTAAAGGAAAAAACCACCCCCAATTAAGAGGGTGGTTCTGTTGTTTTACGCGGTTGCGCCTGGATTTTCTTTTGGTAGAAATCCTTCGTTTATGTGTCCACAATCTGTGCATGCATAAACTTGAAGTGGTATAAGTGAAGCTTTTCCGGTAGGTGATAATATTGCTGATAATTCTTTGAACATGAATGCAGCATTAAATGTTTGACACCCACATTTCTCACAAACAACATCTGTCAAATCACTTGGTTTGATTTGTACTTGTGCTTGTCCTTGGTTTGGATTTAATTCTATTTCTTTGCCCATTACTTTTTCCTCATATATAATTTACCACCTCTGATATACATTGTACCAATAGGTGCTTCGGTTATTTCTCTTCCCATCATATCATACATAACATTGTTCCACCATCTTACTTCTTCCTCTTCAATCACAAATCCAGGAAGTCCAGTTGGTGTTCCCATGTTAGACATTCTCAACCAAGCCTGACCATCCCATACCTGATTGAAACAACAGCTCATTGTGTCAACATAACCTAACGAATCTGTTAAAGTATAAGACAAACAAGTTGTTATTGTATCATAAGGCATTCCTGTGGTTGGATTGTAATTGTACACTATATGATTACATGGTTGACTAAAGCAACTATCTTCACCTAGTGTTGTTTGACCACCATATGTTACAGCATACAATGGAGCCATGAATGGCAAACTGTTTCCGGTAACTGGAAATGCTATTTCTAATTGATATTGTGATCCCGTTGTGTAAGTCATGTTAGAATCACACAATGTAATTTGTGCTTGTGACTTTGTTGACCATAACAAACACAACACCAACCAAAAAGCAGCCACTATCAAATATCCATTACTTCTACTAATGTTTTTCATTTTTTTCTCTTTTTATTTTATAAGCTAATGAATCCATCTCGTATGAATACATAACTCCTTTTATTATCCAATCAATTATCTTTTGCATCTAGAATTCCCTTTCCGAGAATTAAAGGAGAAGCGTCCTCATGTATTGCTACATGAAAACATTTTCCCTTCTCTTTAATTACCAATGGCTTATCCTTCATGGACTTGTAGTTTTTCCATACATACTTTGTTACCAATTCAATTGTATTGTCGTCTAGTTTCTCAGTCATATTACATTCCCATTCCAGCCATTGGATTGTGTGCAGGTGCTGCATCATCCTTTGGAATATTAGTTACCGTACATTCAGTTATCAACATTGTACCCGCTACAGAAGCAGCCTTTTCCAAAGCAACTCTAGTTACCTTCACGGGGTCAATAATACCAGCTTCAAACATATCAGTAATCTTTTCATTTCTTGCATCAAATCCAACTCGATCTCCATGCTCTTTATGAGCTCCCAATATCTGATGCCATACAACATCTGCATTCAGTCCTGCGTTTTCCATAATAGCTCTGAACGGAGCTTGTATAGCTTTCTTGAGTATATCAACTCCTTCATTTTGATCTGATATCTCATGAGAATTGAATTCCATTGTATTGGATAGTCTCATCAAAGTAACTCCACCACCTGATACAATTCCCTCATCTACTGCCGCACGAGTAGCTGCCAAAGCATCCTCCACTCTATCTTTCTTTTCGTTAAGAGCTAATTCAGACTCAGCACCAATCTTCATTAATGCAACTCCACCAGCCAATTTACCAAGTCTTGTTTGAAGTCCTTCAATCTCATAAGCTGATTCAGTTGTATCAATTTGAGTTTTGATCTTTTCAATTCTTCCGTTGATATCTTCGGCTGTTCCTGCTCCATCAACTATAACAGTAGTTTTATTATCACAAGTCAAAGTTTTAGTTGAACCAAACCAAGCCGGATCAAACTTATCTAACTTCATTCCTTTGGTTGGTGATATTACAGTTGCACCAGTTAATGCAGCAATGTCTCCAAGGATTTCACCTTTACGATCTCCGTAACCAGGAGCTTTGATACAAGCCACCTTCAATGTACCTCTTGCATTGTTAACGATAAGACCAGCTAATGCTTCTCCTTCGATATCGTCTGCAATAATAAACAAAGGCTTATCTTGAGCAACACAATACTCTAAAGGCTTAACTAAATTCTTTAAATTGTTTAGTCTTGCTTCATATATCATGATGTGTGGATCTTGCATTTCTACTTGCATAGCAGATTGGTTGTTAATGAAATAAGGAGATGAATAACCCTTATCCAATTGCATTCCTTCTACCACTTCAAGTTCATCTGTTGCAGTCTTAGATTCTTCAACAGTAATAACACCTTCGTGTCCCACTTTGTCCATAGCAGAAGAAATTAATTTTCCAATGTGGGAATCGTTGTTCGCTGATATAGTTCCAACTTGAGTTATCTCTTCTGAAGTTGTTACTCCTTGAGACAAATTGTCTAGTTGATCTACCACTTCTTTGGTAGCTAAATCAATACCTCTTTTCAATTCCACTGGATTAGCACCATTAGAAATCTTTCTGTATCCTTCTTCAAGTATTGCTTGAGCCAACACAGTTGCGGTAGTTGTTCCATCACCAGTTACTTCATTAGCTTGATTGGCTACTTCTTTCACCATCTGAGCTCCTGCGTTCTTGATTGGATCTTCCAGTTCAATTTCTTTTGCAACTGATACACCATCTTTAGTTGAGAAGTATTCTCCGTTTCTTTCTAATATAACATTACGACCTTTAGGACCTAATGTAGCTTTCACTGCATCTGCTAATTGGTTTACTCCGTCAAGTAAATTCTCTCTAGCTTCTGTTCCGAAATTTAATTCTTTTGCCATAGTATTCTTATCTTTCTAAAATTGTTAATAATTCACGTTCTCTGATGATAAGGTAATCCTCTCCATCGATTTCTATTTCTTTTGCACCATACTTTGGATACACTACAACATCATTCTCTTTGCATTGCATTATTGTTCTGTCACCGTTCTCAAGATTTCTTCCTGGTCCAGTTGCTATAACCGTTCCTTGTAGAGTTGCTTCTTGAGTAGTGTCAGGTATGATAATTCCACCAGCTGTAGTTCCTGCTTCGCTGATAGTTTGTATGACCACTTGGTCCTCTATTGGTAAAAACATATTCATCTCTCTTCTTTTTATTTAGTTAAATATAAGGAATTTTTATCGATTACACAACTATTCATTATGCTAATTCCTTAACTTGTTTATAATTTTCTAGTATTGAAGCAACCTCTGGAATAAGATCAAACCCTTCCAATTGTTGTACAACTTGCTTGTCAAAATATACATCGAAGTCTATTTCAAATATATCTTTCTTGGTATCAATCAATCCTAAATCTTCCTCAAGCAAACATATAGCTTTTTGTTTATCTTTCTTCTTCAAATCATCTTCACAGTTTGATTTTATATAAAACAAATAAGGATTATCTTTGTTGGTTATTTCTGTGCCAAGCTTCTCATTAGCCCACTTAGCTGCTTTAACATGCTGTGGCATAGTCTTGACATATTTCTCAAAAGGTTTACCAAATGCTTTTGCGATACCCAATTCCTTTGGTTGGATAGTTGATAGTTGTTCTCTCAAATCTACTAACCAATCAATATCGAGTTCTCCTCTAACAGCCTTCTCAGCCATTTCATTCAACTCACCCTTCAAGAAGTTTGGAGTGTCCTTTCTGATAATATTTAGACCTCTAATAACTTTCTTACCACTATCTCTCATGATACCATAGTATCGTTTCTTGGACTCACCGAAATAACAATACTCAAGATCATATTCGAATTTAAGATCCATATGTTGGTAATCTTTATCCACACCAGGATTGTAATGTCTCACAAAATCTCTATCCAACTCCACATTGAAGTCGACCAACTTCTCAATCATCTCATCAGCTGAAGACTTACCAGCCAATACAAATATCGAATCAGTATCTCCATATATAAGTTTATGTCCTCTTTTGTGGAAGTTAACTGAAGCAAACTTTAGTGATTGTCTTGCAAAGAATGTAATGGCATCAGCGCATTCTGGTTTGTATAATCTAAAGAAGTTGAAACCCATAGCACCATAAGCAGAGTTAAGAATGATCTTGAATACCCATTGCCTTTTCTCCATAGCACTTATTTCGAACTCTGGATACTCACCAGCCTTCAGCTTTCTATTGATCTCAACTCTTCGTAAGAATATATCTTTAAGCATTCTTGGTAGAACACCAATCTTTTCACTGTGACTATAGAACAAGTATCTTCCACCGAATAGTTCTGGTTGATCTCCAGTGTCAACAAATCCAACTCCATCAGCTTTCAACTTGTCAGCTATGTCTTGAATATCCACACCAATCTTCTCACAACCTTCTTTCGAAGCAATAAACGTTTCCGGTGATATGTTGAACGCCATCATTGTTGTAGGATAAAGTGAAGTGTAATCCATTACAGTTACATCATGACTATTCCCTGGTTGTACCGGATCAATAACAAGAGCTCCTTGATACTTTTTCTTCTCTCGTTTTATTCTGATCGGCATTATAATTTTATTGTGATTAAGTTTGATGATATAGTTGTCCACAATCATAGACTTGAAGAAGCACATACCAAGTCCTTCCAAGTTCGCAGTCTTTTGTACAGCTATAAACAAATCAAACATTTGAATCTTTTCGTTGATCTCCTTCAAGATCTTAACATCCATAATACCGTAGTCAATGAAACCTTGATAGTTATCTAACCAATCTTTCCAAGTGAATGTTGTTAGCTTTTCAATATCTGGATTGTCAAGAATAACCTTTGCTGCTGTATCAAGTTTCCAATTAGGAAGATTGTATCCCATGTCTTGTAATCCAGCCATCATATCAATTGAATCCAATCCTCTGATCTGGTGTCTCCAAAACTCTCCTCGTCTTGTGAACCAAATGTCATTGATAGGAGAAAGTATATCTGAATCTATACCAAGTCTTTTACATCTATTAAGAATGTACGGCATATCAAATCCATCTGAATACCATCCAGAAAGAATGTCAGCATTGCTTGATACAACAAACCTAAGAAACAATTGCATCATCTCTTCTTCAGTCTTAGTATATACAATAGTAATATCATCACCATCTCTAACTTCATTCACAACCTTAGGCTCATCATAATCCTTTGTGTGTTCTGGATGCCAAGAGAATACAAAGTACTTCTTGTTCATAGTTGAATATCCAACCAATGAAGTTATAGGCATATTGGCTTTCGCAGGAGAGTTTTGAGATGAGTCGTTTGGATCATACCAAGTCTCAATATCATAATAAACTATATGTCGTTCGTCACTCCATTCCAGATTGTTATCCAATATGTATTTGAATTCTGGTTTAATGTCTGCCTGATATATTCTATTCGGATGAGTTTTAGAAAGTTTGTTTCTTTCTTTGATAGAAGTATAATACACTTTCTGTACTTGCTCACCATACAAACTATCATACAGATCAGCCTTGCTTGTATCAAACGCAGGATTGTCTGCACAATCTTTTATGTGTTCAGCACTATAGAAAAAGTAATCATAATACTTTTCTGTTCGTTTTACAAACTTGCCATCTTCATATCCAAACATATGGATATCCCAATAACCTCTTGAAAACTTAGATGTAATTCTAGATAATTTGAAACTCATAACCTTTTACTTTTTAATTTATAACTATAATATACGAAAAATAATCCGAATATGCTACACTAACTCTTCCCAAATTCCAACTACTTCCGATATTACTAATATGCCCGCTGCTGTAGGAACATCAACGAACAATAATAAATATCCAGCAATACGAATTCCCGACTTAATAAAGCTGACCAATTGGTGTTTTCTTGCGTCTGGTTGTTCCATATTAGTTCCCTATTATTTTTTCCATCCAATTAATATTTTCTTTGATAATGAAATCTACATCTTTCTTTTTGTTATCAACACTGAATCTATTCTGTTGCTTTTCAATGTGAAAGTCAACTTCAATATCTGACTTACCATTAGCTAATCCGGTAGCACTACCATCCAAAGATATACCTTGAATACCATGCCAAAAAGGAGATGAGCTATCGTTGGTATCCATAACACCCAATGCTCTTTGAACCATTATTTCTCTTGGTCCATCACCCAATCCCAAGTAGTGGTGTGATACGTCATTGCTCACCAATCCATTCTCCAACATATAAGCTGTAGCAAAGATTCTGTTTGTAGCAATATCATCTGTTCCAGTTAATCCACAGAAAGCATTAGGAATTCCAAGTATAGACATTCCAATAACATCAACATGCTCTAATCTTGAAAGTCTTTTGTAACACTCTAACCATCCTTTGTAGTTTCCTTTCTCTGATTGAGGTACAGCCATAATTCTATAGTTCTCATCTTTAGACATCTCGATAAAGTTTACCGTTGAATCATAAGTCACACTCCAAGGCTCAAAAGGATAATCAGGAGCAACCACATAAGTAGGATTAACACCACTTTCTTTCACCAACTTCATTAATGGAATTGGATCCAAAGATCTTTTAAACTCGAAAGCACCATTATCGCAAATGATAACATCACCTCGATCTGATTTCTTCTTGTAGAAGTTAGCATACTTTTCGTCTTTTAATAAATGAGCTAGTATCAAATGAAATCTAGCATTGTCTGGTATAAGGTGTAAGTACTCCACTGGAGCAATGTAACCGAATTCTGTTTTTCTTATCATATTTTGTTCTTCTTAAAATTGTTTAATGTTATATATTTTTCTACTTCATTTAATCCTAACTCTTCGTCTTTATCCATGAAATGATTGAATGCTTCAAGAGTAGGCTTACCATCTTTATCTGCATCTCTTTCATAAAATCTATGCAAGCAAACTTCAATAGGAGTATCCATCCAAATAGTTTCAGCCTCAGGAAAAGCCTGAAGTAATTCAACTTGTCTTGGACCACTGATTACCAATCCATCTTTCTTTGTACTTTTTCTAATGTCCTTGATGTCTTCGATAATCTGATAGTGTAACTCAGGATGACCTTGAAGATCGTTTCTCATGTTGCTACTCAATATCCCTCCAACTATTCTAGATACTTCCACAAAGTCATAATCCAAATCGTCAGCAAGCTTACTCGCAAACCAGCTTTTACCACTACATATGGTACCAGCTACAAATATAATATTACTGTTATACATAAACCTCTGCTCCGTTTTCGTTATCTTCAAACACTGATACATACTCACAATCAAACTCTTTGAGTATTTCTTTCGCCAACATCTCACAAGATTGTGATCCGAATTCATGAGTCCTTGTAAACTCATCATAATAATTGTCTCGTAGATATTCTAGTATGTCTCGTTTGAACATAATAAATTCAACATCTCTATCATCATGATTAACTTTCTTCTTTGCTGTTATGAACCACTTGTGTCTATGTGGATCAGCAAGAAACTTAACCTCAGGAAAATACTCACCAGCCTCAGGCCAACTATGCATTCCTTCCAACTCTAACTTAGCTATAACGTTTGTATTCATATTATTCTTTTTATTTTTATTACTATTAATATACGAAAAAAATCCTAGATACACAACTTATTTCCTATCTTTTTCACCTTGCCATTGACCATCATAAAGTTCTGCTGAATTGTTCTCATGCATAATGATTTGTGCAATTCTTGCTCCCTTCTCAATAACCGTTCTATCTGTCAAGATCATTACACCACCCATTTGTTCAACTTCAAAACCTGGATCGTAAACTCCACTTGTTACAGTTCCACCCATTCTTAACAAAGAAGATCTTTGACGAATGAATGCTGTAGTCTTGTCATCTAATTTACATCCTTGTTCAAATGTAACCGAGTAAGCACCTGGTGGGAGTATCCAAACTTCTTTATCTGTAACATCTACATTCTCTACTTGTGAAGTTGTTGTCGTCAATACTTCTATGTAATTGTTCAAATGAGTTCCACTCTTTAAAAGTGTTCCACCAATAATTTTATTCACACCACACACAGTTAAATCATATCCAACTTGTGCAGCCTTTCCCTTTCCGTTTGTAGTAAGCATTGCTTCTACTTGTTTTGCATTTAATAACATTTCTAATTCTCCTCTACTAGTTCTATTTTTGAATGATCTTCCAAACACTTGTCTCTTGTCAACTCAAACTCAACCTCATCCATAACTTCTTCTTGAAGCTCTTCGTCTTCACTCTTCCACTTCTTCAATTGCTCTGCAGTTAATTCATCAGTCTGTTCCCATCTGTAGTCTGTGTATGTAACCATTCTTTTTAATCTTGCCATATACTACTCCTTTATATCGTAGATGTATCTACAATTTCTATTTAGTCCATTATCATCTAGTCCGTATCCAACAACCCACTCATCACCAATCTCAATCCCATAATGGTCATGAGGATGATCAGCTCCTCTTCGTTTCAATAAAGTTACCACCTTCAATGTTTTAGGAGACTTTTGTGTCAAGTGAATATACAACTCTTTCATTGTCTCTCCACTATCAATTATATCTTCCACAATGTAAACATCTCTTCCGGTAATATCAGATTCAATATCTTTCAAGATTTGAACACCACCTGAGTTGTCTTGACCAACATAAGACTTTGCTCTAACAAAATCTGTTTCAAGTCTTGTCTTCATAGCTCGTATAAGATCTGTATAGAATATAACTGCTCCATTCAACACACATATCATAATAGGAGGTAATCCATTAGACTTTTCAAGATCTGAATCTATCTCGTTTGCAATCTTATCTACTGCTTGCAATATCTGTTTTTCTGTTAATAGTTCTTTCATTACGATTCTTGGTATATTGATGAATTTCTGTCAGCTTCCCAACATTCTACTTTCACTACTTTTACTCTACCACCGAATGTCTTGCCCATAACATCATTGAACTTATCGAACACTAACTTGGCGCACGACTCTGCTCCCATCTTGTCCATAACTCTTAATGCACATACACCTTCCATAGCTGCTGATTGAAAAAAGTCCAAATACGGATCATCCTTTTCTATCAATAATGTATGGTCCCACATATAGTTCATCCAATCTTTAAGACCATTCCCTGGTGTTGGTTTTGCGTCTGTAGATTTGAATCCACCATAGTCTGCGATCCAATTCATTTCATCTAATTGATTTTCTTCTAATGGTTCTTTTGATTCGAACCACACTTTAAACTTCAATGCATATCCATGTAACAATTCACAATGAGAATGACTTGCTTTCCATTGTCTTAATGCTACTGAATAGTTATCGAATATCTTTGTTGATTGATACTTTGCCATAATAATACTCTTTTAATTTGTTTAGTTAAATATAAGGAATTTTTTCCGATTAGACAAGAAATAAATGGGGAAGTTACTCAGAGATCGTTTGCATGAATGCCTTTCACCTCCCCAATCATTTACACCATCCTTTGTGTGTCGAAAGCTATAATATGATCTCTTCCGGTCATATTGTAACCATGTTCAGCACACATTTCAAACACAAGTGGATACATTTCTATGAGTGAAGCTCTTGTGTCTCCTGCAGGCATGATGTATGTCTTGTCTTTAGGAACACCAAGTTCCTTTCTGTAAGATTCTATCTCTTCAAGATTTTCTGGAGTTCCATCCCACACTGGTTTCAAATGGTAATCCGTATGGAATTCCATCATCTTCTTCATTGCTTCAGTATTCAATCTCTTACGATTATGTGTATCTTGAAATCTCTGATCAACTACTTTCCCACCAGGTGTTATTGCTCCTATCGAAGGAACACTATTGGAAAACTTTGGACTCAATGATATAAGTCCAATAGGATAATCTGTTTCAACAAAAGCTGATCCTTCAGTTTCTATTGTTATAAGAATATCTCTTTCATTAGCAAAGTGAGTTAACTCATTCACTAAAGCTGGATGCATTGTAGGAGAACCTCCAGTCAACATCATTTCTTTGATATGAGGATTTTCATCATATATCTCGATAATGTCGTTGAAACAGAATTGTCCCTTTTCTGGATGTATGGAAGTGTACCAACTGTCACACCAGCCACCTTCTCCGAAATAACATCTATGAGTACATCCGGTAGTTCTAACTGCAATAGTTGGTCTACCGAATCTACTTCCCTCTGACTGAACGCACCTATAAACTTCTAGTACGGGTAGGTTCTTTGTATAGTCTGTTATCCTTTTGTTCATTATAGTCGGCTTTGATCTATTAATGCAAAGAACTCTTGTCTTGTCATTTCTGTTTCAATAAATCTTCCTGACATCTGAGCAGTCTTCATAACTGAGTCATGCTTGATACCTCTACACTTCACACAGTTGTGTTGTGATTCAACAACCACAGCAACTCCTCTATGTCCTTCACATAATCTTTCAACGTGATCATGTATTTGTTTTGTTAAAGATTCTTGAATGTTAGGTCTTCTTGAATAGAAGTCAACAATACGATTCAACTTACTTAATCCAACAACAAGGTCAGTCTTTTCTTTTCCTGGAATATAAGCTACGTGAGCTACTCCTGAAAATGTTAAGTTGTGATGCGCACACATACTCATTACCGGAATACGTGTTTGACATATTAGTCCAGTGTATCCCTCATCATTAGGGAATGCAGTAATAACTGGTTCTTCACCAATCGATCCTGCGATCAAATCATTCACCCATGCTTTAGCTACTCTGTGAGGAGTTCTATCTGAATGTTTGTCTGCTTTCCAATCGAATCCTAATGCTTCTAAAAACCCACCATAGTGGATAGCAGCTTGTTCGATCATCTGAGCTTTTTCTGCTTCTGTTCTCGGCATATTGCCATTTGCTTTTTTTAATAAATCCATAACCTTTCTCTTTTTAGTTGTTTCACTCATAGTATAATTATTTTATATTTGTATACAATATACGAAAAATAATTCAGACTAGAAACTTTTATAACGATTAATTTTCAATTTGTTTGATCTTTTACAGATCACTTATTTCACATGCACCACCGGCACAAGCTAATTCACCTTTCAGATCTGTGTTGTCTTCTAACTCAACTACTTTTGTTAAGTCAATATTTTTCAACGAGTCGATCATTTCAAGATACTTTTCTTTTGTGATATCTTCGAACGGAGCTTGAACATATGTCCCACCATTATAAGGAAGTACTGATAATCCATTATAATAGTTTCTGTTTTCCCACATCCATTTACCAGCTTCATCCCACTCACCATCTTTCAACGAAATAGTAGCTGATACATTGTGACCATTGCTTCCTCCACGGTGTCCAGGTTTAACCCATTCAGTTGCCACCTTCTTTACTCTTTCCAATAAATCAAAAG
>Ga0222716_10003570_pt1 | contig 12403 bp, 12 predicted proteins | sample C33_13DmetaG_FD_165044 | JGI IMG/M metagenome (GOLD analysis project Ga0222716, IMG submission 165044) | Estuarine water microbial communities from San Francisco Bay, California, United States - C33_13D | ecosystem: Environmental > Aquatic > Marine > Unclassified | place: USA: California... | reverse complement strand
TGATTTAATAAAACTAAAATGTTCATAACTTTTTTCACATAATACACCCATTATATAACTCTTATCTTTATAACCTTTTAATAAGTTTATTTGTATTTGTTCTAATGCCATAATTTACTTTTATTGTGATAATATATTTCTTAATTTATTATTTTCATCGTTTTTTATTGTTGTTATTTCTAACTTAAAATCTGATATCTTTTTACTAAATACGATCATTTCCGCATTTGTTATTTCACTTATTATATTTATTTCATCTATTATTGAATCATATTCTGATAATTTATCTTGAACATCTTCAACTAAGGTTTTTTCTTCATTTTTATTTAAACGTAATACTGCTAATTCACGATTATATAATGCTTTAACGTGTATTAGTTTATCTTGCATTTCTTTTAATTTTTCCATTTTTTCCCTATAATTTTGAAATCTTATTATACTTGCTATTACAGTCATATATGTTCCCATTAACAATGATAATATATTAAGTGTAAAATCTATATCATTTGGTTCAATATTAATATTATTTTTTCCGATAAATTGTATTATTAATAATTTTAAAGCATCACTTAAAGTTATCAATGCAGATACTATTAATATTGTTAATGAATAACTATTAAATTTATTTTTTACAATATCAAATTTTAATGAAATATATTGTAATTTATCTGAGATTTTATCCGTCTTTTTAGTAATATGATGCTTTAATTTTCCACGCATTTCATGATCTGTTAATTCATCTATCGTTCTATTATCATTTGAATAACTATTTGGTGAATAATTTGGATCAACTACTACAATATCTGCATTATTATTACTTCTATTTATTTGAGTATCAATATTCATTTTATTTTACTGTTTATTTTTATATTCTTTTGACCATATCATATTTTTTATTGCTAACATTGATTTATTTTTATATTTTTTATTAAATTCAATAGGATCTTCTGCTTTCTCTTCTTTAAGTTTTACAAATATTTCACTACTTATTCTCTGATAATATGTATCTTTCTTATTAATGTTAAATAAACGATCTTCTATATTATTTTCTTCTAATATATTTATTATCTTTTGATAAGTTGTTTTATCAAATTTATCCTTAAATAAATTTATAAATTTACTATATGTTAATCTTTTTTCAACAAAATCTATTATAATCGGTTCAGCCATTTAATAATTAAATTAAATATATATCATTTTTTTTAAAGTAAAAAATATAACATTTTAGATTAAATAAATATGGAAGATGAAATACAATCTTTTAAGAAGGTCAATATAGATTATATTGAACCTATGGATTCTTCACAAAACATTAATCGCACAAGAAGCTTAGATATTTTAGAACAATCCAAATTATCTATTCATCAAAAAATGTTATTAGATGATTATTTAGATAAAAGTTTTATGATGTCTATTTTATGTGAAAATACTAAAAATTATTATTATAGTTTTGGTAATGTTTTAATTATTCCTACTATATTAGCTTCCGCTATATTATGTGTTTTTAATGCCGCATCTGGTAGTATTCCTACAGAAAGTCATTATATTTTAACTTTTATGAATATTTCTATTAATGGAATTATTGCATTTATAGCCGCCTTACAATCTGTTTTACAAATTAATGATAAATATAATCAATTTCAAACTTTAACTACTAAGTTTATTAAATTAGAACATCATATTGAAAATCATATTACAAATTATCCTGATAAACTTGATGAAAACTTTATTGATGATATAATCAAATCTTATGATAATCTTATTGACGACATAGATTTTACATTTCCGGATTTTATTAAAAAGCGAGTTAAAGCTAAGTATAAAGATAAAAGAACTATGCCTAATGTTTTAAATGGGGATAAGAAACCTCGATTATTGCAAGATATTTAATGTTTTATAATATTAAAATGAAACTTTTAATAGGTGGTAAAAGTCGTAGTATATATATGCGTAAAGATGGTTCTGCATATTACAAAAGTGGTGGTGAAAATGTAGATGTATCTTATATGTTTAAAAAAAATGGTGGTGGTTTAAAAAAACAATATATTGGCGGAGTTCAAGATAATCTTGGTAAAGTTGAACAAAAGAAAAGATCAAAAAAGGGTTTTAAACAAATTTTAGGGGGTGCTATATCAAGTATAAATTTTGATAAAATAGAAATTAAGAGCGAAGATATTATGACTAAAGGCATTTATCAAGCCGATAAAGCCCCAAAACAATTAAAAAATATATGTTGTCTTGCTTTATATGGATTAGGTGCAGCAATGACTGGTGAGTTAGAAAAAGTAGACCCAGCGAAAGATACAATTAACGTAACAGTAGGTAAAAATCTAGATACGTTTTTAACATATTTAAATAAATCGGTACTAGATGATCCCGCTAAAAGTCAAATTAACGAAATACTTTCCGTCCCTGATAAAAACGCAATATTTGGACAGAATGTCGTTAAAGATGAGCTTAAAACTTTCATTGAAAAATTAGGATTTGCTAATGTAACAAACGCTACTGATTTTTCATCCAATGAAAAATGTGTAACTGTAACTAGAGCCTATATATTAAATAAAATATTACAATGTTTCGAAGGAGACGATGGTGATTGTATTGCTCATTCGAGTGAGTTACTACCGCTAGCCGCACCTGATTTTTTACACTTAGCTAAGAAAACACACTTCATAAACCCTATTGACGGAAAGCTTAATCCTGGTCTTCCTTATAATCCTGTTCCTGCTCCTGATATGCTAGAGAAATTAAAAAAAGTTGCAGATAGAATATTTAAAGTATCTCTAGAAGCTGACCCCGATAACATAGCAAAATCAGCTAAGAATCTGCATACTGTATTATTTTTAGAAGAACAAATTGGAGCACCAGCATCATCACCAGCATTATCTGCTGCTGCTGGTGCTGCTGCTGATTAATAATAGAAAATCCAATCTAGAATAACAATAATACACAAAGTATCATTATAAACATATAAAAATGAAAACAGAAAAATAAATTATTATGGCAATTTATAAACGAAAGCATTCTGATTTTGTTCAGGTTGCTATAGACGAAGCAAACAAATCTTTAATGAGTCAAAAACACGGTTGTGTTATAGTTCATAACAATAAAATAGTATCTAAAGGACATAATTATCGTATTTTTAAAGATAATAAGTCTCATATAAAATATAGTATCCACGCAGAAGAAAGCGCAATATTAAAATTAAAATGCAAACCAATTGATAATCTACATATGTATGTTGTAAGAGTTCGTGATAATGAAGTTATGTTATCACAACCTTGTGCAAAATGTAAAGCATTTATTAATTCATTAAATATAAATAAAATATATTATACAGGTGTGAATGATGTTTAGACAGCCATATTCATTTTAATATTTTCATAATATTTGTAATCTATTAATTCAATATCATCAAATTTAATATTATCAATATCTGTAATATCTTTTATATTTATTTTTGGAAAATCATATGGATCTCTAGTAATTTGTAATTTCATAGCATCTATATGATTCTTATATATATGTGTATCACCCATACAATAATGAAAATCACCTGGAGTTAAATCACATAACTTTGCAATAATACAAGTTAATAAAGCATAACTTGCAATATTGAAAGGAACACCTAAACCTACATCACAAGATCTTTGATACATTTGACTATGTAATTCTTTTTTATTTGTATCAACCCAAAATTGAACAAAAATATGGCAAGGTGGTAAAGCCATCTTATCAATATCAGCAGGATTCCAAGCACTCATAATAATTCTACGGTCATCAGGTGTATTTTTAATTTTATAAATAACATCTTTTAATTGATCTATACCTTGTCCTTCATAACTATCATACATATTAGTGTATTTAGCACCGAAGTGTCTCCATTGAAAACCATAACCAGCTCCAATATCACCTTGATCATAATGTGTTAATCCACGACGATCTAAAAACTCTCTAGAACTATTACCTTCCCATATTTTAACTCCTTTTTCTTTTAATTTGTTAGAATCCGTAGAACCAGATATGAACCATAACAATTCTTCAACAACTCCTTTCCAATATACTTTTTTTGTAGTTAATAAAGGAAAACTTTCACGTAAATTAAATTTCATATTATAACCGAATATACTTAAAGTTCCAATGCCAGTGCGATCATCTTTAGATATACCATTTTCTAAAATATGTTTAATTAAATTAATATATTGTGATTCCATTTATGATAATTAAAAATTAAATGTTTATACGTATTGTTCGGCGTAGTAAATATACATTTTAGCAGCATCATTTTTAGATGTTCCTTTAAGTTTATTCCATTCATTCCATAATGCTTTTTTTTGAAATTCAAATATTCCAGGACATTCGGTATTACAATCACCTATTGTAGCTTGTTTATAATAACAATAAAACTTTAATTTAATATCATCTGGAACAACAACATTAGGATCAGCTGAACTATTTTTAATTTTTTGAGTTAATTCATTGAACTTATTAATAATATCGGTTTCAATATTATCGGACATTATATAAAAAGGTATAAAAAAAGCTTTATATAATGAAGTTTGAAAATTTTATGAAAACCGAAGATTTTAAAGATTTTCACGATTACTTTCATTGTAGTAGAAATAATAAATGGAAATTTAGTAAAAATAAGTTTGAAACAACATTAGAATATTATAAACATTTGTATAAAATAGATAATTTAGATAAAAAAGAATATTTAAGAATATTTAATGAAAATGATATATCTGTAATACCGATACCTATATTGAAATATCCGTGGTATATATATGATGATGTAAAAGTAGAAAGTGAATCCGTGAAAATAAATAATATAAATTTACTTAATGATAATAATATTGTGAATAATTTCGAAGATGAAGAAAATGAATTAAAAGAACCAATGCATATTATTACGAGTATTAAAACATTAGAAGGTAATATACCTATTCCAATAATTTTAAAAAAAAATATAAGATATAATAATATAATGGATGATATAGAGAATGATAATGATAGTATAGTATTGTATGATTATTTAACAGGTGAAGAGAATGAATCTAATGATTCAGAGAATGAAGAATTATTTTAATATTTGTATAATATAAAATGCCTACATTTACAATAATGGGTTCGGGAATAGGATATGCGGGTGGAAACTATAAAAATGATCAACCTGGTCAAGCCGCTAAAAAAGCCGGTAAAGCACTATTTAAGAAATTAACATTACGTAAATTTGCAAAATATAAGAATAAGACTAGTATAAAGTTTGTTCTTCGTATGCGTGATCGTCGTAGTGCAGGGAAAACATATTCTTATATGGTAACACGTGAAAAATTACCAAAACCGATAATTATGAAGAAAGGTAATACAGAATATGAGATTAAATATAAATATAATATTGAAAGTTGTGATTTAACTTCTGCAGAAGTTAAAACAATGACTGGTGGTACTTTAGCGATGGTTGGTGGTAAATTAACGCATACTGGTAAAGCAATGAAAGGTGGTAGTACTGAAGAAGAATTTGAAAACGAAGAAGAAGAAGAAGAAGAAGAAGAAGAATTTAAAGACGAAGGAACAGAAGAAGAAGAAGAAGAAAGAGAAGAAAGAGAAGATTTTGAAGAAGACGATGAAGAAGTAGAAGAGGGTGTAAGAGTAGGTGGTAAAGTTAAAAAGAGTAAAGTAGCTATAAAGGCAAAAGCTTCTAAAAAAGTAAAGAACACTAAAAAGAAAGCATAAAGATATTTAATTTTTAGGTGAAGGAATATAAGTATTCCATATATTTTTAATATCATTATTAATATTTTTATTAATTTTAATATTTTTAGGGTATCTATTTTTTGTTTCGATCATTAAGTTTTTACTTAATAATCGTATTTTATCAAAATTATCAATATCTATATCAGTCCATTCTGTATCTTTATGTTTTAATAAATATACAGTACCCCATAATATACCTAACCGTTTTTTGCGAATAGTAGATTTCCAATTATGTGAAAATAATTTATATATAATTGAAAAGCTGGGTGATTGTGTAAGTTTAAGAATGATATTCCAAATAAACCAAATACAATCAGCATCTTTGGAGTTATTATTTTCAATGTAAATATTTTTACGTGTAATATATTCTATAGCTAATCTGATTTTATTGGCAAGTCCAATAAATTCTTTTGATTCAGTATCAATATTTTGTGTTTTTTCAAAATAATTAACAAAACACATAGCAATTTTACAGGCAACATTGTAAGATTCTGAAGATCTTAAAGGTAATATATTTTCAAAAACAGAAATATATTGTGGTGTTAAATTATATTCAAGATCATTAATAACTTGTGATCTTAAGCTTTTAATACCAATAATACTATTTTCTTTAATTAATTTACATAATGCACACATCTTGCTACATAATACCAATGTATCATCAATTTTAATTTCATTATTATTAATAATATTGTAAGTAGAATTAACAATATCGAACCATCTTTTAGCATGTTCAATTTCCATATTTAATCCAATATAATTGCATATTTCAATAAAGCTATTTTCTAATTCATCTAATTTTTCATCATTAGTGTGCAATAAAAAACAAATATGTTCTAAAGCTTTTTGTATATTACAATTTAATATATAATTAGTTAACATTTTACTATATAAAAAGTCTTTAATTCGATTAAATATTTACACATTTTCATTAAGTTTAGTAGTAATTTCATTATATTGATATCTAGTTAATAAAACATTGGAATAACACCCGCCTCTAACATTTTCAATTCCATATATATTCATATAATTAATAACAGTTTGGTTGAGTTTTTTAAGATTGTAAAAATGTTCAATGTAAAGTAATTCCATAGGTTTATAAATAACAAGCCATGGAATATTTAAATGATTTTCGAAATGTTTAAAGAAAATAGATACAAAGCTATTAGATAATCCCAGATAGTATTTCTGTTTTTGACATTTAATAATAAATAAAAGGGGCATAATGAATATTGATGTTTATTGTTCAACACTTTGTAAATTAAGTTATTTTAATAATAGAAAAGATTCTATATTTATTTCAGACAATCAAACAGATTGTCAATGTTATATTGATTGTAATAATAACGGTGTATTTATTACATTTCGCGGAACATCATCAATAAATGATTGGAAACATGATGCAGATACTAGAACTAAAAATCTTAAGGATAATATAAAAATACATAAAGGATTTTTTAATCAATATATGTCAGTAAAACCAAAGATTTATGAAATGATTAAACAATTAAATAAAAATATATATGTAGAGAAATTGCATATATCTGGACATTCTTTAGGTGGTGCACTAGCATATGTATGTGCTGTAGATATACATTTAGCAACAAAGAATCCTAATATTAGAGTATTAACAATAGGATCACCGCGACCAGGTAATAAAGATTTTGCAAATTATTTTAATAAGAATATAAAAGTATCTGTAAGATATAAGAATAAAGATGATATAATTACGAAAATGCCATTAACTAGTAAGTTTAAACATGTTCATCCATCTATTTGTTTAAAAAATGGATTATTACAAAATGATAAAGTATATACAAAGTTTTTAACAAGATTTTTACATATATTTAGAACTTGTGTAACAAATATTGGTAATTTAAGGGATAATCATTCTGTAGATTTGTATATTGATAATATTACTAAATTCAATACATAAAAATGATATAAGAAATTAAAAATATATTAAATATATATTTTTCTATATGTCATTTGATGAGAATATAAAAACAGTATTAGATGCTTATTTTTCTTCAGGGGGTAATATAACCGCATCTCATCAATTGGTTAGACATCAAATAGAAAGTTATAATGATTTTATTGATACAAAATTACGAAAGATAGTAGCAGGATACAATCCAATTGTAATTACAAATGATTATAATGAAAAATTGAAAGAATATAATCAAAAAATTAGTATATATGTTGAAGAACCTCATTTTACGAAACCTATTTATAAAAAACAGGATGGAACTCAAATAAATATGACTCCACAAATGGCACGTTATGATAATTTAACATATTCTTGTGATTTATATGTTAATGTAAGAATTATAACAAATATTTATAAACAGAATGAAAATCATTTTGAAACTAAAACAAAGAAATTGAAAGATATTTATATTGGTAAATTGCCTGTAATGGTTGGTTCAAAAGCTTGTATATTGAGTATAATACCACAAGAAAATATAATATCAGAATGTCGTTATGATATGGGTGGATATTTTATAGTAAATGGAAATGAAAAAGTTTTAATTAATCAAGATCGTATTAAAGAAAACTATGTTTTAATTTTCAAACCTGCAAATAATATAGATATAATTCATACTGAAATAAGGTCAATGAATGAGCCTTTATATTTACCTACAAAGACTATTTCATTGTCAATGAGTAAAAAATCGAATCATATGGGTAGAGTTATTCGTATAAATACTTCATTTCTTAAAAATGAAATACCAGTATTTATAATGTTTCGTGCTTTAAATATATTGTCCGATTATGAAATTATACATCATATATTGTATGATATGGATAAAAAAAGAAATAAACATATTTTAGAAGAATTAAAAGCTTGTTGTGATGATGCAATTGGTGTAAATACACGTGAAGATGCGTTAGAATATATTTTAAGAAATATAACGGGAAATATGAAGAATAATAAAACAATTGATAATGTAGAATCTGTTTTAGATACTGATTTATTACCACATATTAGTGGAAAAAATAAAAAAGCATTGTATTTAGGTCATATGATAAATAAAGCAATTTCGATATATTTGGGTTATGAATCTTATGATAATCGTGATAGTTATATTAATAAACGTATTGATACACCTGGTATGTTAATGGCTAATTTATTTCGTCAATGTTATGGTAAGATAACAAAAGAATTGAAAGTTATGATAGAGAAAGATATAAATCAATGGAGAAATGATAATACATTTGTAGTTGATTTAATAAGTGATAAACAACATATTACAAAATATTTTAAACAAGGTTTATTGGATAGTTGGTTAAAATATGCATTAAGTACTGGTAATTGGGGTATTAAAACAATTGGAAGTTTTCAAAATATTAAACAAGGTGTATCTCAAGTATTAAATCGAATGTGTCATCATAGTACGTTATCACATTTGAGACGTATAAATACTGCAATGGAGAAGAATGGTAAATTAGTTCAACCAAGAAAATTGGATAATTCACAATATGGTGTTATATGTCCTTGTGAAACTCCAGAAGGTGCGCCTGTTGGATTAGTTAAAAATATGGCAATTTCAACTAATATTTCAGTATATTATTGTAATATATTGATAAAGATATTATTAAAAGATAAAGGTGTTGATGAATATACAGATAATATACAAGATCGCATTGGATTCTTAAAAAATATATTTAAACAATATAATGCATTAATAATAGTGAATGGTGAATTATTTGGTTATCATAAAAATCCCGAAGTGTTGTATAATGATTTAAAATCTTTTAAACGCCAAGGTTTGATAAATCCAGTTACTGCAATTTATTGGGATAGAATGAAGAATATTTTAAGTATTTCTACAGAGGGTGGTAGAATGTATAGACCATTATTTATAGTGGATAATAATAATGAATTAAGATTTCATAAATTTTTAAAGAAATATGGTATTGAAGAATTAAGTAAATGGTGTTTTGAAGGATTTATAATGCCATCTGTAATGGGTAAAGATGAAAAAGAAGGATTTATCGAGTATTTAGATATTGATGAAATGGCACATTCTATGATAGCAATGTTTCCTACTGATCTTAATATAAAAATGGAAGGAATAAGTTTAATTCCTAGATATACACATTGTGAAATTCATCCTTCATTAATGTTTGGTATTTTAGGTGCTAATATTCCATTTGCAAATCATAATCAAGCCCCACGTAATACATATCAATGTATTTGGATTGAAGAAGAATTATTAATGGATGATGGAAGTTATAAGAAAATGAAAGATATTAAAGTTGGTGATAAAGTTATAACTTTTGATTTAAAAGAAATGACTACATCACCCACTGTTGTAGTTAATCATAAGATATATGATAATATTAAACCAATTGTAAAAATTAAAACATTGTATGGTGATAAAACAATTGTATGTTCTAATGATCATAAGTTTATGACATTAGAAGGATGGAAATGTGCAACTGAATTTACTGAAGATACAAAAGTAGGAATATTATGTAATAATATTTATCATAAGTTATTTTATGAAGATATTGAACCATATGTTTTGGTAGATGAAGATATAATGGAAAACCGTTTAATAATGGCAAATGTAAATCCATCATTGATTACAAGACATATGAAAAAACTAAAAGAACTTAATTATATTCCTTTAATGAGTAATGATGTTAGATTGCCAATTATATCTGGTATATTTGGATTTATATTGGCAGATGGTGCTATTAATGTATATGATAAAAAACACGGTGGAAGAACACCACAAGTTCAAGCATCTTTTGGTAAACAAATAGATGCTGAACATTTTAACGATGATATTGTTAAATTAGGTTTCAAAACAAATCGTATTAATGAAGGATTTAAAACACATTCAACATCTGGACGTAAACATCATACATTTGATGTATGTTATAATGGTCCTTTTCCTACATTGTTAATAGTGTTAGGTATATCGTATGGTAAGAAGATTGAAACTGTCCGGAAACCAATTCCAAAATGGATTATGAATGGTAGTATGGAAACTAAACGTCATTTCTTAGCAGGTTTTCAAGGTGGTGATGGATGTAGGATTAGAACTTATCCAACAAAATCAAACGGTGTATTTTCAATCCCAACAACATCACAAGTAATGTATAAAACTATAAAAGATAGTTTATTAAGATTTATGTATCAATGTGTTGATTTGTTAAATGAGTTTAATATTAATTCGTATGTAAGACCTATTGAAGATTATGAAATTGATAAAGTTAAAATATTATATAACATTAGAGCTAATAATGATAATCTTATTCGATATTATGAGACAATTGGATATAAATATTGTATTTCAAAAATGCAAGATAGTGGATTAATTGTTCATTATATAAAATCTTATAAAAAATATCATAATTTAACTTTTAATGAGTTTAAACAAAATGTTATTATTAAAGGTGAAGCTTTATTTCAACCTGTTAAAGTAGAATCTCACAAATATGTGCAAATTGCAGATATTGAGGTTGAGAGTAGTAATCATTCATTTATAACAAAGGGAAATTACCTTACCCAGAACAGCGCGATGGGAAAGCAAGCTTTAGGGTTATATATGACAAATTTTAATACGAGATTGGATACATTGTCTAATGTATTGAATTATCCACAGAAATCGTTGATAGCAACAAAATTGAGTAAATATACTCACGCTGCGGAATTACCATCGGGTATAAATGCGGTAGTGGCGATAATGACTTATAGTGGATTTAATCAAGAAGATGGTATAATAGTGAATAAGGATGCTTTGGATCGTGGGTTATTTGTAAGTACGCATTATAAAACATTAAAGGAACAATGTAATAAGAATCATTCAACAGGTGAAGAGGAAATATTTTGTTGTCCTGATAAAACAGATATATCAAAACAATTTAATTATAATAAATTGAATAAAGATGGATTTGTTGATAAAAATACATATGTAAAAGCGGGTGATATTATTGTAGGAAAACTAATGCCTAAAAAAATAAAAGGAAAAATACATAATATTGATACAAGTGTAGCAATAAAGCAAAATGAAGAAGGTATAGTAGATATGAATTATAATGAAATTAATAATGAAGGATACGCATTTTGTAAAATAAGGATTCGTAATCATAGAAAACCTGCTGTAGGTGATAAATTAGCTTCAAGTATTGCACAAAAAGCAAGTATCGGAATGATATATAATTCGGAAGATATGCCTTATACAAAAGATGGAATTATTCCTGATTTAATAATGAATCCTCATGCTATACCATCACGAATGACAATTGCACAATTAATGGAATGTGTATTGGGTAAAGTTGGATGTATTGAAGGTAATACTCAAGATTGCACGCCATATAATAATTTATCTGTTCAAGATATTTGTAATAAATTAGAATCATATGGAATGGAAAAACATAGTAATGAAATAATGTATGATGGTTATACAGGTAGGCAGATAAAGACAACTATATTTATAGGTCCAACTTATTATCAAAGATTGAAACACGTAGTATGTGATAAGATACATTCAAGATCATCAAATGGTCCAATTGTATTTTTAACAAGACAACCAAGTGAAGGAAGATCACGAGCTGGTGGTTTAAGAGTGGGAGAGATGGAACGTGATGCAATATTATCACACGGTGCAAGTTTATTTTTAAAAGAAAA
>Ga0222716_10003569_pt1 | contig 12404 bp, 9 predicted proteins | sample C33_13DmetaG_FD_165044 | JGI IMG/M metagenome (GOLD analysis project Ga0222716, IMG submission 165044) | Estuarine water microbial communities from San Francisco Bay, California, United States - C33_13D | ecosystem: Environmental > Aquatic > Marine > Unclassified | place: USA: California... | reverse complement strand
CCGTGGAGGGTATGGGTGCGATGTACGTCGCACGCATCCGAAAACAGACGAAGAGTTCGCGTCAGGGCGCTCGAGAACGTCGAGGACGATGACGTCTTATGGTTGACCTCAGGGACAGAGCAGTTGCCTCCTCTCGTTGAAGCAACGATGCGATGGCAGAGTGAGGCATCGATGCGTGTCGTCAAGCCTCCCGGTGTTGACGAGCTTTGGGACTGGTACGAACAGGTGGGCTCTGACGACGCGGACCCATCTTGGGGGCGGGTGTGGAAGACCGCATCCGATCTATCGAACTTAGTGCAAGCAGATGCACTTCCTTCTTTCAGTCTGAGAGGAGGAAAGAACTCGAAGGTAGTCGTCGAGGTGGGTTGCGGACTCGGTTACGTTGGGCTTTGTGCAGCCGTGACACAAGGTGCTCGGGTGATTTTCTGTGACAGGGAACCTCTGGCGATACACTGTGCGTTATCTTCAGCCCAACTCAATGGACTGGAGGTGCACAGCGTCAATGACATCTCAACATCAAGTCAAGGTGTCGCAGGCGCGGTTCTCGACTGGGGAGCTCCTCTTGGTGCTTTGGCGCAGTCGGCGGATGTGGTACTGGGGGCTGATTGTTTGTATGATCCAACGACTGCTGCGATGCTTGCGAAAACATGCAAACATTTGTTGGATGAAGACGGGGTGGTTGTGATTTGTGAACCGGAGAAGGAGCGAGCTCTGGGGACTTACTCAAAGTTCATTGAATGCGCGCAATCTCTGGGGGCGACTTCAGCAGAAATATTGCCGTACCCCGACCTGGATTCGGACGAACCATCTGTTTTACTTCGCGTGTCGTGGAAACGTCTCTGACTTTCAAGCCGATGCGCAATTCTAGTTGTGATGTCGACTACCAAAGTAGACTTTCTAAAGCTATTCAATCTGCTCTACTGGTTTTTCAACCCTGCTGTGTTTCATTGGGGACTTCCCCTTCATATTCCAACCTTGTATCCCATCGCCATTGGGTCGGACACAAAACATTCCGTCGTCGTCGCCGTCATCATCGTCGCCTTCTCCCGCCCCGTCATCCGATGAGGGCTCCTCAGCTGCGAAATCGACCCAGTGGGCTTTGCGGAATTTTCGACGAGCACCTCGGTGCTTGTTAGCGATCAGCGCACTTCCTGCATCATCCTCTGCTGAACGTTCGTACAGGCGGGCACCACCGCGAAGTGACGCAGCCGCACGGAGTGAGACACGATTCGACCTAAGATGCTCAGTTTCGCGCTCCACGGTTTTCGAATAGCCATCGCCTGCAGAAATTTCAAGAGTCGCGCCAAGCTTGCCGCTGCTGCGATATACTGCTTGAAGTGCGTCGTCAAATTTGCCACGCTTCGAAGCGTTTGGTTTCACTCCCAAAGGCATCCACATGCTGGTTGAAGTAAGGGATGTTAGCGAGATATTGACGGCACAGATCATATCTGTGACCTCCGCAGCCGAGAGATACGTTAGCCTGAGTGAGCGCATCGCGTCAGCCTTTCGGCACATCCTCTTTATCAGCAACAAAGCAGCATCCATCGCGTGTACCATCAACTGGCCCGCACGCGATAATCTATTGTTCACCCCAGTGTCAATTGTGCCGACATCACGAAAGTTGATGGTATCTTCACGAGATTCACAAACTGCATGACGCACGTGAGCTGAAAGAAGACACAGAGTCACAGAAAGAGCAGTGGCTGAAGCCGACGCCGGAAGGCTATCTTTTGTGGATGAGACCACATGGATGACGTCAGCTATCACCGATATGGCAGCATCAGGCCCATTGTGCGCAAATGCAAGATGATGTGCCACTTGGAGGAGTTCAGTGCGTTGTGACCGTTCAAAAGGATAAGTTTGTGTTGCCGCCATAGTGAGCTTGCTTTCACGTTGAAGCAGATGCACGAAAGCGCTGAATTGAGTGCCGGTCTTCATGCCCTTTGAGATTTCTTGAGCAAACATCAGTGCATCTCCCGAGGAATAATCCGATGTACCTTTAAGAGATTGCATGTCATCGGCGTTTGCGTCAACCTGACCCCACAGAGCAACTGATGCATGCGCAGTCACGATCATCGGCGTGAACGCGGATGCAGATTCAGGCGACAGTCCCAAGATTAATGTGGCTCCTAATCGTAATGCTGCCGCAGCAGGATGAAGGGCGGTGCACTCGTTGGCTCGTGCGATTACCCATTGGAGTATACTTAGACGTCTGCTCTCGACGATGTCAGCATCGTGACCACCAACAACACCGATGGTTCCATTTTCTGCGCTCCACGAATCTAAATGAAACGCGGGGGCAGCCAACGAGCACAGCACTGATGACTCGAGCGCAGGAGAGGCAGGGACATTGGCGGCAATCGTGCACAATTGAAAGCATGCAGTCACAATAGTCGCACGCACTGCGGAAGAGGTTTCTGCCCATTGACCATATCTCTTACCTGCGGAGTAGCTCACTGCCCCACTGTTTGCAACCAGCTCCTTTTCAACTCGTGGTGCAGACAGACGTTCCGCCAGCATCTGATAGCGATTCGTCAAATCCCCCCCTGCACTGCCCAGTCGAAACCCACTGGACGAAGAGACTGAGACATTCGGTGCGAGACGTTCTGCGAGTTTTAGTGCCTTACTGAGGATATCTCTGCTCACCATTTCTTGAATGATGAAGCGAGGGTCAGCAATCCATGACTGCGTATGCCCTGAACAAGATTGACCAAGAGCTGCAGATGCGGCGACAGCACGGGCTGCGTGTGTCAAGATACCTGCTTGCAACTGAGGTTCGACGTCGGGTACATCTGCGTACGCATGATTCACAACTATTGCTGCCTGCGAATCATCCTCGGCGAAAACACTTTCAACCGCAGAAAGCCAAGTGTCCACCTGAACAGATGGTAATGATGCAACGGCACTTGCAAAAAGATCGGTCTCGCTCGAGCGAACCGAGCGGTCGGTACTCTGAATGGTAGTGTCCTTCTCGATCCCACGCTGGAGAGCCAACATGTGAGAAAGGCGGTGAAGCATCGCTCGGTAGAGATCAGGCGATGTCAACCCCACTCTGAAACCACCCTTCCCTTCGTGACCGAGACTGTTTTGTTCCGCGACGTCACGATGATACTCCATACTGAGGCACTTCTGCAACAGGTTCGCGAGCACAGTCATCACCGCGTAACCGATCAAGAAGCCCCACCTCTCACTCGAGTCGGCAATTAATGTTTTTTCTTGAGGATTGGCCTCCGGGGCTTCACGAGCATGATTGTCTTCCACCGGCGGCGATGACACCCCGAGCTCGATCCCACCTTGAATCGTGCGAGCCCGGAAATCCATCGGATCCACGTATGCGGTGAGTACCATATCTGCATGGAATAAAGCGACCACTGCGTTCATGGGCAGCCTCTCGCGAATCGGTATACAAACGTGACTCCTGACAGAGCAAACCGGAGGGTGCCCATCTCCATGGCGAAGCCAAGTAAGGGCCTGTGCTTGTAGGCGCGGAAGCAGCCATCCATCACGGATACCGATGAGATCGGATATCCTGAGGTAAGATACGGCAGATATGATGACGGCCGCCGCCAAAACCACTAATTGGTGTGGAGACGTCTCCGAGGTCCCCGTGTCACTGGACAACTTGGCAGATGACACCGCGTGCAGCGCCCAGCGCACAGACAGCTGGACTTCCGATTGCAAAAATGGCTGGTTCTGCGCGCTCAGAATGACGCGTAAGAGTTCCAGGGCCGTGGTGCGTGATTTGATAGATCCCTGCAGTTTGCGCTCAATGATGCCACACAGTTCGGCTCGGCGCTCCTCGTCAGCCGACGATGCGCGCGCAAGAGCGCCACCGACTGCCAGAAAGAATGGAGAAGAGCGAAAGGTGTCGACCGATCCATCCAATCTCGCGGGAATCATATCGAGAAGCAGTCGCCAGGGCCCATCTGAAGCGAGCACGCCCGCGGGGGCAGCCGTCAAAGTGGCGAAGAGTACCCGGTTGGCTGCCTCTGCAATTTCCAGCCGAGCAGTTTCGTCACGCGCGCCGCCGACTCCGGGGAAACGGGCTTGGGATTCCCGTAGCAGAGATTCCAGCAATCGCACGAGAGAGGTGAGTCCGTATGATTGAATGTCGGCACCATTCGAGTCGGAATGTGGCACCGGAGCTTCGAACCAGTCCGCGTCTTCGATGCCGGCAACCAGAGGGGCGCTCTCCTCGACCAGAGACCAGGCCTGCGGGGATCGCGACCTAATCAAACCAACGACGATCGCGGGAAGTGCTTCGCGAGCCCATAGATGCAATCCGACACCATCGATGGCCGTGGAGTCGATGTGAAGTCGCAGACCCGAACGGGACGTGATGTCGGCGGCTAGACGAGCGGCACCGTGCAAGCTGGTCGGCACCAGAATCTTGCGAGACACCGCGCGAGCGAGCGCGACTTCAGCCCGTCGCTCCGCTGCTCTGTCCCCCACCGAGCAGCTTCTCGCCAGGAGCGTGCCGAGGATAAGAGTGGACTCTGCGGTCGCAGCGCTCACGCCCCGGTCATCACAGAAGGTCTCCAACCACTCCTTCGAGCGCGTGTCATCGGCGAGAAGCCCGAGCAGTTGACGGGCGAAGGGCGGGGTCTCGTCCGTCTCGTCCATCTCTTCCCGACCGCGAGCTACCTATCGCCGGGACGACCTGCACCGCATCTGAGGGATGGTCAAGCCCCTACGTTTTATTCATGCTTTGCGCGTGGCGACGATCTCGCGCGCTGCTCGCGAGAGCCGATCCAGAGAGTGCTGGGCCGGTTCGGTGGGTGGAGAAAAGGCGCGAACTGGGAAACTCTCCCGTGATGAGAAAAACACCCGGACGTGGAAAATCGCGGGCCCGCCCGCCCGAGGAAACAGCCCCTTGACTTTGAGCGGAGGAGCGTCCAGCACTACCTTTTAATTACCGTATGACAAACTCACCACGTGGCACTCGCCAACCCTGGATGCAGTTTCGTCTAACTAGTTACACATTACAGCCAGAACAGCGCATTTTCGAACTTTCAGAAAAAAACTTTCAGAAAGATTTTTTTCTGTGAGACAATCCAGAAAGAAAATACGTGTCTCCTGTCGAAGGTAAGGGTCTAATAACTCCCGAGAAGAAATGAAACAGTCGAAGAAGGATTTCGGCCTTGTCCATGATATCTGGTCTTCTCCATGATCACCCAACGAGCAATTCTTATTGACGACGAGGTCAAAACAAAAAACCCCAAAGGACAGCATCACCGCGGCTCGGCTCCGCGCTCCAACGCGCGCACGCTAGGAGATCTGAAGATGGTCACGAACGAGGTGGCCGACACGTCTCCAGACGTGCCGGCGGCGAAACGCGCGAAGATCCTGTCCGAGGACGAAGGGAACGAGGGCGGACACGAAATCGCAGAACGCGTCGGGGGAGAAATTGGGGCTGTGCAACCCTGGTTGGCTGTGTCGAACGAGGCAGGTTCGAACGGGCGCTCGGGCGCGAACGCGCCCGGCGCGGTCGCGGAGAAGGGCGGAGAGATCGTCGAGAACGCCAATCGTGATGGAAACGACGTCGGCGCGGAAGAACCCGAGGAAGAGGGCGAAAACCCGGTCGCGTCGCCCCGCCCGGAGCCAGCGGCGAACGCGGACGCCCCTACGGACAGCCGAGAGGGCGCCCCAGGCGACGGCGAGAAGCTCGTCCCGAACGGCGACGCCTCCGCGGACGCCGCGGGTGCTCCGGTTGAACCGGCCAAAGAGCCCGAGGGAACCTCGGCGGATCAGGAGCACTCAGCGGGGGCGCAACCCATCGTCGCCGCGAACTCGGCCGACGCGTCAGATCCCTCGGACGCTGCGGCCCCCGAGAACACGTTGCGGGCTGCTCAGCACGCGATTTTGCTGCGACAGCAGGCGATCAAGTACAAGGGTTGCTGCCAAGTGGACGACTGCTTGAACCCCCGTAAGCAGCCCACGGCGAACAGCCGCATGCCCTTGACCTGCGCGGAACACAACGGCATGTTGTCGCTGCCCTACGGCGGCGAGGCGAGCAGAGAGTGTCAGGCGTGCCGCGCCTTCCACCCGGTGTCCGCGTTTGATCGCGACAACAAGACGTGCGAGACCCGTTTGCTGCGCAAGAAGCTGAGATACAGGGCCAAGACGCTGCAGCAGCGCGACGAACACCGCGGAAACGTCGGGAAGAAGGCAAAACGGAACGAAGTCGCGCTGCAGGCGGTCGCGGCGGCGGCTGCGCAAGCTGGGGGTGGCGCGGATCTCAGCCAGTTTGGCCACCTCCGGGGTCCCGGAGGTTTCGTGCTCCCCTTTGGAGGCAAGTTCCCCGGAGTCGCGGATAATGACGGCGGCGTCGGCGCGTTGGCTGCGGCTCGCGAGAGTATCATGTCGACTAGCCCGTACGGTGTTTTCCCGGGTTTCGGTCAGATGCCCTTCGGTCAGAGCGCGGTGGAGGGAGCTGCGGCAGCCGCGGCGAGTGCCTTTGCGGCGAACTTCGGAACGGCACCACTCGGGGCGGACGACAACAAGCTCGGATTGCCTCAGCACGGAGGGATCAACCTGCAGTCCCTCGCTGGCTTCCCTACGAGATCTAACCCCACGGATCTCGCCTCGCCTGCCGCCGCACAGGCTTATCTTGCGGCCTTGGTTCAGGGTAACACCGGGGTGAACGCCCTTCAGGGTAACACCGGGTTGAACGCCCTCGCACTGCAAGGTGCTGGGCTCCCGGGTGGTATCCCTGGCCTCGCTGGCCTTCAGAACCCCGACGTCCTCGCGATTCTCGCTCAGCACAACAATGTACAGGAGCAGGTCGCGGCCCTCAGAGCGAATCATATGCTCAGAATGGCGCAGGCTGCCGAGATGCAGGCGTCGGCGGCGCTCACCAACTCGCGTTCGACTGGGGGAGACGTGTTGAACCGGCAGAACCTGTACCCGCACCTGGCGCGCGACCAAGCCCAGGCCGGCTGCAGCATCATGTGAACATTGTTCCGTCACTCATTTTACTCGTGTAATACTAACGAAACGACACTAGTTGTTCTAACATGCCCTCCGGCGTCAGGTTTGTGACGTACCCGTGTTTGACGGTCCACTCAACCCCGTCCCCATTCTCGCCGAACAATCGCTCCACCTCCGCCTGCACCGCATCCGGGCCGCACGTCGAGGGGTCCAACAGGTTGCACGCGACCTCGATCGTCGAACCAGTACGATCACCCCCGTGGGTCAGTGCCATCGCCTGCACCCCCGGGAGCCCACCTCCCCGCTCACTCAACCGCCTGGCCAACCGAGACGCGACGGCCAGCGCATCCGCGTGGGCGTCCACCCCACGCTTCCCACCAAACACAACTGGAACGTTGTAGTTGCATACCCAACGCGTGGCGCCGAGCATGAGTATTCCCGATTCAGGTGGTACAGTCGAAGGCCCGAAATCCGCATCGACTTGTCCATCTGCCACGCGGTGGGCTCCTGACCAGCCCGCGTCTTGAGAGGTGCTCCTGAAGTACCCGTACTTGCGACGAAGGTCGGCGAGCTGAGTCCCCGTGGAACTGGCGAGACCGTAGAGAAGCACCGGAACCTTCAAACGATCGCCGATACCCTTCCCGAGACCTTTGGCGAGCTGTGTTGCCAATTCGTCGGGCGCGTCGCCAACAGCGTGACAGCTGATGTGATCGACCGCTCCGCACCTCGGGTGAGTCGCGGAGTGGTTTCTCAGATCGATGGTCTTCAGTGCCTGCTCGGTCAGCGCCAACGCGCTTTGTTTCAGCGGTTCGACAGACGGGGTGGCGACATCCGCAAGGCTATCGACGCCAACGCCTAATGTAAAGCCTGTGCGGTTGTACTCGTCGTCTCTGAACACGTTCAAAACACGCGTGCCGTGCTGTTGGCAGGCCGTCTCAGCGACGGTCTCGAGGACGTTCACCGCATCGGCGTCTTTGCCCTCGGACACGTACACCACAGCCACCAGCCCGCCAGCCCGACGCTTAAGAGCATTAGATGAGGAAGACAGTTTCATCGCCATGACGCGTGCTGCGGCGAGCGCATTGAGCGCCATCCCTCGCTGCGCGGAGCGACTGTACGAACTTAGGGGTCGAGGTGTGTTCTTTTGCATCTCTTTATTCTCTAAAAAATTACTCACAGCGTCGTCGTCACAGTCCCACGAGCCATACGGCTCGATGTACGTATGTCTCGAGAAGCACGCCCTGTTCCGCTGCGCTCGACACCGCGCGGCCGTTTGCGGTGAAAGTCCGAGCCATGGCCACCTCGCCAAGCTCGAATGGGTCCAACTGTTGTGGCGACAAACGACTCAGGCTCCGGACCTGTGCGGCCCGTTCCTCCAAGCTGCGTACCTCAGCTCCGTCCTCCGTATTCTCGTCACCATCGAGGTGAGGGGATACCACGTTTATCCGAGGCTGCCATCTTTCCTCCCATCTTTGACGCTCTTTTGGACCACCCACGGTTTTCAGTATGTCTTCGAAACGCTCAATCACGCTCGGGTGGGCTATTAACCTTTCGTACGCCGCGAGCTGGGCCTCAAGGTTCAGGGGCTCATCTATCTCCGCGCGCAAACACGCGGCATGTTGTGGTTTGCGTTCGGCCCATACATTCATTTCTTCAGAAATTGGCCTCGTCGCCCCTCCGTTCGTCACGTTCGAAACGAGGGCGAATAACGCGGTGATGTCCAAGTTTGCCGTCGACGTTCGCCTAGGGAGTTTTGGCAGCGACTCTATTCTGGCGTCCCGTGCGCTCAGGACCGAGATTCCTGCGTCACTCAAGAAACCTGCCTCGATATCTCCGAGAGTTCCTGTCGCGTAAACCACAACCTTGGGCGCCTTTCCGAAGCATCGAAGATTGCAACTGGCTGAAGCTACTGTTTTCAACGCCAAAGCCTGGGGGACGATGTTGCTCGCCATTGCTCCGTTCTCCGCCTTGCATTCGATCCACAGCAAGCCCTCCTGCGCCACGACGTCCACCTCCACCACCTCGTCGTCTCCGAGCTTTGCACCGATGGAAGGCGACCTAGTCGCGAATCGCTTACGCACGGCCGTCACCCCGGGCGCCCACTCTGCGCACGTCAACTCCAAGCTCAGCCCCCTGAGATTGTTTTCGCACCCCTGTATGCCTCTTTGTGGGTCCGGAGACTCCAGAAGGCTCGCGGCGAAATCCCGCTCGCGAGCGGCGGCACGCGCGAGCTTATCGATCCCCTCGATATCCGGCCTCGACGAGGCGAAAGACTCGATCCGCTTAACCAGGAGGTCAGCAGAGCCACAGAGCCCCTCGACTGCTGACCTGGCCGAGTCCCGCTTGCTCTCCATGCTCTTTGACGAAGAAGTCGCCACCGGGCACAGAGGAGTACGCGAGCGAGAGCCCGAGGGACGGCCGGATCGATGCACGCAGGGATGCCGTACGAGCACCGCGGACATGTGTCACTTCAAACCGTCGGCATCGCTTCGCGTCCGCGATTTGGTAGACTCTGTTCCTCGAGACGACGACTTTTCTTGGCGGGAAGCCGCTTCCTGATTTGCTTTTTCTCGGACCGTGCGCAGCGTTCAACTCTTTGTGGGTTTTCAAAGGCTGGTCAGCCCGGGTAACCAGGAGCGCGTAGTCAAAGAGCGCCGCGAGTCTCTTCGGAGCACGTCGCGTAGGGGTGCGTGTCATTTTTCACGCTCTGCAAACCCCCGACCCCGAACCCGCGCGAGCCTAGACCGGCGCGCCCAACCTCGGACGTCGGATCCCTAGACCCCTCGTCTTTCCCCCAGAAAGACTAGTTTTAGTTCTTTCTCTCGGCGCGTGAGGTCGGGGTTGAGACATGAACGTTGACGCGAAGATGGAGGTCGGCGTCGAGGATCACGGCGGCAAGGCGGCACCCTCGCCCTCCGCAGCCGCCTCGGCACCTCCCCACTTCCTGTGCCCCGTCTCCATGGAGCTCATGAAAGATCCGGTGATGGTTGCCACCGGCCACACGTACGATAGGCCAAGCATCAAGCGCTGGTTGGAGCAGGGACACAAGACGTGTCCGGTCACGGGCAGTCGCCTCAGGAACCTCGATCTTTTGCCCAACTTCGCGCTTCGTAGCGCCATCTCGGAGTGGGCGGCCGCGAACAACGTCAAGCTCAACGACAGGCAGCTCACTAGCGTGACTGAGAAGGCGGTTGGGGGCACCGACGGCGAGTCCGACGCGCAGACCAGCCCCCACTGCGTGCTCGAGGGCCACGAGGAGATCGTTTGGGCGGTGGAGGCGACGGATGGGCACCTGTTTAGCGCCTCCGCGGATAAATCGATCCGCGCTTGGGATACCAAGACGCGCCGGTGCGTCCACGTGCTGGAGGAGCACACCAGGCCCGTTCTCTCGCTGGTGGTGAGTCAGCGGCACGGCAAACTCTTCTCTGGATCCTACGACTGCAGCATATGCGTGTGGGATCTGGTCACATTCAGGCGCATTAAGTCACTGCACGGGCACACGGACGCCGTCCGTTCGTTGGCGGTGGCTGGGGACAAGCTCTTCAGCGGCTCTTACGATTCGACCCTCCGCGCGTACGACATCAACACGCTGAAGCCCCTCAAGGTGCTCGAGGGTCACACCGGTCCGGTGCGCACGCTAAGCGTCCTCGGCGCGCACCTGTTCTCGGGTTCTTACGACAACACAGTGCGGGTGTGGCACACGGAGACGTTGGAGCCCGTGCACGTGCTCGAGGGTCACACTGACGCGGTCAGAGCCCTCGCGGCGTCGCCGGTGCCTGAGCTCAATTACATCTTCTCAGGATCGGACGACAACTCAGTTCGGGTTTGGGATGCGAACACCTTCAAGTGCGTGAGTGTTTTCGAGGGTCACGACGACAACGTGAGAGTACTGACGGCGGACAGCCGCTACCTTTACAGCGGCTCTTGGGATAAGACCATCCGCGTTTGGGATACGCAGTCGCTCGAGTGCGTTCGCGTGCTCGAGGGTCACGTGGAGGCTGTGTTGGCGCTCACGGTGATGCGAGGCCACCTGATCAGTGGCTCCTACGACACCACGGTCAGGTTTTGGAACACCGAAACATTCCAGTGTGTGGGGAAGTTTGAAGGCCACGACGACGCGGTTCGCGTGCTCACCTCCACGGGGGAGGATGCCGAGAGCGTGTACAGCGGGTCATACGACGGTAGCATCGGGTTCTGGTCCCTGCCCGCGCCTTCATCCAGCACGCGAGCTTCCGCGGCACGCTGACCGGTGGCAGGATCGAACAGATGTAAACGATAGATTGGCGAACCTTGTTCGCTGTAGGACGAACAACGGACTGTAACTCAACATAAAATGACGAAAATGAAAACGCGACTGGTCAACCAACTGCTATCATCTATCAACCCTTGAGGCACTTCAGCGTGTTCGTGTACGAATACCTCGAAAACACGACGAACAGTCTCCGGTACCACACAAACTGGCTCGCGTGCATCGTCATCGCCCGCATCAGCGCCAGCGGGTTGGACGCCGCCAGCATCGCGTTGGGCTCAAGGAAGAACGAGGCAAAGGCGTCACACACTCCCGCAAACTTCCTCACCGTGTTTGTCGTGACCAGCGACCAAACCTGCCTCACCCCGCGAAGAGTCTCCCTGTAGTCCTCGCTCAGCATCCAGTACAGTACACCCCGGTACGTCGCGGTGTGATTCGGATGGCCCGAGACCCCACCCGCATCAAACGTCACAACAGTCTCCGCGCCAACCTTGCTCGCAGCAGCATCAACCCGAGCCGCCACAGCCTCCACGGGCCACTTCTCGTCGAAGCCGTCTCGAAGCGCCGAGTCATCGACTAATTCGTCGGTCGTGACACCCAAATAAGCCCCTGCGCTGTCGAGTTCCTTGGCCCTGACTTCGCCGAGCCCATCCGCATCGCCTGTGGACAGACACAGGATGTGCACCTGGGCACCCATGCGCTTCGCCGCTTGAATCGTCGGCCCGAAGAACATGCTCTCATCGTCAGGATGCGAGGTCACGAGGAGCACAGATTTCCAGGAGCGAGGAGTCCTCGATTTACCGGTGCCACCTGCGAAGCTCGTCGTCGTCAGCACCATTCCCTCGGAGACGGGTAAGGAAGAGGGGGTAACGCGCCGAAAGTTTGAGGAAGACCCGTTTTGAACTCACCTTTCGCTCCGCGGGGCTCGCGCACGACGCCGAGCAAGATTCCCATGTTAATAGTCATCAGGAGAGCCAGCACACCAAGCATGACCGTGGGATTCGCCTGAACGAGGTCAAATACGAGTGACAACATGGCGACCAGCGCCGAACGCCGTGCTCGCCGTTGTGAAGCGGAGTCTTTTCTGTTTTACAAAGAGGGCGCTGTGCTCATTTCGTTACTTTGATTAATAATGTACCCGCCGGCGACTGCCGACTCAACTCATCATCGGGGTAACCCCCGATCCTCCACCCTTCCCGAAGCTGCTCTCGCCGTGAAAGCTCAG
>Ga0222716_10003562_pt1 | contig 12417 bp, 15 predicted proteins | sample C33_13DmetaG_FD_165044 | JGI IMG/M metagenome (GOLD analysis project Ga0222716, IMG submission 165044) | Estuarine water microbial communities from San Francisco Bay, California, United States - C33_13D | ecosystem: Environmental > Aquatic > Marine > Unclassified | place: USA: California... | reverse complement strand
CTATGCTGAATGAAGCGAAGGATCTCAAGGTGAAGAGGATCACCGAGAAACGAGCTCGTAATAGAACTGAACTCTACAACGCACTCAATGGTCTCAACCTAAATGTTACGGATAGAAATGCAATTATGAATATATTCAACAAGTCAAATAAGACTGTGAATGATCTCAAAAATGAAGCTGTAAAATTAAGAAATAAACGGGTTGCCCAAAAGCGTACTCAAAATCGTAGCGAGCTTGAGGCAATTCTCGACGGGACAAATCTCAATGCTTCAAATAAGACCAGTATTCTCAATATGTTTAACGCGAACAAGAATGCCACTTTGACATCTTTGAGAGCCACTATTGAGCAACTTTCAAAACAGCGTAAGATTGAAAAGCGCTTCGCTACCCGTTTGGAAGTTGAAAAGTATCTCCAGAAGATTGGCCTCTCCAATGCGAATACTAAAACGGTTCTCAATAAGTTTAATGCCGACAACAAAATTTCATTGAAAGATGCCAGTGACGAAGCGAATGCGATCCTTATTCAACGAGTGATGGAAAAGATGGCACAAAACAGAGAGAACCTCGTACAACATATGAATGGTCTCAATATCACGAACGCTAACCGAGCCGCTATTCTCAAAAACTTTGAGAGTGAAGCTGCGAATTTGAATACATTGAAGAAGAGAGCCACAAATATTAACGTTGCTGTAAAAACAAAGGCTGCGCAACGTCAAGAACTCTCAAACTACATCAACAGTTCGGGTATCAATGGTAAGGCATTCCTCAATAAGTTTAATAGTGGAGGATCAACCCTTAACAGTCTCAAGAAGGACGTAGACAAGGCAAAGGCACTGGCGAATGCACAATCTATCGCTACGAAGAAGGCTGAACTTGTCACTTTTATGAAAAACTTTAACATACCACAGTCAAATAAGAACTCATTTGTGAATACAGTGGGTCTCAATACAAACTTAAATACAATCAAACGAGGTATCAAAGAACTCAACGCAGCCATCAAGAATAGAAAGGAACAAGAAGCCAGGAATAGAGATGACTTCTCGGTGTTCCTGAATGGCCTCGAACTCACAAATAAGGAAAAGGGTAATCTCCTCAAGAATTATAACGCGGGTAAGACCAATAAGGACGCCATCAGAAACCGTGCACTCTCCATAAATGCCGCTGTCAAGGCAAAGGCTGCACAACGTCAAGAACTCTCAAACTACATCAACAGTTTGGGTATCAATGGTAAGGCACTCCTCAATAAGTTTAATAGTGGGCGATCAACTGCTGAAAAACTTAAGAAAGAGGCTGACAAAGCGAAAGCACTTCTGAATGCCAAGGCTGTCAACGCGAAGAAGGATGATCTTCGCGTGTATATGAAAAACACAAGATTGCCAAACACCAACAAACAATCATTCCTCAATCGCGTCGACGTCAATGCGAATATGAATGCGATCAAACGAGAAATCACTGAACTTAATAAAGTCTTAAAGTCGCGTAATGATGAATTTGCGCGCAAGAAGTCGGAACTTAGTGTGTACCTCAATGGTCTCAATAACTTGACTTCGAATCAAAGAACAATCCTATTGAAAAAGGTGACCAACGCAAATACCAATATTCAATCTCTAAAGAATGAGGGTAATGCGCTGAACAAGGGGGCTAAGAATAGACGCGCAGCCCAAGCAGCCGCGGAGGAGGAGAAGAAGCGTCAAGAAGCGGAAGCCAAAAAGCTTCAAGATGAAAAGAAACTTGAAAAGCATCTCAGAAGTCTCAAACATCTTACAAGTAAAGAGATGGAAGGATACATGACCAATTTCAAAAATGGTGAGGCTCGCATTGGTGATTTGATCGCGGTATCAAAAGCGAAGAATACCGACAATGAGAAGGACAAGGATGCTCTACGAAACTATGTGAGAAGGGCGACCATTCCACAAACCAAGAAGGATGTGTACCTCAAACAACTCAACGTACCTCACGTCAATGTGACACCAATCAAGGGTCTCGTAAATGCGAATACCGCTGCACAAAAAGTGGAACTTGAAAAGTTGATAAGAAATGCTGAAGCAAAGCTCAAACTGATTTCAGATATTACAGCGAATGAACGCGGTAGTTTCAAGATAAGACTCCGAAAAGAACCCATCAGTGATGTCCTTGGCGAAGCCGAAAAACTCAGTTCAAATAGAAAAGGTGCGAGAGCGGCTAAGAACAAACAAACCAAGAATGTCGCAGAGTCTTTGCGAGTTTTAACAACACTTACTCGCGAGAATCGCAAAAGATTTATGAATAGACTTCCACAGAATGGAGCTCAGAAGGTTGTTACGAGTGCGGTAGCTCTCAACAGCGAGAGGAAGAATGCCATAAGGAAGGCGGAGAGTAATAAGAAGATTGAAGACGAGAAACGTCGTTTAGAAGAAGAAGCTCAGAAGAGACGAAATATTGAAGAAGCGCGTTTAAAACAGGTCAGAAATCAGAAAATTAAGAATGTGGCGAGCACACTCCAAGGTCTGACCTCGTTGGAAAGAGAGAATCGTAAGAAGTTTATGAATAGAGTGGCAGGGGGTGAAAATGCTAATAAAGTCATCACCAACGCGGATAAGTTACAACGCAATCGTGTAGCGGCTGAGCGTGTGAAGCAGCAAAAGGCGGAGCAAGACAAGAAGGCACTTGAGGACAAAAGACGCCGTGAAGAAGAGGAAAAGAAGCGTGTGAATCAAGAAAAAGCTAAGGTTGCAAAATTGAAAAGTAATACCGCCCAAATGTTCCGAGGTATGAGTGGTCTTGAGCGTAAAAATAGAAAGGAATTTATGAATCGTTTAGAAAAAGGTGAAGACCCCGCGCGTGTACTTGCGAATGCAAAGGCGCGCGACGCGGCGAAGGGTTTCAGTTTCAATAAGAGACCCGCTGGTCAGGTGAAACCGATGACTACACAACAAAGGTTTAACACACCCAAGCCCGCGAGTGGTGTGGCGGCCGCCAAGAGTGAAATCTACGGTATGCGTGGTATGGGGGTAAAGAATCAGCAAAGTTTCATTCGACGCCTCGAGAAAGGGGAGAATGCCTCGCGTGTATTGAAAGACGCTCGGGCTCGAGCACAAAAAGTCGGGAGTCAAGTCTCAAAAACAAAACAACAATTACAATATAATGCGAAGGTCAGAAATGTGGTAAGAAGATTATAAATCTTGTATACTATAAAATGAAGGTCAAAGTTATTATTCCAATCCGGTCAAACAGTAAACTCAGTATGCATGGATACTCCGACGTGCGCGAAAAGTCCGAACTCGCGAGACATCGCGCGCTCGCGAAGGTCATCAAGGCGGGTGAACCACCCCTCGGTCTCTTTAGGCGCCTCAATGTTTTGATGATTCTCTTCAAGCGCACAGACCCCAAGCTCTCCAAGATTTTCAAGAAGGATCGTGACTGGGTCAAAGAAAAATATATGTAAATACAAATGTCCATACTCTACAGACGATTGCGAATCCGTGAAGTGATGCCAGAGCCAGAGCCCATTCGTGAAGCGGAGCCTGAGCCCGAGCCCGAGCCAGATCCAGTTCCCCAACCAGAAAAGAAAGGTAAATTGGGTTACATACTCATGGGTGTCATGTGTTTGATATTAAAGATATAAAGCAATTTTCATGTAATGGAAAATTGTGATGTATGTTGTGAAAAGTTCAACAAAATAAATCACAAAAAGGTTGAATGCCCCTTCTGTGATTTAGTGAGCTGTCGCGCGTGTTCCTCAAGGTACCTGTTGTCCATATCGGATGACCCCCACTGTATGGGGTGTAAGAATCTGTGGAACCGGGAGTTTGTAGATACCTGGTGTACACGATACTTCCGTAACACCGAACTTCGTCGTCACAGAGAGACTATCCTTTTTGAGCGGGAAAAGGCGAGAATGCCCGAGACTCAACCCGAAGTTGAGAGAATTAGGGCCATACGAAAACTGTACATGATCATTAATGAACAGAGGCGCAAGCTCATAGACCTGCACCAAAAGTATCACATTTATGTACCGGTATCCTCAAATACAGCATTACCGGATGAAATTGTAGAGTTTCGCGCACACATGGAGGAAAGTTATCGGGAACTTGAGCGTCTTCGTGGTGAAGGTGAGGTTGTTGATGGTGTGGAACCCAAGAAGTTTGTCCGTAAATGTCCAACTGAGGAATGCAAGGGTTTTATGAACGAGGATTGGTTTTGTGGTCTCTGTGACCACCATTTCTGTGAAAAGTGTAACGAACAAATGTGTGATGATCACACGTGTGACCCAGATGCTGTGAAGACTATGGAGCTTCTTAAGAAAGACACGAAAGGGTGTCCAAAATGTGGAACCATGATACATAAATTGAGTGGGTGTGCGCAGATGTGGTGTCCGGATTGTCACACTGCATTTGACTGGCGAACTGGGCATATCGAGACTGGTCGAATACACAATCCACATTATATGGAGTTTAAGCGATCTCGTATATCATCGAGGGAACATGGAGACATTCCATGTGGTGGAGTCCCAACATTTAGGGAATTGAGGGAAGCCCACGTCCCAGATGATGTCATGCGATTTGCGATGGTCGTATACCATCTCGACCGAGACCTCATATACAGATATGGTGATATATATGATGGAGACAACCAGTATCTCCGCGTCGCGTACATGCTTAATGAACTTAATGAAGTAAATATGAGGAAAGAATTACAGCGACGAGACAAACAAAGAGAGAGACATCGAGACATCAATAATATTTATAGAATGCTCATAGATACTGGCGGAGATCTCCTTAGACAATATCTCGTTGAGCCAGAGAGAAAAGATGAAATAATAGATGTTGGTTTAAAATTGATTGAGTATGGGAACACGGTAATGGATACAATCCGAAAAAGATACAATTGTATACTACCCAAAAAAATTAATATACATTAATCATAAGATGATGTTACTTGTATTATGTCTCGTGCTATTGGTCATATACTTAGTACCACGGTACCAGGAACCACGTGTTATACCCGATTTCTTATCCGACGATGAAAGAAATCACATCATGAAGAAGGCTGAAAAGAAGTTGAATGTCTCAACTGTCGCAGTCGATGGAAAGGTCAACCGAGACATACGTGTCAGTGAAACCGCGTGGCTTGAATTGGATGATCCAATCGTAAGACAGGTGGCTGAAAGATGTGTATCACTCACAGACAGACCACTTGGAAATTGTGAAAGTCTCCAGGTTCTTCGGTACAAACAAGGTGGTCATTATAAACCACACCAAGATACTTTTGATGACATGAAGGGGAACAAACGAATGTATACAATTATATTAGCACTCAACGATGACTATGAAGAAGGTGAGACCGAATTTCCCAATTTGAAGAAGAAGTACAAGTTGAAAGCTGGGGATGCTCTCTTTTTTCATACATTGGACAATTACGAGTTAAAAACGTCCAAGGCTTTACATGGGGGTCGACCTGTAAAGTCTGGTGAAAAGTGGATTTGTAATTTGTGGGTGCACAAGTACCCTTATAATTGATCAGCGACACGTCGTCTATTTATCATGTGAAGGTCTTCAACGTCCTTTTTGTTTTGGCCGATATACGGCACGGCATATCCCTCGTCACACATCCATTTATTTACATTCGTCCATTGACCATCCTCGGAGACCCAGACCTCTGCGAGGATGCGCCCAAACTTACCGCGAGAATCCTTTTCTGGGCATCTCAATTCAATCTCAATATCATCCTTCTCCGACGCCACAGCCTTCATACACCACTCCTTAAGTTTCTCCTTGGCGAGGAGACCATACTTCTTCTCTTCCGCATCTGATGTACGTGACTCTGGGGTATCGATACCTAGAAGACGTACACGCTGACGGGTACAGACATCAAAGCCAAGGTCAAGGGTAACATCAATGGTGTCACCATCGACGACTTTTTCGAGAGAGGATACGCGGTACACGAATTCACAGGTGGGCTGGACGTATGTTGTCATATAGTGTAGTTGATATTATTTATAACCTAAGTCGACAAAACAATCAACATTATACATGATATCCTTGGAACACGGTATACAAGGACTTGACATATGGAAAAAATTCAATGCTGATTTCAAACAAATTATTCCTGGGAGTCGGAATCAAAATATGCCACAGGAGTTGTCTGAATGCCTTTCAATACTCATAGCGCGTCAGATTCCACGTTATGAGTCCTTGGTGTGGAGTAAAGGTGTTAAAAATGTCAGCGGTGACGCACATATACCCGCATCACGGGTCTGTGTATCTACTAAATCTCTGAAGACCAAGGTCAAGCTACATATAAAACCAGATGAGAATACTATGACGAGGGTAGAAATCAAGTGTTTTACTTCCGACGGTCCAATCAGTTTTGGACCGAAAGAAGCATGGGATGTGTTACTGATTCTCGATGCGTGTGACTATCTAGGTTATAATTTTGCACTGTACGAAATCCCATTGAAGAACGACTCTTCTGAGTGGAGTGTGCTTCAACTCAATAAATCACAGACGTTTGCGCATCAGTGTGAAGAGGGGCGTCGCCCACGATTGTCATTCGGTGAACTCCGGACTCAACTTGGGCAGAAATGTAAACTCTTATGGTCGGGTGACATACGAGACTTGCTTAAAAAGTAAATGGCATTTGTATTAAATGAAACGACGCTTTATTGATTTGTTTGCTGGAACTGGCGCATTTACACGCGCACTTGAAAACACTGGTAAATATGAATGCGTATTTGCGAATGATTTCGATACGTCATCAAAGGACATCTATACAATGAATCATGAAAGTCCATTTAGATTGGGTGATTTGAATGATATACCCGTGGCTGAGATACCAGAACATGATTTATTGTGTGGTGGGTTTCCGTGTCAGCCATTCAGTATCGCGGGGGATCAAAAGGGTTTTGAAGACTCAAGATCAAATGTTTTTTGGAAAATAATTGAGATTTTGAAATATCACAAACCCCAAACTATAATTCTGGAAAACGTAAAAAACTTAACATCTCACGACAAGGGTAATACATTTAAGATAATTCAAGACGCTCTAGAAGATTGTGGTTATTTTATCAAGTATGCGATTCTGGATACTTCAAAAGTTTCATGCGTTCCTCAACATAGAGAGCGTATATACATGGTTGGTTTTAGAGACAAGGAATCTTATGATCGATTTAATTTCGATGTACCCACCATTCAAAAGGGTAATATATCAGACTTCATTGAATCTGACATCCCAGATAAATATTATTATTCTGACAAGTACAAAGTGTTTGATATGATTCAGTCTAATGTACACAAAAATATAAGTGACAATGTCATCTATCAATATAGACGATACTACGTTCGTGAAAATAAAAGTAACTGTTGTCCAACCCTTACAGCAAACATGGGTAGCGGTGGACATAACGTGCCCATCATAAAAGATAATGTGGGTATACGAAAACTCACACCCCGCGAATGTTTTAATCTACAAGGATTTCCAACAGATTACAAACTACCAAATCTTTCCGATTCGGCTCTGTACAAATTAGCGGGTAATGCAGTTTCTGTCCCTGTAATTACATTTGTCTCTGAAAAGTTGTGTGCGTCATTAGATTAAAAGAAAGCATCGTAGTTTGACTATGATTGACGTGCGAGCATTGGCTGATCAGATATATTCTCAACTGGGAGCTGGATACAGTGAGAGAGTATACCATAACGCGATGGAAGTCCTTCTAAGACGTGAAGGTATTCCATATGAATCTGAGCGTATTGTCCCCATTCCATTTGAAGGACACATTATTGGTAACTTGAGAGCGGATATCATCGTAAATAATGAAACTGTTCTCGAGTTCAAAACAATTAAGACACTCAATGATGCGGCGGAGTTGCAGGCGCATAACTATCTTCGTCTGATGAAATTGAAGACTGCGTATCTGATAAATTATCCTCCATTTCCTCATCGGGAAGTGGAGGTTCGTAAGATTGTAATAGAACCATAAATGGAAATAACTTTGCCAATGTGGCATGAAACTTCTTTGTTTCTCTGTAGTGCTTCTCAGGATCTTTGATACCCTCAGTTAAAAGTTCTCGCGCAATATCCATGTGATATTTGGCCTCATTGAGTACAAATTGCGTGTACTCATCCATTATTCAGAGATGTACCGGCATCTTTAAGTACACATCGTACATTGTATACGTCGCTCAAAACACGTGAGGCATACAAAGTGTACACATTTCCTAAACTTTACACAATCTCGTATCTCATGACATGCGACACACTCATATTCTTCAAACTCTAAAATTTCATTTTTGAATCTCCAAAAACAAGAACTACACACTTTTAGTCTCGGGTCCTTCTTTTTGTGACAGACAGCGAAGTTTGGACATTCCATATATAATTAACATAGTACGTCTTTATATAGTTAAAAATCCGATGTTATACAATTTAAGTTTATTTTCATAATCGATACTAAAATCAAATATATTTGTGGCACCCACATCAATGTCTATTACATTTATTTTTGTTTCGTACTGTATTCTATTTTCGAGCGTGGAACGTATAAGAGACTCCACAAATTGTTTTGGGTTATTTATTTCTTCTTGATATACTCGGTCCATTTTCAACTTAATACATGTGACTTGGTATGGTTTCTTAGCTAGGAATGGTGTCATTGGGTATTGTTCCTGCGTTCCACCATCGACGTATGTCTTACCTTCATATTTACCACATGAAAATATAAGAGGTATAGCTATACTCATACACACCGCATCAATTACTTTCATTTTGGGGTGTGTATCCTTTGAGAAATATTCAGTTGTTGAAGAATTTAAACAATATGCGGAAATATATATTTTCATTTCCAGTTCCTCAAATGTCGGGTCACACCCACACACTTCAACGAGTTTATCCCGAATGGGCTCCAAATCTACAAAACCAAATTTGTTAAAGAAGGAGCCTATGCGTAATTTAACAAACTCGGGGATATTCAATGACAATGATACATTTAATATTTCATCAATAGACATCCCCAGTGCTAACATAAGAGTCAGGATTGAACCTGCGGACGACCCAGATATTTCCTCGACATCAACAAGTTGAGATTCAAGCGCTTTTAGAGTCCCGATCATAGAATATATACCCATGGATGCTGGACCTAAAATAAGGTACTTCATTCTCCTACTTAATAGAATTGAGGAAATTGACGTCGCAAAAGCGCGAACACAACCGCGAACACAACCGCGTGTGTCAACGCAGCTTGCACACTGGTTTGACCAGATCGGAGAACCCCACCAGAACCTGGAGGGATTGTCAAGAGGAGACCTGGGCTGAGCGCCAAGAAGAGCCCGGTCGTCACAATCAAATCGGTCTTCGTGAGCACGAGACCCATCGCCTTGGCGATAAGGCTGTACACGAGGAAGAAAACGAGCGCGTGAAACATAGTGGCCATTTGGGAGGTCTGTCCGTTGAGGAACTTGAGTTTGCGCCCGTCGGTGGTCAAGAGAACACCTGGGCTGAGTGCGAAAAAAAGAGACGCTGGGATGGCAACTTTTTGGGCGGTAATATCGGGGAGCATTGTTAATATACTGTTACATATTTTTCACACGTGTGATCTGCTACGAATCTAACCCAATGGTCGAATGTTGCGCCAACCATAATTTCGGTCGACATGCCTACATCATCGATGTAATCTTGGACGTGACGCCAGATATAAGAGAGGTGGTGTTCATACGGAATCCACACGTAATCACAGTCATCATACTGCTCGTTGTAACAGAACTCCGCAAAATCTGAAAAATCACATTCTGTCAAAAGCGAGTGTTCCAAGTATGCATCTTTGAGAAGACCCTGAATTAAATCCCACAGCGCCCATAGTTCACCTGAGTACTTGATTTGCCAATCCTCAATACTGAGATGAAGTTCATCATCAACCTCCTCCTCATCACTTGGGATAACATCGTATCCCGTAGTCGCTTCGTACACGTACTGACTCCAAACCATTGGTATTACTTATCTTCTTCTTGGACTTTCTCTTTTATCCCAGTTAACGAAATTGAAGTTGATTCCTTTACTTTAAGGTTATCTTGGATCGCGTTTAGGGCACCCTCAACCTTGGCCTCATCACCACCGAAAAACTTGAGAAGTCCCTCACGGATAGCATCCTTATTCATACTACCCTTTCGCACAGACTTACGAATACTAATCTTACCTTTCCTGAGGTTAATGGTATCAATGCCCTGGTCAATCATATGCTTCTTCACAGACTCCTTGAGTCTCTTTTCCTCTTGATTGAGAATCTTGATATCAGATTTTGCTTCAGAAAGTTGTTTTGAGAGTTCTACAAGCTTGGCAACGCTCGCAGAGAGTTCATTAGGTACTGACATTGTATATATAACACTACTATCTAATCTTTAAGCGAATTAGCACAAATCGCGTTGCATGGTATCCTGCACGATCGTGGAGTTATTCCAGACAAAACCACCCTTTGGGTTTGGTGGATCCGCGCGGATTTGTTGGTTCGCGTTACGCAAGGCGCCACCAATGGTTTCTGGGAAACCAATTTGCTTGCGTGGTTCAAGGAAGTTTTGACCCGCGAGGATATCTTCTGGTGCAAACTCACCAAAATCCTCCTGAGACGCAACTTCACGTGGGAGAAGAGAGGAGGCCAAGCCAACACCCCCATTCATACCACCACAAGCGCTAGTGCTCGCACCGACCTGAGCGGCTGGGCCCGCAGCCAATTCATATGGCGCATATTCATATTCATCAATTGTGTAGCCTGACTTGTTGTTCATAGTGAAAAGCAAATAGACCAAAAAGCCAACCGCGGCAACCATCATGAGGTTTTGAGTACGACCCTTCATCATCTTTTATATATGATCAACAATTTTTTTATTCCTCATCCTCATCGGCGAAGGCGTAGTCTTCTGGGTAAGTGTCAATGACCGGGTCATCGAACACTCTGACCTGGACAATATTCCAAGCAGGACCAAAGGCCTTCTTGGCAAACCAAAGTCCGGCAAATTCAAGAATGATATTACACTTCTTGTTTTGCTTGATCATCTCAAAGTCGATCATTTCTTGGTCGGCGTTAAACACCTTGGTTACTGGAATTCGGTCGCCTGTAATTTGATCATTTACGATACTTGGAGTATACGCGTTTTGGATGACCTCTTCAGACAATTCCTTGCCAAACCACGTGGCCGAATTTTCACGGGCAGCTTCAAGATTGAGAGTATCAATGTGTTGAATCTTCTCGCGATTTCGGTCGGATGTAAGTTCGAAGCTGATGTCGCCTGATACATCAGCAACCTTTACTTGGTTCAACTGTACAAAGCATTTTCGCTTTTCGTCATTGAGTGCTTTTACAATGTAAAGACCATCGTCACCTTTAGCTGGGGTGTTGTACAACATGTTATATACAGGTCTCGTCTCAATTCTTTAAACCAACAAACGGTATCTGTGATGCTTTCCGTATGAGTGCCTTTGGTACCCATGAATCGCGAATAGGCTTATATCCGTATAATATACGAGATGTGTTGATGTCGTTTGGTATATTCCCACCTACATTTGGCCTAAAATTGTATTCATTTCGAACATATGACTTTGAGGTATTGCGAATCCATTCTTGTTTATTCACATTAAAACGCTGTCCACCATGCGTTTTCGAATACCCGGGAATATGTATACTTGGGAGGGATGCCTTAACACCGTAGACGATTTGCTTTGCCAATCGTTCAGCTTTGGGTTTGGTTGTGTATTCACTATAACTTTGTGGATTGACCTTCATGGCAAGTGACATTTTTACACTTCCCTCGCGACGGGGCAATACCCGATGACTCTTGATCTTATTGTACGTCTGGTTGTATATTGCATTTATACTATCAGTTGGACTAATTTTAGAAGTCTTCAAAATCATTTTAGACAGTTTGTACATACGTTGACGATCCTTCTCTTTTTTCTCGGGGCGAAGGCCAAGTTTCTGCATGAGAAAGACGTCATCCAAAAGGAAGCGTTTCCCCGCGACGTAGACACGCTTATCATGAACCATCACATTTGTATCTTTATTTTTGTATGTGATACCTTGCTTCTTGGACTGGACAACTTCATAACCAAACTCACCTGGGCGCATAAAAGGCATGTCCAAAATACCCCCAACTATTTCCTGATTTATTGTACCCTTTTGTATTGAAAAGTACCTTACATTAAGATCGAGCGCAAATAATTCAACATCAATAAAAATATCACCACGTGTGGGTTCGCGACCATTACTGGACTTCTTCTTTTTGATGAGTGTGTAGCGTCTTGTCACATATGGGCCAGTCTCCGAGAATCCCAAACCCATAAATCTGGTAAGTTTATTTGGTCGAGAGAGTCGCTGTTTGACCTTTGTGTTAATATGTTTGGCAGTCTCACCCAACTTGTTCCACACCAACAACTTTATCGCTTGGAGTTTACCAA
>Ga0222716_10003560_pt1 | contig 12423 bp, 22 predicted proteins | sample C33_13DmetaG_FD_165044 | JGI IMG/M metagenome (GOLD analysis project Ga0222716, IMG submission 165044) | Estuarine water microbial communities from San Francisco Bay, California, United States - C33_13D | ecosystem: Environmental > Aquatic > Marine > Unclassified | place: USA: California... | reverse complement strand
CAGTATTGAAAAAAGTTTGCAGGATAGTTGCCTCGTGTTAAGTGTGTTCGTATATTTAGGTATAGAAAGTCAATCACCACATAGGGTAAGAAATGCTTATTCTGACTGCTGCCTGTATCGTCCTAAGCCTCCTCGTCATAGTAGGAGCTATTCCTAACGAGCTTCCTATCAAAGATAATCTTCCAACCTGGAACGATCTGGAGGGTTAAGATGAAGTACATTAGCAACTCTATGACGGTCACGACTCGATCGGGAGTAGAAGTACCCTACCTTGCAAACAGTGATGACTTTATCATCAGAACCAAAAAAGACAGAGAGCTTCGAGCAAAAGAATACAGCGATTGTGTAGTAGTCTCCATCGCTCACGCTCTTGATATCAGCTACAGCAAGGCACATGCTTTCTGTAAAGAGTTCTTCGATAGAGAAGATAAACAAGGTGTTCTAGGCTTTCATCGAATTGCCTATACTCACCAGGAAAAGTTTAAAGCGATCGCCGAAAAGTACTTTGGTTCTAAGGTGCTTAAGCCAATTGAGACTACTTCAAAATACCGGAACCGATGCCATTGGTCAGGTGAAATGAGAAGTGTAGCTCGGAATATGACTCTTAAGACCTTCCTTAAGACCTACCCGAAAGGTCGTTTTATCCTCGCATTCAACGATCATGCTATCGCTGTGATTGATGGTATCGTTTGTGGTAATGGTACAGCAACAGATGCCTTCCGGCTCCGCCGCCGGGTAGGAATAGCGGTAGAGGTTAAATGAAGAAATTCGCAGCAGATAATATGCGGGTAGGAACCAGCCTATTCGCCCTTACTCCAGATATTGAACTCTACTGGCTTAGTTCTGAAGAGGGAAGTAATCTGACTATAACTACAGATATTAAAATGGGCTTTCTTACTTCTATTCAAGAGAAGGACGGAGCTTATCTCAAACTTAATGATAACTGCTCTCTAATCTCTCCAGAGCTGTACCTTTTCACCGTAAAAGGATTCGTTTGGGACGATGATTGGGAATGTTATCGAATCGCAATTGAATCTAATCTTTAGAAAAGGTAATACTATGAACATGATTGTCATCAACACATTGCTACTTGTAATCGTTTTTCTCTCCATCGTTGCTTATACAATGGCTGGAGCTAAATTTGAGAGTAAAGCATCTCGGTACTTTAATTATGGCCTTCTAGTACTAGGACTTGGCTTGGCTCTTTCTATTTTCTCATTTAACCTGGAGTGGTACATCTTGGATAAGATTCATAAAGCACAACTACGAACTACCGAGCTAGTCGAAGCTCGAATGAAAAGTGATCTTGAATGGCGAGAAGCTTTTATGATTAGAGAAAGGAATCTGGCTATAGCGGCCTTGAAAGCAGATCTAGAAAAAGCTTATGTCAAGCAGTAAAGATACAACGATAAGAGAAGCTAAGCCCGACATCTGGTACAGAGTACTCAAGACCTGTGACAATCCTCGCTTTGCTGAGATAGGAGTAGCTCAAGGTAAGATTATCCAGGTATTGGACATTCGAGGACCTGAAGAAGAGCCCACCGTAACAGTCCGGATAGATGATCAAAAATGGACTATCCGCTCCGATGAGCTTAATTGCGTTAAAATAAGACCCTTAATAAGACGATGAACTTTCCAGAAGAATTATACTACACAAAAGACCATGAATGGGTATATATTAGAGAAGTGTAACAATTGTGGATTTGAAGAAAGAAGAGTAACTGATTTCAGAGTTCCATTAGTGTTAGATTTCTTAGATGGAGATAGGAGTAATCATAAGCACGAAAACCTCAGAATGTTGTGTTTTAACTGCTCATTCCTTATAAATGGGAACTTAACAGGTCCCAAAAAAGAATACGAATATTAACTTAACAAAATAAAATGGCAAATTTTTATTACTTAATAGAAAAATTAGAAAAGGCTGAATTTATATCTGAACCATTTGAGCATTTGGAGATACAAAATTTTCTTAGTGAAGAACACCTTAATATTATTATAGGTGATTCTCAAATTCATTTTGAAGAACAAACTTCCCATAATGAATTAAGAGAAACTTTAAAAAGCAAATCATACAAACCGATTCCTTTTCCTGGTTGTACAACTAATGAAGGTGAATACTATGATTTATTAAATAGTGATAGGTTATCTGAAATTAAAAAGGCTAATCCAGAATCAACCATAGATGGATTAGGTATAGCTTATAATTTAGTTGATATTAAAAACTCATTCATAAAAGATTTAATAGAGTTTTTAAATTCACCGCTTTTTCAAGGAACACTTCGCTCTAAATTTGGAATTAATCATCAAACTTATATAACAACTAGAATTCAAAAGTATGTAACTGGGTATGAAATATCCCCTCACCCAGATACTCGTAGAAAAGCATTGACTTATCTTCTTAACATAAACAAAGATGATTCGGCGGAGAGTTTGGATATACATACTGGTTTACTAAAATTTAAAGATGATTATTCGTTTATACCAGATTATTGGGATAAAAATCCGAATAAAGATAGAAGTTGGGTAAGATGGGATTGGTGTAATATTGAAAAAACAGTTTCAAAAAATAATTCAATTGTTTTATTTAAACCATCAAATTATTCTTTACATTGTGTTAAGTTGGAATATGACCACTTGCCATTACAAAGAACACAAATATATGGTAATTTAATGTTTGCTGACCAAAGTGGGTTTGGTTCGGGTCCAAATATTTTGGATTTTGAACAAATGAAATAAATAAATTTTGAAAATTTAATTTTTTAAAGTAGACGTGGTTGATTATGACGGAGGAGGAAACTTTACCAAATGAAACACCTTAAAGAAAATAACGTAACATACTTTCAGCACCTCTGGTTCGCATGGAAGATAGCTGGAGCATTATTCATTCACGGACTAATTCCAAACGTACTAGTAACATACGCATCAGATAAACTCTGTAAAAGTCATGCTGCTGAAGATTGACGTACTGTGGCTCTTACTAGGAGACTTACTAGAAGTATTTAGCTGGTTTTTCATACCGGCATGCATTCTTATTCTTTTATATCTTTGGAAGGACGTTAGTAATGTAATGGGAACTAACAACTAAAAAGAAAATGAGCATACCTTTTATTTACGAATCACCCGACAAAGGAAAAACAATTACACGTAGGCCTTTTGGATCGGATCCTAGTCAAAAAGAAACAATCAAAACGATGGCTAAAAAATCAGATAGAGAATACCTCAACACAGTTCTAGAATATGTCCTAAGCCATGACGGCGATAGCCAGGCCAATCTGGCCAGCAAAGCAGCACGGGACCATATTATCAAAGAGATCAACAGCATGCTTGACCGCTAAGTTCAAGATTCGTTCAAGACACAGAAAGTTCGGTAGGGCAGTTGCCTCGTGTTAGGTTAGTGCGTATATTTAGATAAGTAAGACAAACAACCGAAGGTACTTCATCATGGAAAATACGACATACAACATCTACTTCTCTCGCAACGGCCACCCGGACGTCGAAGGGATCAAGGTAGCAGAACTTGGCGTTCCTCCTCAGGGATGCTTTTGGGGCGGTAACTACATTCAGGGTCCTGATTGGCCGGAGATGGTCTGGTCTGAGGACGGTAACGGATATGCCTACAGGGCAGATCTTGATGAAGAGCCTACTGAGGAAGAGAACACCGAGTGGGATCGGATTATGGAGGAAGCTCGATATAACGATCTTTCTGATGATGCAGAGGCGCTATCCTCAGCTGGCTTCGGTACTGAGGAGGATTACGGATACTACGGTTAAAGACTCGCACAATCGTGCAGTACTGGATGGAGTCATTCGGTAATGAAGATCGGTAAAGGAAGAGGGGCCCGAAAGGGCCCTTATTCTTCACACAACGAGAACGAAGATGGATAACACAAAACAGGGATGGATTTCGGTATTGGATCAGGAGCCGCCAGCCAAGGGCGAATTTTGGGCATGGGGGATTCTTTGCTGGGACATGAACCGAACAGATAAGCCGTGTGCTTGTGTGACGCACCGATCATATGGCGGTATCTACCTAAACGATGATGAATGGCTTGAAGATGTGACGCATTGGATGCCATATGTCGTCCCAACCGGGCCACACACAGACACGGAGGAAGTAATGATAGAAGTTAATCATACAAAGGACTTCGAAGCGGCATGGGATCGCATTGAGAATAGGGGTCACCGGTACGACTTTGACGATGAGTTTATATTAGAACATTTCGTCCAGGCTGTAGCGAAGAAGTACGGCGATCTAGGACTGCTTGAAATAATCAACGATGTAGCTGATGCTATCGATGAAGCAGAAAAGGATGATGAGGTTTACGATTAGTTGCATCCCAACAATCTAGGCCCTATCTTATGTATAAGTAAGACAAACAACAGTAGGTAAGTGATATGAAGACCCTTATGGACCGCCTCAAGCCCGAAGTCAAAACTCTTCTTGAAAAGGAGAAGGAGATCTATCCCCATACGGTTAAGGATATATACGACCACCTTAAGAGCACGCACTACGTGATGGACGTGACTTACGGTACCGTTATGAAGCTTCAGGGACTTGACGGCATGGAGGGTACATCTCCCTTTGACATGTTCTTGAAGAGTTAATTCAAGACTCGTCGAAGACACAGAGACTTTAGTAGGACAGTTGCCTCGTGTTAGGTTAGTGCGTATATTTAGGTAAGTAAGACAAATAACAGCAGGTAGTTCATCATGACTTACAAGCTCTACAACTTCTCAGCCTTCGGTCAGACTCAGGACGTTGCAGTTCCTCTTAACTACATGGGAGTGGTCTGGGAGAAGAAAGACGCCATGGGCTTAGCTAACGAGAAGTTCCTCTGGAAGATCGACGAGTTCAATAATCAGTCGAACGGATACTGGCACGAGGTCAATCCTACGACCTTCGAGTGGGTGACCGTCGAAGGCATCTGGGACTAAAAAAAGTTCCTGAGGCAGTTGCCTCGTGTCAGATTGGTGCGTATATTTAGATAAGTGAGACAAACAAAAGGTTATGACGGCTATGATTACTCTCGAAATTCTCGCCACCGTAAAAGAAGAAGCTCTCAAAGAAGTAGAGGCTGTAGAAGCTAAACAGAAACTTGCCATTCAGGAGCGCACAGACCGGTACAATGAAGTTATTGAGGAAGTCTTCGAAGGAGTTTTCAAAGAGTCTGACACGGTGAACGTAAGCAGTTCTACCTGGAGCCGATCCATTGATGTGAACGTCTACCGAGGCGAAGGGCATAATGAGATTCTTCGATTTAACTTTAGAACGTCCGGCTACGTAGATAGTCCTTTCGATAGGATCGAGACAGGATTCTACAGTACTTCCGCTTTCAGCGAGTTTGAACTCGAGCGTATGATTACTATCGGAAAGGTAGGAAGTGTTTTGCTTAATCGTGGTGATGAGATTCGTCGCCTTTTGAACGAAGTAGCAGATAGTTACAAAGCTACTCTGACAGCTATTGAGAGGGAACTCTCTTCTGCTAATGAGAATCTTCGAGAAATTCTTCAAGAAGAAACTAAGCTTCGTAAAAAAGCTCTCATGACTAAACTGGAAATTGAAGGTATCAAATTCGAGTTTGACGAAGAGAGCTGGAAGGAAATTTCCTTTGATATCAAGTTTAACTGGACAGTAAGTAACGTAACGAAAGTCAAGCTGCTTAGTACTTCTTCTTCAGGCAAGAGTGCACGCCTCGAGATTACTCGAATGATTCGGGACCAGGACTTTAATCGAGTTGAAGATACTTTCGAAGAGACTGTTCGAATGGATAAGCTTGAGGACTTCCTCCGTAATAACTCGTCATCGATGATCAATAACTAACAAGTAGGGTGCTTACCATGCTCTTAATGATAGTAGAAGGCCTTTGGCCAGAACTCCTCCTAATGATCATTACGTTCGTCTTGATCGTTTTTAGTCCTCGAACTAAAATACTAAGCAAATGAAAACTGTAGCAACACTCTTCGTTCTTGTAGTAGGATCTATTCCGTTCTTAGCGGCAGATGAGATTCGTCAAGTAAGTCAAGAAAGAAATGAACGTTATAATGCAGCCATAGAGCGCATAGAACCTCGACCAGCAGAGGTAGTACGAGCTCTAAATCCATCTAAAGAGGAAGTATGCTTTGCTCAAATTTTATTCAGCGAATCAAAAGACAGGACGCATTGGGTAAAGCTAGGATGGTCTGTCCGCAATAGAGTTGATATGAGGTTTAGAGGGGATGACTACTGTAGCGTAGCTCATTGGCGAGGACAGTTCAGTGCTATCAGCTACAAGTCAGATCCCAGTCACGAGCTCGTTATGAATATCCATAAGAGTTATCTGGATGGAAGCATAAGTATTCTGAACAAAGCAGTATGGGAAGATGCAATCAAGATAGGACGTTCTATTATGAATGCTGATCCAGTATTGAATCCTATTCCAGAAGCAGTCTACTTCTTTCATGTACCTACTGCCGTCGCAGGTAACATCAAATGGCCGAACTGGGCAAAAGGAGTTCCTGCCGACTATGTTATTCGTCGTGAGGACTCGAAAGAAGTCAAATGGGCATTCTATAAAAAAGATACAGTAGGGTAGTATGAGATTTGGATTTGAAGCTGTCATAAGAAAGGACTATCTCGATATTATACAAACGGAGAAGGACGGCAAAAAGATTTGCACTATAGGATGCATCCCGGCAACACTCGATCTACCAAGAGATTCTTGGAAGGATGATCCTCCGTACTTTAGCTTCGATGTAGAGGGACCGGTTGAAAGTGTACTAGAGTTTCTTAAGAGTAGATGTTTACACTACGATGACTGGATTAATCACAGGTGGGAACCTATCTTCTGGGAACCTTTTGAAGATACCGAATTAGAAGATGCACTATTAGTTGAAGGTCCTGATTTCTGGTATGCATGGTTTGTAGTAGTTAACTGGCTATTCAAAGAGTTTTATGAAGGCGAGGTTGAATCAATAGATAGAGAAAGGTACGACTGCTTTTTTGAAAAGTACGAGGATGATATCGATGACGAGAAATATGGTACACATCGTAACTATTATTTAGATATGTGGAACAATTATCAAGAGCTAGAACTATGATTCATGTCTGCATCAATGAGCTAATACTACTCCAGATGATATACGACCTATACAAACTAATGGTAGTACGAGGATAAAGAACTATATAGTAAAGAAATACAAATGGGCAAGTAATAATCCAAAAGCATGGGATAGGTACAATTGTGATTGGAAAGGAGGAGAGATAGAGACACCGATCAATCCTAATCCGCCTAAGTACATTAAGAGCAAGAGAACGAGAGTGGCGCAGCGAGGGTGCGTCCCACTCCCTATCACGACGCAGTCGGCCACGCGCGAGAAAAGCGAAGAGTGTATAGATTTGGTAAGTAGGAATAGACCTGTTGAGTATATTAGACCGAGGGTACATATACCGGAACGGCTATTGGAGGGTCGGCAGGCGACGAGCGCCGTTTCCTCTCCATAGCACGAAGTGCACACGCGAGCAGATCTTGAAAAGTATCCCAACCTTTCTACCCTATCCCATAAACAAGATGTATAAAAGGTATATGCCTTACCTCACATATTAGCGGAGGGTACTGGGTGATTAAACCCCACACTTGATATAGATAATGATAGAGCTAATTAATAGGCCTAATAGATGAATTGCTCTCACACTGTTTGATATGTATTGTCTATTTAGAATATGAGAGTGTTTATTATCTAATATGGTAGAGTCCTGCCTATCATTTATTTATTCTATAGATATATAAGAGTTATATAAGCCTATGTATGGAACAAGGGATGGGTATGATTGGTACCTGCCCTGTTAGTAAACAAATTTTCCTATATAGAAATGCCTAATAAGAGAGGACCCACCCGAAAACCCAATAGGAGGCCCAAGAGAAGGTACAAGCCCCTACCTATGAAGACCTGTCTAATGAGGGGATACTGCTGTGGTAGTGGATGTATGAACTGCCCATATACTCCCAGACATACAAGAGGAACAAGGGTTGTTGCTGGGCCTATAGTGAGGGGATGGAGGAAGCTATGGTGTTACCTTCAGCAAACTATCTCCCCAAAGTAGTGGCCTCGTGTTAGGTATGTTCATATATTTAGATAAGTAAGACAAACAACAGCAAGGTACTTAATCATGATCACAGAGCAGATGGAGCGGGAAGTAGCAACCTTTGGAATGACCATCCAGGAGATGGAGCAGAATAGAGCCTCTTCCATCATGTGGGAAACCAACACTGTTAATTCTTATACCAGCCATGCCATGTCTATCCTATCAGATGTACAGGAGATGCTTGCTACCGATCCTACTCGTAAGTACGGTAACATCGAGATTCGTCAGTACATCAACCAGGCTAAGTACTGGATGAGTCAGGCATCACAGCTGGACAAGTAAGGCACTTTGGTGCTGGCTCACACACCTCCTGGTTCGTATATTTAGATAAGTAAGACAAACAAAAGAGGCTATTATGTCTACAAGATCACAAATCGCTTACATCGATCCTGAAACGGATCAAATCCTTTCTAGCTATTGCCATTATGATGGATATCTAGATGGAGTGGGTCAGGAACTTCTCGATAACTACAACTCTTTCGATCGAGCAAAGGAATTGGTTGATGGAGGAGAGATGCGATTTCCTGGAAATTACTTTGGAAAGGATCAGAATCAAAAGCTTGCAAGTCGTTTCGAAACTCTTCTTGAATGGACAGAATATGGAAAAGAGGCTTGGGCAGATTACATGTATATCTATTCGGAAGGAGGATGGAGTGTCATTCACAATAACAAAACTAAATGGCTGGCGGGTGAGGTTTTGAATGTAGTGGCCTCGTGTTAGGTATGTTCATATATTTAGGTAAGTAAGACAAACAACAGTAGGTACTCGTTATGCAGATGACACTTGACTTCCCCTTGACGTTCAATCCTTCCTGGGACTACTACTCCAAGGACTGGTCCTCCTATGAGAAAGCTATCCGTGTTAAGTACGGTACCGAGGTCAGCTGGTGGTCAATGGGGGCTGTCGACTTTGAAGCAGAGGGCTTCACCACCCTAGGGATGATCTGGGATACAGATGAGGACGGCGAACGCTACGAAGTAGCCCTCAATGGAACCAGAGCCGTAGATGTATGGATGGCCTTCAGCAGCCTTATGAAGCTCACAGGAGACTATCATCACTCCTTCTTAGAAGGTCTATCGGAAGACGGTAGGGTCATAACTGGCTCATGATCCATCCTCATAACAAGAGATCTTCCCATAGGGGTGATCGTACATAGAACAAGAACAAGATAGGGCCCCTTCGGGGCCTTTTTTTATGCCCGAGGCCTGATGGCCTCCTGCCGGTCGTCTGATGGCATGGTGATGTCACGGTGATATAAACCTGACGGTATATTTCCCTAAAGGTTGGGTCTAAGGCTAGGTCGGAGCATACCTACTCGCATAATTCCTATCAAATTTCACGTATTAGGAATATATATTTATATATGTTCTACCATTACCCCATCTTTTCCTCCTATTTATATAAGAAGGTTATGCCTATATAGTTACCTGTATTGTATAACTAAACATATAATCCTATGAACATTCTAGAGAAAATCGGACTATGGGCCAATAAGCTTACTGAGGTAGGTATAACGGTCGTAGCACTTGGGGTCGTACTTGAAGTACTATTCTCAGGTATGGCAATCCCGTTCTGGCCTAATGTATCCGTTGTAGATAATATTATGAGCATCCTTAGCGGTTTATCTGCACAAGGCTTACTTGGACTCGTAGGAGTCTTCGTTCTTGTTCATATTCTCAAGAAGTAATCGGATTTCACATAATGGTATAGGAGGGGGCCTAAGGGCCCTTCTCTTTTTTCTAGATATTTATAAGAGATGGAACGGAATATTATCAAATTAGCCGATATAGTACGTGAGATTGGTGGATCTACTGTGGCACCTCTACCGTATAAGTGGAGAGATCCTCTTCCTAAAAAGGTTATAGTTCCCATTCCAGGAACGGATCAAACCATGTTAGATAGCCTTGAACATGTGTTTCAATGGGAGATCCCAGCAGAAAAACAGGTAGATCGTGAGGATGAAGGAGATCCCGGCAAGATTCCCATGAAAGGCGCCCTTATAGTGCAGGAAACGGTGAGAGATGTGCCCGAGGGAGAGGTGAAAACGATGCTAAACAAGAGCAAATTTCCGATAGCATTAATTGGGTATGAATTAGCATTTGGAGTAGATGATGATAAGACTTTTACAAGATTTGATAATAATCTCGTAGGAGGTAACTCAATATACAAGACTTTAGCTACTGTTATAGAAGCCTCTAAGGAATTTTACAAAAAATTCAAAGACGAAATTGCATATATAATGATAAGGCCTGAATCCGTAATGAAAGGAGGTGTAGATGATGAAGGAGCCGGTAGAATGCGCCTATATAATGCATATATTCAGCGTCACCCCTTCGTAAGAGCTAACTTTACCGTTAAAACGGTAGGTTCTAAGGTAGTCTTACATAATAGGAACATACCGGCTGAATATAGTGACCTGGTTTCTTAGAGGACTTTTTGGGTAAAATTCGTAAAAATCCGGGGAAATTTTTCGGAAAAAATTTTTTGCTATAGAAAACACCGAAAATTAACCAAAATCACTCATTATCATCGGGAAACTCAGGTAACTCCTTCTTGAGAAAGAAAATAAACAAAGAAAACACCATAACTACCCCACTGATACCAAAGAACGTCACCGTCCACCCAGAGAAAACACTTACAATATACACCGTAAACATAAGAGCACTATAGGCCATCAATGTATCTAAGGCTACTTTAGATCTAGCCACAACATATAACACGGATCCTACACCTAATAGGCCGAGTGCTTCAAGGAAGGTATAGTCAAATACGGCGGTTACCAAGGAGGAAAAGAGGGTTGCTGTAAGAAGTACGCCTATCTTAGTTATAACCCTATCTGAATCCTGTTTACTGTAGAACATTTCTTTTCTCTGTATCATTTTATATAAATATACTTAATTGAGAGGATATTTTACTGTTCTCTTCTAAAAATTGCGTGCAAACATCGCGCGAAACGCGCGGCGCGGCGTTCTATACTCGCTCATCCCCATTTCCCCTGCTTAATCTCGTCTAACTCGCTACGAAACTGTATGATCTTGTCTTGAGCATCCGAAGATCTGTCCACATAGAAAGAAATTAACCTTTCTAGCGACGCTATCTTAGCCTCTCTCCCCCGATCACACTTCCTACAATAAGTAACAGTCTCTAGATCGTAAGGATAGCTCCCCTTATCAAAGCAAATCTTACATTCCATAGTCGAGACTCTCTATGAGATTATTGCGCTCCTTTAAGAGCTTTCCGTTCTTAAGCTGTATATTCCAATACTGAGAGGTATCGGGACTGCGTGTTTTATCCTTTATGATCGTAGAATCTAAGAAGATTCCATGGCGTACCGTATAGGCGATAACCTCTGTATGGTCTTTGATCGATAGAGTTCGGTTTTTTCTAGCCATTTTTATCACCTGCTACTTCCAGAATGGTATCGATAGCCTTACCTGCCGAAACGTAGAAAAATTCTCGACTATCAGTTACTCGAAACTCATCCAATACTTTATGAATCTGCTGCTCTAGACCCATCCCGTCTACGCAAACATACTCATAAGCAACTTGAAATGGAGTCGAAACGCCGGTCGTGTAGAGAGATTTAGCCCGATCCTCGGCATTATTCTTTGTAAATCCTACCTTTACCTGACCTGGCATAGATGGATTGGTAAGAACATATACGATCTGAGTTCCTTCTTCCCTATTCTTATAAAAATTAGCACGCCGTCTACCTGTGTAAGCATTAACTAAGCTACGCCCAGGTCGATCCGGATCCGGGTACATAGCGAAGTACCGGGCCTTTATAATACTTACTCCCTCTTCGCGAGTGGTAATAAATCCTTCTCGTCGTACATCCTCTAGAGTAATGAACTCCCTAGTCGGTTTATGCTTATCGACTCTCGGTTCGGGTTCAAATCCCTGCGAATTTAAAGCTTCCATTCTGTAACCTATTTGTAAAGTTGTATTGCTTTTGAATAAAATCCCAGTCTATACCAGGCTCATCTTGATATAATATAACAACTCCGCTGCTTTTATGCCACCACCAGCAGTGAGAAGAGTTACGATTATCCCAATCTTCGTCTAATCTTAGAATTACTTCCTCTGAATCATATGTTTCCGAATAGTATGCGTATCCACCGCCTATAAAATCTATTCCAAATGTATAGCAATCAGCCGGTATATTTAGCGCCCTCACCATAATGAACTATATGTACTGGGTTTGTTTTAGTAGAGCGAGGTTTGGTAGTCCTAAAGGCATTCCAAGCTTCCTTAGAAACACTTTTCTTGACTTTAGTTAAATCACCTCCTTTAGAGAATA
>Ga0222716_10003557_pt1 | contig 12438 bp, 8 predicted proteins | sample C33_13DmetaG_FD_165044 | JGI IMG/M metagenome (GOLD analysis project Ga0222716, IMG submission 165044) | Estuarine water microbial communities from San Francisco Bay, California, United States - C33_13D | ecosystem: Environmental > Aquatic > Marine > Unclassified | place: USA: California... | reverse complement strand
AAGCTGCTGCTGAAGCCAAAGCTGCTGCTCAAACTAAAACAAAAGAGCAGATGGCACAAGCATTAGCTGGTGATACATCCTTTATGCCACAAATAGATACTCCTATTTTAGTTGAAGAAGGTGAACAATTAGAAGCTGATAGTATAGCTAAAAAAGATGATCTTACTGCTACAACAGCTACTATGCCTGAACTAGCAGAAGCAGAACAAGTAACTACTACAGCTCAAGCAAAAGCTCCTAAAGATTTAACAGCTCAAACCGTTGATGCGGAACTTGTTACTGAAGCTCCTGAAGTTACAGCAGCTACAGGAACTGTTAGTGAAGATGCTCAAGCTGATGCAGCTAAAGTTACTAGGGTTGATCCTATTGAAGCTGCTACTGTAGAAATAATTCCCGGTGCTTTAACAGAAAGAGTAGTAGGAACTTTAAGTGATGGTTCTAAAGCTCAAGCAGCTCAGATAGCTGGTGTAAGTTTAGCTAGAATTACAAGAGCTAAAACTCAACTACGTAAAGCTGGTTTAAGTAATGAAGATATTATAGAACTTGGTAATGACCCTGAAACTCTTGAAGCTAGGCTTATGGAGTTTACAGATGAACAACGAGGTTTAATTGCTGGATTACCTGAAGAAGCTTTAGTATCTAATCAGTTAGATACATTATTAACTGGTATTGAAGAAGGTAATATTCCAACGTGGGCTGCACCTGCTGTAGCTAGTGTAGAAGCTATGTTAGCACAGCGTGGTATGTCAGCATCTACTGTCGGAAGAGATGCTTTGTTTAATGCTATTATACAATCAGCACTACCAATGGCTCAAGCAAATGCTCAAGCTATACAACAAAATATTGCACAAGATAAAACTGCAGATATTAGACAAGCCGAGTTTAATCAACAAACAGCTTTAACTAATGCTAATAATGTTTTTCAATTAGACTTAGCTCAGTTTAGTGCTGATCAACAAACTGCATTATCTAACAGTAAATTTTTACAAACTGTAGGTTTGACAGAATCAAATAATAGACAACAAGCTACAATTCAAAACGCTGTTCTTATGTCTCAAGCTAATTTAGCTGAAGCAGACTTTTATCAGAAAGCTCAAATAAATAATGCTAATGCTTTCTTACAAATGGATTTGTCAAATTTAAGTAATGAACAACAAGCTAATGTTATACGTGCTCAAAATGAACAACAAACATTGTTAAGTAATCAATCAGCTATTAATGCTTCAAGACAATTTAATGCTACTAGTGAAAATCAAACTCAACAATTTATTGCAGGATTAGCAAACGATATAGAAAAATTTAATGCATCTCAAATAAATAATGTTGCAATGTTTAACACTGAACAAAACAATGCTCGACAAGCTTTAGCATTTTCATCTGAAGTTGATTTACGTAAAGCCAACGCTAACATGACAAATCAAATGAAACAGTTTAATGCTGATGCAGAATTTAAAAGAGAAAGATTTAATATTGAAAATGCAAGAATTGTAGAGCAATCAAACTTAGCATGGAGAAGACAAGTTAATACAGTAAACACTGCTGCACAAAATGATGTCAATATGCAAAACTCTATTAATTCTTTTAATATATCTTCTCAAGCTTTATCATTTATGTGGCAAGAACTTAGAGATGAAGCAGACTATGCTTTTAAAGCTGGTGAAAATGAAAAAGCAAGACTTGCAGCTTTACTATCTACAGCAGTAGCTAGTGATCCTGATAGATATGCAGCATACTCATCACAGATATCAAAGTTAATAGGATTATTTACAGACACCTCCGGAGGATAAGATGGGTTGGTTAAGAAAAAAAGCCAAACAAATTGGTAAAGGAATTAAAAAAATTGGAAGTAAAATAGCTGGTGCTGTTAGAAAGGTTACAAGAAGTAAAGCTTTTAAAGTTATAGCAGCAATTGCTTTAGCTACTATTGTAGGTCCTGCAGCATGGGCAACGTGGGGTGCAGGTGGTAGTGGTACGTTTTTAGCTAACTTATCTGCTCAGACTGCAGCAGTTACAGGTGGGGCTTTTGGCTCAACATTAGCTCAACAACAAGCAGCAGCAGCGACAGCAAGTAAAACAGCACAATTAGCAGCTACAGTTCCAACAGCTTTTTCATCAGGAACAGGAGCAGCAGTTACGGGTGGAGCATCACAACAATTAGCAGCTACAGTTCCAACTGCATTTTCATCAGGAACAGCAGCAGTTCCAGTTTCTTCATTTGCATCTGGTACAGCAGCAGCAGGTACAGGAACTGCAGCATCACAACTAGCTGTAACTGTACCAGCTAGTCTAACTCCTATTGTAAATGAAGCAGCAGTAGCAACAGCAGCTAATGCTAGTACTCCAAATATATTTACAACAGTTGGTCAAGGCATACAAAAATTTGCAAATAAAAATCCTTTTATATCAGGTGTAGCAGGTTCAGTAGTAGGTGGTGTAGCTGTTGGAGCTATTAACGCTAAACTAGCTGGTGATCCAGAACCACAAGGTGTACAAGTTGGAGAGTCTGCACAAGAACGTAGTGCATTAGCAGAATTATATTCAGGTTATCAAGCTAAATATGGTAGTAATGCTGTAAAAGAATATATGTTAGGTATGAATTTTGGATATGATAGCGTTGGATATCAAACCACAGCATAAGGATATATTATGAGTAAAGAAAATACAAGAGATTTAATTTTAGAACGTAGCCTTACAACTGCTATTGAAAAAACTATTGATCAATTAGATAGAGATGGTTTTGATTACTATTCAGATGAAGCTACAGGTGTTGATAGACCAAAGATTAGAATTAGAAAATCTTTTAATCAAGGTGGGCTTAACGAACTAGTAGATTTAAAAACTCAAGGTTCTGTTATACCCGGACAATCTTTAACAAATGATCCTGACAAACCTTATGCATGGGAAACTCCACCTGAATTTACTAACCCTCATGAAGCTATTGATTATATTTTAGTTACGTTACTTGAACCAGAAACAATTAAAAATATTTCAAAAAGTTTAACAGCCGGAGCATCTTTAATTGACATTACAAATGTGTTATTGTACTCAGGTTTTACAGGTGGTAAGTGGACTCCTGATCTTATGATATTATTAATGGAACCAACTATTTATATTTTAATGGCTATTGCTGAAAGATTAGATGTTGAATATTTAATTGATAATGAAGATCAGGATGATAATTTAGTAGCTGGTGCAGACGTAGCAGCAGTGCTTTCATCTGAACCAGAACAACCAGAAATCTTTAAAGAAATGGAAAGTCAAATTAAACAAAAAGACTTTACTCCAGCAAAAATTCCTAAATCTATTTTAGAAAAAGTAGAACAGGGTACAAAAAGTTTATTAGGTAAATAATTATGGCAGATAACAGATCAATATTTGAACAAATGAGTGGGACTTTAGGAAGTCAATACTCACAAACTCTTGGCATACTTGCTAGAAACAATAAGAAAAAAGATAAAGAAGCTCGAAGAAAAGCTTTAATAGGTTCTGTGCTTTTTAGTACTTTAAGCGAAGGTGCTAAGTATTTAAAAAATAATCTTACTAATCAAATAGCAGAATTAAAAGATAAAGCCACGTGGGATGAAAATTACACAAAAGAGCTTTGGAGACAAGGATCAGAAATTAAAGCAGAAGATGCAGCCTATAGAAAAAACCCTTCGTATTTTTATAAAATAGCAGCAGATAATATAATGAATTCTCCTTATGGTGCTGATATTGCTAGAGCTGGTGGTGTTCAAAATTTAACTCCAACAGCTTATCAAGCTTATCAAAATTTAGTAAAAGCAAGAGAAGCTGAGTACGTAGCTAATCATACTGAAAGAATGAAAAACCCTACAGCAGGAATTACAACCTTTAAAGAATTTTCGCAAGGTGATAGAGATATGCTAACTCTTCAAGCTAATAATTTAAGGGATGATTTATCAAATAGAAATTTATTTTTTGCTGGACTAAAAAAATTAGGCATGGGTAAAGATAAAGAAATTGAATTTAATGCTGAGTTAGATCGTATGCGAACTGAACAAGAAGAAAGATATGCAGCAGCAGAAGCTTATGTAGCTCCTTTAGATGTTACTAGATTTATAGACTATGATGTAGCAAACAAAGAACAAATTTTTACTTTATCATCTTCTTTAGATTTAAGAAAAAGTGACGAAGAAAAGACAAGAATACGAAAAGAAATGGCTGATTCAGACAATATAACATGGAACAACATAAGTTTTAATGACGATTATGGTATATATGATATTAATAATATACCACTTAGTAATCTTTCAGAAAGCAGTACACAAAGATTTTCGGGTAATCCTTTAAAAAAATCTGAATTAAACAAAATGGAATTAATGGTTAGAGCAGGTGTAGATAAAGATGGTAGTTTACTGTTTAAAAAAGATTCTACTATTGGACCTATCCCTTATTTAATTGATGATTTATATACTCTTGAAAGAAGACAACATGCTATACAAACTGCAGAAGTTAAAAGAGGAACTAGAGAAACTGTTGATAATTTAGAAAAACGATATGCGATTGCTGTACAACAATTAGTAAATAATGGTAATATTCGTATAGATAGAGGTTTTGGACCGTTGCCTAATAATTATGTATACATACCTTTAAATAAAAATATGTCACCTACTGATCTTGTTAATTCAAAAAATCCAAACAGTACTAGTAATAAACTTGATACATTAGCATCTGTACACAATAAAACTGAAATTGAAAAGGCAGAAGATTTAGCAATGGCATACGATAATTATTTAAATAATAAAATAGATGCTGCTGATGTTAGTGGGAACATAAACGACCTTGAAGCTTTAGAAGCTATTAAAGTAGTAAACTCAAAAGCTGCTGAAGAAGATAAGTTAATGTTTATAATTAATCCTCCAGCAGAATTAAGTGGAACAATGTTTTCATATTTAGATGGTGAAGGTAACAAACAAGGTCTTGTTATTGGTAGTCAAGATAAAGAAAATTATAAAGTTTTATACAATCAATTTAAAGATGTTTATGGTTCTAGTGATACAATAGAAACATTATTAGACTTAAAAGACTCTGAAGTTTCTCCTGATGAAGATAAGATGGAAGTTCCAGAGCCTGTTATACGTGATGATTTAAAACCTAAAACTCCGAGTGATATCTATTATGAAAACGAAAGTGATAGAGCACCAGCAAGTTTACTAGCTCAATCAGTATTAAATAGACCTGTAAAAACTATTACAGATATTGATGAAGTCTTAGATAAAATAGACACAGTTGATTCTGTCAAAGATTTAAAAAACTTTAAATCTAAAATTGTTAAAGGTATAAAAGATTCTTATAAAGAAGATACAGGTGAAAGGTTAAGTAATGTAAACAATTTAAGCCTTGAAGATTATAAAAAATATTTAACTATGTATAGATCAAGCTTTATACAAGACAACCAAGATTTATTTCAACAACCTAAATCTTTATTAGCAGGTAATTAATACATGCCTTTTTTTAATAATCCTAATATTGGGAATCTTAATAATGTAGAACCTTTGGTTGAAGAAGAAGAAAAAAAATCTTCTACATTTTTAACATCTCCTCCTATTGAAGAACCAATAGAACAACCAACACCTCAACCGTTTGGTTTTCTTTCTAGTGCTCCTGCACAAATGGAACCTCAAACAATACCTCAAAGTTTAGGATATGATTATAACATAGCTGATTTTAGAAATAACAAAGAAGTTCAAGAAGCTTGGGAAAGATTTTATGATTCAGCAGAGTTAAAAGACTATGATAACGATGTAGTTGAATACTTAAGAGATGCTGAATATAGTGTTACATCTGTGGGTCTTAGAAGCCAACAAATGAAAAACTGGGGTGAGCAAACTAGAAAAGATTATACAGCTTTACAAAGAGCATTTCAAAAAGCTAATGGCTTGGGTAATGCTCAAGAACGATTTAAGTTTGCAGGTAATTTAGCAGTTGATATTTTAGGTGATCCTTTTAACTGGGCTGGTGTTGCTTTTGCAATACCTACTATGGGTGCTTCTCTTAATGTTAATACAGCAGCTCAAGCAGCTTTAAGAGTAGGTTTAAATCGATCAGTTAAATCTAAGTTAAAAAAAGAAGCTATAAAAAATACTGGTTCAATAGCTTTGTATGGTGCAGCCGAAGGCGTAACTTGGGGTGGAGCATATGAGTTCTTTTCTCAAGAAGCTGATAAAGAAATAGGAATACAACAAGGTCCAACTGATTGGAAAAAGGTAGGACAAGTTGCTGCTCTTGGTGGTGCTTTTGGTGCAGTAGTTCCCGGAGCTATTGGTGGAATTAGTAATTCATTGTTTCTTAGAAAACTTTATAACTTTTCAAACGAAGATAACATTTATCATCAAGCTGCTAAGTTAGCAATTGATAGTGAAAAAGTTATAGATGTTAATATGTCTGACCCGTCTACTAAGATTGTATTTTTTAAAAATGAAAAAGGTAGTAAGGGTAGGCAAAAGAAAGGATCACAATTAGAAATTGTACCTCTTAATCGTAGAACTTATAAACAATATATTGTTCCTCAAGCTAAAGCAGTAGGTAAAGAAACTTTTGAAGAAGTAAATTCATTTCAAAAGTTTTTAAAATTTAATGATGTTATTGAAGATAATGCTTTTTTAGTTATTAGACATGGTAAAAATAAAGCAGGTCGTATAACTAAGCAAGTCGAACCAATGACAGAAATGAATGGTAGGCTTTCTGCTGTATCAAAAGAATACTTAGAAGAATACTTTAATGTTCCAACACGTAGACAATACTGGAAACAAGTTGGAAGTTTTAGAGACAAAGATGCTATAACCCACACACAGATTGATGATCAAAGTGTAGAAGGTTTACTCTATGCTAGACAAGCTGGTATATCTGAAAAAGAAATAGCAGAACGTGCAGCTAAATATGGTATTGATATTGAAGATGTAGATGCAGCAGGATACAAACAGTTTAAAGAAATGGTTCAAGACAATGCTAATCTTGATGCTACTGATGTTAAACTTACACTGTTACATAAACTTATTTCACAAACAGTTGGTAAAGCAACAACTAAATATTTAAAATTAGCTGAGAATAACGATGCTTTAGTAGAGTACTTAGAAAGTTTAGTTCCCGGAGCTACAAATAAATTATTTAAAAGAAGAAAGACTGGAGTTAATGAGTTTACTTATGGTGAAAACAAAGGTAACTCAGATGGTTTTTATCTAACTAATTTAGAAATAGCATTAAACAGATCAGGTAAAACTGGTATCCATGCTATGATTACTCCTGAAGAAAACGATCAACTACTAGCTTTAATGATGTCTGGTGGTAAAGTTAAAACTTATGGTGGTAAGAAAATTTCTCAAACAGCTAAAACAGCTTATTTTGGTGATGGTAAAAACATCATGGGAATTAAAAAACTACTTAAACATGCTTTTGATGAAGGAGATGAATCAGGTTTATTTGCTTTTACAGGACAAGTTAAAAATTATTTCCCACAAAAACTACAGCATTCTAAAATTGAAGCTGATAGATTAGGTTTTGAAGATACAATAATTAGAGCTGGACATGCAGACCCTATTAATGACGTAGTACCTACTAAATTTTTTAATAGTAAGGGAGAGTTGATAGATGGGTTTGATCTTAAATCTATGCCAAAAGATAAAGAGATTTGGGGTAGAGATTTTTTAGCAGAAGCTGGTGAAAATTTAGATAAAGCTAGAGAGCTAAAAGCTGCAGCTATTGTTGATGATATGCTTGAAAGAAGATGGACTCCTTATACAGACAATGCGTTACAAGGTATTCCTGATATTATTAAAGGTGGTCATAGTTTTATGAAACATCGAGTTTTTGATAAAGTTCCTCATGTTGAAATGTTACCTTATATTGAAACAGATGTAGCCAAAGTTTTACAAGATTATTTTGTAAACTTTAGCCAAGCAAATGTAAGAACTAAAATGTATGGTAAAAATGTACCTGCTATGTATAAAGATGGTGGTATATTTAGACGTATTGAAGATGAGTTTTTAGCTAAAGGTGGAGATAGAACTCAAGTTAGACAAGTTATGGATAAACTTGAAGAAATGCATAAACTTGTAACTGGACTAGATCATAATACTATTCAAAACAATGCAGTTAGAACTCTTTCAGATTGGGGTAAATTATCACAGCAAATGGCTCATTTACCATTAGCTACTCTTTCAAGTTTAACAGAACCATTATTACTTCTTAGTAGAGCTAGAGCTGGAGATGTTGGTAATGTTGCTTATGACATTGGACATGCCATGAAAAAACAAACTATCCGTACTTTTGATAGAATGGCTCAACAAAGTAAAAGAGTTAAAGGAGAAACCACCAGAGGGTTAAAAGAATTTGATGATGAAGAGTGGGTAGAAATTTATAAAACTGGATTAGCTTTAGAACAAGCTACAATGGATAGGATTGAAGGCTTAACAGGTGAAGCACTAAGTAGTGGATTAGCTAAAAATCTTCAGAATGCTTTCTTTAAAACAAACTTATTAACTCAGTGGACTTCAGCAGTTCAACTAGCAGCTTTTACTACAGGTAAAAGATTAATTAAACAAAATGCAGAATCTCTTTACTTACATAATGCAGGTATTAAAAAACTTGGTAAGAAAAAAGTTCAATATTTAAGTGATCAACTAGAAGAACTTGGAATACCTTTAGATCAAGCTAATGATTGGTATAAAAAATATTTAAGTAAAGATGGTGTTTTTGATGTTGCTTCTGCTAACAAAGATATTTTTTATAAACAAAGACTTGTTAGAGGAGCTAATAGATTTACAAGAGAAATTATTTTAAATCCTAGCACATCATCAGCTAATAGACCTTTATGGTTTTCACATCCAGCAGGACAATTGCTTATGCAGTTTGCTGGGTATCCTACAGTTTTTAATAACACAGTTTTAAAAAGGTTTGTAAACGAAGCTGCAGTATATCCACTACAAACTACACCTAAAATTTTAGCAACTACTATGCTTATGACTAGTGTTGCAATGATGGGTAACTATATTAGAAGTGGTGGTCGTAATTTTGAAGATCAAGAACCTGCAGAATTAATTACTCGTTCAATTAGAAGGTGGGGTGGTTTTGGAGCTTTAGAATATTTTGATAAAACTTCTACAAACTTAGAGTTAGGAAGTGGTCAACTAGGTTCTATTTTAAAAGCTGGTGGTCCTTTAATGGGAGATGTTATTGATGCTTTGATTTACCGAAAAGGTATTACTGAATTTGCAACAACAAACATTCCCGGCTACTCAGCTTTACCTAAAGAAACTAGAGACTATTTAAAAAAGATTGGTAGAGATAGAGATAAAGCTTTAGTAGAATTTTTATTAAGTGTAATGGGTGGTGAAGAAAAAGCATCTTTTGCTAGAGGTGGTATTGTAGATGTACCTAACGCTAAAGATGAGCCTGATGAAATGATTAACAAACTTACAGGTTTACCTTACAACGCTACATCTGCTAGTGTCCAAGACATTGAAGACAGAGAACGTAGAGCTAACGGTAGTGAGGGTGCTGAGTCTGTGCGTGGTCCATTATCAAGATTATCAGATACATTTAAAAGTAAAATACCACTTCACGTAAGAGTTTACATGGATAAAGTTATTTTTAAAAACAAAGCAGATATAACAGAAAAAGATTTTACAGAAGCTGAATATAAAAATCTTATTAATTTTATTAGACCTTCAGTTCAGAAAGATATAAGGTCATTAGAAATTAATGAAGACAATAAGTTTGTAAATAAAACTCCTAGTATATTTGGAGGTGAAAACCCAATGCTATATTTTCATAATGCAACGCCCGGTCCTATGGAAAACTATATACCTTTTGATAAAAATTTAAATCCAACATCGTTATATTATACGTTTGGAGATGCTTCTTATGAACTAAGTGCAGAACCTTATGAAAAGGCTACATTAAAAGTAAAAGATTTATATGATTTTAATTTTAGATATGCTGGTAGTCCTGACGGTACGTTAGAAGAAGGAGAAGGTCCGGGTTTTAATAAAGAAAACATTAAAAAATATGCACAACTTCTTATTTCTGAAAGTGTTGGTAGAGATAAATTTAAAAATAGAGATGATTATTATGCTATAATGGGTGTTGCTGAAAGATATGGAGCTATGACTATTCCAGATAAACAAGCTGCTGCAGAATTAAATAAAGAATACAACCCAATTAAAACTAATGTAACAATTCCAGTTTCTAAAATTTTTAGTGCTAATGAGTGGTCTAATATATTACAAGGTAAAACTTCTGATGAAGAAATTGGTTATGAAGGTTCTAAACTTTATCCTAACAGAAAAGGTTTTGAAAGTGGTGGTGGTGTAAGTAAAATTATGCAAAGATTAATTGAAAGAGGTGGAGAAGCAATGGGCATAGGTGCTTCGGAACAAAGAGCAAATGAAAAACAAGCAGCAGCTATTGTTAATCAAATGGTAGCTGATGGTACAATTCCAAAGTATGAATATGTTGAAGTTGACGATTTTGGTTTTCGATCTGGAAAAACAGGAGATGTTTTTGAAGCTGTAAATCATGGTTTGTTAAGTGCTACTTATGGTGACTATGCTTTAAGAAGAGGAGCTTTACAACTTAAAGAAATTGGACAAGGATTTAGTAGACCTTTAGATTCTAAACGTGACTCTTATAATAATAGAGTAGGTTTTAAAATAAGAGAAACCGCTAAAACACCTGAAGAAATTACAAGAGAAATTAATAATAGAATTATAAGATCATATGAAAAAATGAATAGTGGAGAAGCTTTAATACCCGGAGAAGATTTCTTTTTAAACCCTAACGAAATGGAATTATGAACATCGAACAATGTAAAGCTGAAATCAAACGACACGAGGGCGAAGTCCTAGAGATTTATATGGATAGTTTAGGATATAAGACTTTAGGAGTTGGTCATCTATGTCAACCTCATGACCCAGAATATGATTGGGAAGTTGGGACACCTGTTTCTCAATCAGTGGTAGATAGATATTATGCTATAGATTTTGATAGACACTATGCAGAAGCTATACACGTGTTTGGAGATAAGGATGAGTTTAATAACTTACCTGAACCTATACAACGTGTATTAGTCAACATGTGTTTTAACCTAGGTGGTACAAGACTTTCAAAGTTTCGCAAGATGTTACAAGCTTGTAGAGAACATAACTGGTTTGAAATGGCTAGACAAATGCAAGATAGTAAGTGGTACGAACAAGTAGGTAGACGTAGCTGGGAGTTACAGCAGGTTGTAATGGGGCAAGTCTAATGCTCCTATACACAGAGAAACAATTAGACAAAGCTTATAGGATAGACTGTAAAGCTCGTGCTAAATGTAACGAGCCTTGGGTACAACGAGAAGACTTTAGACCTTTGTATGAAAACTTACTTGAAGCTTACATGGTTGCATACAACGAAGACTTTATATTAGGTGGGGATATTCCTGAATATCTAATAGACTCTGTAAACGATTTACTTGAATCTACATTAACATTGGAGTAATTATGAAACTTAAAAATATACTAGGAAGTCTTGCCCCAACTTTAGGTGCTGCTATTGGTGGTCCTTTAGGTGGACAAGCAGGTCAAATACTAAGTCAAGTTTTAGGTGTAGCAAACAACCCTAAAACTATTGAACAGGCTATTCAAAATCTTACAGCCGATCAAATGGTAGAGCTAAAGATAGCTGAAAAAGATTTTGAAGAACGTATGGCTGAACTAAACGTAGATGTTTTTGCCTTGGAAACTGAAGACAGACAAGATGCTAGGTCTAAGTTTTCTAAAGACTGGACACCTAGAATTTTAGGTGTTATGACTATTATGGGATTCTTTGGTTACATTGGTATGATAACTTTATTTCCTGTAGACGATGCTAGTGACGATGTTGTCATGTTAATCATTGGTAGTTTAACTGGTATAGCATCAGCAGTTATTAGTTTCTACTTTGGAAGTTCTAATAAAAGAGACAAACCTAATTCATAAGTCTCCCATTTAAATGAGCTTCAATCTCATTATGAATCTTATCTAACTTAGCTGTTGCTTCTCGCAAGATAATGGTTAAAGTATTAAACTCCTCAACACTTAAATAATCTTTAAGTGCTGAGATATCTGTGCTGGTTCTTTCAGTTACTAACTTACCTGTTAAGTCATAAAACAAATCATAACCTAACAGCTTTGCTTCGGTGCGTTTAGTTCTCATCACCAATCCTTGCAAAGGTTATCTTATCTTGTCTACCACGTAGCCCTGCTTTCATATAAGAAGTAGCACGACCTTCAAAGAAGTTCTGATGTTCAACACCCATAACTTCATCCAACCAACCTAGAGGATTCTCACGTTGGTCATAGTTTGTTTTAAGACCAAGCTGTAACAATCTTCTATCTGCTATGTATCTATTGTAAGCATACATATCTTTCTTGGTAAGACCTTCAAGGTCTCCCATATCAA